>CEPO01015442.1_pt1 | contig 20549 bp, 15 predicted proteins | sample 530481 | NCBI WGS metagenome assembly CEPO01 (sample SAMEA2620198, study PRJEB7988) | marine metagenome | biome: marine biome (ENVO:00000447); feature: surface water layer (ENVO:00002042); material: "saline water (ENVO:00002010), including plankton (ENVO:xxxxxxxx)" | depth 5 m
CTTGCTGCGCAAGCCGAAGAGCTCAAGCTTGCTCGGGCAGAGGCGGATGCTGCTAACGAGGCTAAATCGCGCTTTCTGGCCCAGGCCAGTCATGATTTGCGACAGCCGCTTCACTCCATGGGATTATTTCTGGCATCTCTGCGTCATGAAAAATTGAGCGCTCGGGCAGATGATATTGTCGATCGACTTAGCCAATCCGTCGATGTTCTGTCAGAGCTGTTCTCTTCGCTGCTCGACGTCACGTTGATGGATACCCAGGAGGTCGAGGTCAAGCCGCGTTCGCTTAAGGTCTCTGCACTGCTCAATGACGTCGTTTCTGAATTTGAGCCTTCCAGTCCGGACCATGAATTTTGCGTTCACGCTGACACCCATCTCAACGTGGTGGCTGATCCGCTCATCCTTCGGCGCCTGATCCAGAACCTTGTCTCAAATGCCGTCCGCCACACGCGTAATGGACTCATCACTTTGAATGCGGAACGCAATGATAAGGGCGCCTGGCTGAGCGTAACAGATTCTGGCCCCGGAATTCCGAAGGAGGATCAGGAGCGCATATTCATTGAGTTTGAGCGTGGTCTGCCGGTTGGGAATGCCACGCGGGGGCTGGGATTGGGCCTCTCGATTGTCCGTCGGCTCACCCGTTTGTCTGATCTGGAGATCAGTATTTTGTCTGAACCGGGACAAGGGGCTTGTTTTAAAATTGGTCCGCTTCTGATCACGGACGACGACCCAATAGTGGCTCCTGCTGAAAACGTCTCCCCGAAAGAATCCCGGCCAGGCCAGCGTGTTCTGATCATTGACGATGATCAACCAACTCTGGAAGCGACGGCAGCAGTGCTGTCTCGCTGGGGATGGGAGATCGATGCCCGTCAGGCGCTGACGGCTGATGACGTTCAAACGCTCACTCCACCAGATCTCGTAATTTCGGACTATGATCTGGGGCAGGGCGTTACAGGCGTGGAGATGATCGAAATGCTGCGTCGCCGTCTGGGCGATATTCCTGCTTTGATTATTTCTGGCAGCTCAACGGAACGGACTCGCAATCAGGTTCGTGAAGCCGGATATATGCTCCTTCACAAGCCTGTTCGGCCGGTTCAGCTACGCTCCGCTCTCATCGCCCTGATGGGATGAGGCCCACAATCCATTGGCGGCACCGAAGCTTGCCGCCGCAGCGCGGCTTGTTACCCCGAGCTTCTGGAACAACGCCGAGATGTGCGCGCGCACGGTCGACGCGGACAGATTCAGCTCTCGTGCGATTTCCTTATTGGAGAGGCCCAGACAAATCAGCCGCAAGACTTCCATCTGGCGCGGTGGCAGATTTTCAACAGGATTATCTCCTGACCGAGAGGGGCGCCCCCTGCCTGGAGATGGCAGATAGATCGGACGCTCACCCTCCATCACCTCCAGAATGCCGCGCTCCATCAATTCTGGTGCAGCAGATTTCGATACGAAGCCATTCGCTCCGGCCCGCATTAGCCTTTCGATTGCCGTACGCTCAATCAGCATGGAAACCACAAGAATGGCGAGTGTCGGATAAGCCTGCCGGAAAGATCGCACATCGGCGTCCGGCTCCAGTGCCGGGAAGAAAACATCCAGAATGAGGAGGTCGTAATCGTCTTTCTGCAAGGCTGATTTGAGCGCTTGCCCGTCACTGCATTCACGAACGTCAGCGCCTTCAATCAGATCTACGATCACGGCGCGAAGTCCCGCCCGGAAGATTGGATGATCATCCGCGATAAGCACTTTCATTCGGCGTCGCCGTAATCAGCCAGGCGCTTGGCGTTGAAGTCCTGCTGCCTCTCAAAATAGATGTTCTCGTCGAGCTTCTCCACGCTTAGAATCTCTGTCACCGACAATTGGCCGCGATACATCTCGGAATAGGCGAACTCTGGCATGTCGGTCGGATGAGCGCGAAAGCTGATCCTGACGGTCGTGTGCGACCCGCGCCCCGGTTTCTCTTCAAAGTAAGGACGAAGGTCTGCGTCGGTCGTCGCAAAGTCCATCCAATAGGGCCCGTCGCCGTCCTCAGTGTAGAAATCGTTTGTCTCGAACACCTGGCGATAATAGCCAGTATAGATGGCATCTTCGCCTGACGTGCTACAGGCAGACAAGATCACACCGCTTAGAACCACCACCATCTTTACTATTGAAGCTTTCATTTTCTGCGTCCCATGCTCACCGTCCCCTGACGAGCTCCTATTGTTTATTCTACACTTTAAAGGAATTAACTAGGTCAGTTGAACATGTTGAATGATTTTGCAGTGTGCGGAAGATGACAGGATCAACGGAGTTCACAAATGCGCATTCACGTAACAACTGCTATATTGGCGGCATCTTTAGGTCTGGTCGGCTGCGGCGGAAAAACAGACGAATCATCAGCTAGCAGCGGGTCTGCAGCGGCCCCGTCGAATACCGGTGGAGGCATTGCCGTCACAAAAGAACAGAAACTGGCGAACACCTATCTGGCCGAGCTGAGTTCGATTGCGGACGCAATTGAGAGCGTGACAGATGAAGCCAGCGCCCAGGAGGCGGCTCAGGTGATTCGCGCGGCAGGCGAAAAGATGGAAGCAGAAATGGAAGCCTTTGGTGGCGACATGAATGGTCCGCAGGCCATGGCGATCTTCCTGCCACGTCAGCAAGAGTTCATTCAGGTGCAAACCAGGGTTTCTTCCAGCATGGCGCGGCTTGCTGGGACCAACCCGCAGCTGATGCAGACAATTTCGAAAGAAATGTCGAACCTGCCGATGAGCAACTGAACTGACGCCTGACGGGGCGGCTCAGTCAGTCGCCCTGCCAACTGGTCTGCAAGCCATCAGTGCTGAGTGAGACGCGCTGGATCGAAGCACCTTCTATTCCGAGCCAGACTTTGTCCGGCAGTCGATAGGCGATACCGGCATCGTCTTCCCGGATCTCACCCTTTTCCACAGACCAATAATCGGCAAGATCCAGAATGTCTGATGACAGTTCTGTTGTGGACGAGTCCGTCTGCGTCTTCAGCTCACGCCCCTTCCGCAAGCAGGCATGAACGGCTTTGCCATTTGCCCCGTCTGTAATCGCGAACAGGTCAGTCGCGCCATCGCCATCAAGGTCTGGTTCCAGTATCGCCTGACTTCGCGGTTCCCGACTGAACATTTGCGCCGACAGCTTCAGCGTTTTCGGTAATCCGCAATCCTCGAAGGCTGCGACTTTCCATTTTGCGATCGCTTCGGGCGCGCCGGTGCCCCCATAATGATCGTCATCCAGTTCGCGCGGATAAACGTTCCAGACGACGCAGGACTTGAAATCGAGATAGCCGGTCTGGATGACGCTGCCATCTTCGTTTGTAATCTCTGTTTCGTGCTGTTCTTCAGTTTCAAACAAAATACGCCCAGAGCCTGCAAATTCCGGTTCAACAGTCGGTGCGATCATCCTGCCCGGGCCGCCGGGAACAATCATCTCTTCGGACGGCACCACACCCTCTCCAAACACATATTCTGTGACCTGTGGCGACATCGCACCAGTGTGTGGCGGAATGCCCGATGGGCGGATTTGTACCGGCAGTTGACGGTCGTGCTTCCAGATTTGAATGTCCCAACCCGCCGTCTCGCGTTCCACGGAAAATCTGAGGCCGTGGTCCAAAGGCAGTTCAAAATTGCTCGTACCGAATACGAGGCCGTCAATTTCGGCTTCGCCTTCCAGCCAGCTGCCAAGACAGGGTTGACCGCCGACATCTGCCAAAGTCGGCAAAGCCGTTGCGGCAACCAGTGTGCAGACCGCGAGACATCCTTGCCATGGACGAAACACGGCCATGGCTACTCGGTCACAATGCGAAAGAGATCTATGGCCTGGAGCGCGCCATCTTTCCAGTAGACTGCGACCGCCTGCTTCTCGACACGTTCAAGCACCAGAATATCTCCATCCGCTTCAGGCAATGTCACGCCGCCAAGTGACAAGGGAAGATCGCTCGGGTCAGACACCCAATGCCATGCCTCGAGAGACGGGACGATCCCGGATGCCGGTCCGTCGCCAAATCCGATTTCCTCGGTCCATGTGCCAGCCCGGCAAAGCGCCAGACCTTTCGCGCCATCCGATTTACGAACGATCTGTGCGGCTTGATCGATCGCGTCATCGCCATCCAGGTCTCCACCAAGTTCGCGCGGACGGATCGCCGCTTCGAGCCGGTATTTTGCCAGATCAAGTCCGCAGGATCCGAATATCTCCTGATCCACTTCTGAGAAGTCGAGGCGTTCAGAGGCTTTGTCTGCCTCGGTTTTGGGCCAGGACAGGCAGGCATTAAATTTGAGATAGGACATGCGTGCCTGTTCACCCGGCTCCAGATCGGAGAGGCCGAAATCTTCGATCTTCAGCCACCCAATTCCATCACCTGGCCCGGGGGAAGTACCCGCCGCACGCGACGACAGCACAAAGGCGCGCATATGCTGAGGGGCATTTACCTCACCCGTGTTTGGCCCTGTATTGTCTGCATTACGAAAGTGCCAGCCATAAATCTCTCGTGGATTGGGGCCACGCAGAGGCGGCGTACCGGCGGTCAGATCGGTTTCGTCGTCATACACTGCAATGCGCCAGCCCCATTTCGCGGCGGACAGGCTGAACACCCAACCATTGTCGAGTTCCTGAGAGAAGTTATGGTTGCCATAGATTTCGGGCGCAATGTTGGCATTCAGCTGCCCAGACGACTCCATGCCCTTGATTTTGACCGCGTGAGTTTCCGGTGATTCCTGACAGTTCTGCGCCCAGGCAGTCGGTATCGAGCAGAGTAAAACTAAGGCCAAGAATACACGGATCATTCGTCTGGCTCCGCTTCGACTGTCTCTCCCTCATACCAAATCTTTGTAATCATAACTGCCTGAGCGATAAGGCCAGCCACCTGGTCTGGAGGCATGCGCGCATCGGCTTCGTCTGACATATAGCCTGCCATCACAGTGTGGATCTGGTTCGTGGTGCCCTCAATATACTCCGGCCATGGTTTACCGCCTTCAGCTGTGGCGCCTGAGGCTTCGAGTTCGGCGAGTTTGGCATCAATGGCGTCGATGACCGGGCGTGTGTCGAGCCTGAGGGCGCTCATGGTGAAGACCAAAGGCGGCGTGTCCATTTGGGCAATCGTCTTATAGGTCAGAAGAAATCCGGGCAGCATTTCTCCCTGCATATTTGGCTTTGAGGCGTCTATCCAATTTGTCACGACGGGAGTCTCGCAATCCGCTTCGGCGATCTTGTCAGAAGCACTCTCAGCGACAGTGCGGCGACGCTGCGTTGACCAGCCAGACATTTCCTGCTCCATCATGGCGCGAATGGCCGCGACTTCCCAAGGGTCAAGCAAGTCACACTCAGCACCTTTCGTTGTGATCAGTTCCAGCAACACGACAGACTGTTCCCGGTTGGGCAGACCATTGTTTTGAGCCTGAGCTGCAAACGCCAGACAGAATGAAGCCAATCCCCCAAAGACAAGACTTTTAAGGTGCGTTGCAGATCGAATTTTAGAAGCCATTTGTGCGCGCCATCCCCATCCAAAATCTCAGTATGACGTGCCGGTCTACGCAGTAAAACTAGGTCACATGTCCAAGTGGTCGTGTTGCACGGAGTGGAAAACCAAACCTATTTCGACCGTTTCCGACCTGATGACTGCACGCGCTCCAAAGTCCGCAAGGTCTGATCAAACTGACGCTGGAGCCTCTCATCCATTTTGTGGAGTGTCGTCAACCGGATTGGATCAACGCTCTCGCCATCTCGCGACCGAATGCTGACATTCTGATGTCGTCTGAAAGTGCGGGGGGCGGTTCATGGAACCGCTGTCGAAAATAAATCCCGAACCATTCTGGCCCGCAGCGGTGGATGAGAGTGGAAATACTGCCCGACATGACTTTCCCCAGTAACGAACTGATACGAGAGCCTCCGAACGCCTGATGGCGAAAATATGGCATATTTATGGCATTTTCAGGGGGAAGTGTACTAAATATAGTATATGGCGGTAGATACTCCCGATATTGCGCTTTGGCAACCCCGTCCTTCTGATTGCCTTCGCTCCCGTCCCTTGCGAACATACCCTGACGGATTCGGCGCAAGAGCAGGATTGAGCATGATCAACGGTAGATTGTAGAGCAGATGAGCGTCGACGAATTCATTGAGCGTTGGAAAGATTCCGGCGGTGCAGAACGCGCTAATTATCAGATGTTCCTGTCTGAGCTGTCTGAGCTGATCGGTTGCGAGAAGCCAAAGGCAGCAGGGCCGAGCGACATTGAAAATGCCTATGTCTTCGACCGCTCTGTCAAAGATCCGGTCTCCAATACAACCAACTATATCGATCTCTATAAACGCGGCTGTTTCGTCCTTGAAGCCAAGCAGGGCATCGATAACAAACCAAAGCCCAGAGACGCCCGCCAGCACGAGCTGATTTCAGGCGAAAGCCTGCCCGTCCAGACCAAGGCGGGAACGGCTAAACGCGGCACGCAGGCCTGGGTCCGTGAAATGGAAAAGGCGCGGCGTCAGGCAATCCGCTATGCCCGCAACCTTGAGGCGACGCCGGGCGAAGGAGCGCCACCTTTCCTCATCGTCGCCGATGTTGGCTATGTACTGGAACTCTATTCGGACTTTTCCGGCGTTGGCGCGAACTACACCCAGTTCACCGACGGCATGCACTATCGCGTCGAGATCGAGGATCTCCGGAAAGAGGAGGTCCGCGAAAAGCTGCGTCTAGTCTGGACAAATCCAGAGGCGCTCGACCCGGCGAAACGCTCCGCCCGTGTCACCCGTAAAATCGCAGACCAGCTTGCCGCGCTCGGCAAAAGCTTTGAGGCGCAAGGCCATGATAGCCAGAAAGTCGCGCGCTTCCTCATGCGCTGTCTCTTCTCCATGTTTGCTGAAGATGTGGAGCTGATCCCGAAGGACAGTTTTACCGAGCTTCTGGTCTCTCTGCGCGGAAACATCGCCCATATCCAGCCCACGCTTGAGGCGCTTTGGGCGACCATGGATAAAGGTGGCTTCTCGCCGGTCCTCAGACATGACCTCCTGAAGTTCAATGGTGGCTTGTTCGCCGAATGTGAGGCGCTGCCCATTAATGAGATCCAGCTCGGGCTCCTGATTGCAGCTGCTGAGGCCGACTGGCGCGATGTGGAACCGGCCATTTTCGGCACGCTTCTGGAACGCGCGCTCAGCCCGAAAGAGCGCCACAAGCTCGGTGCGCACTACACCCCGCGCGCCTATGTCGAACGCCTCGTTACACCAACCATTGTTGAGCCGCTCCGCGCCGACTGGGATGCGGTTAAGGCTGCCGCCTTCCTGCAGGCCGATAAAGGCGATGAAAAAGCCGCGCGCGACACGGTTCGTGCTTTCCACCGAAAACTTTGCGAAACCCGCGTGCTCGACCCGGCATGCGGCTCTGGCAACTTCCTCTATGTCGCCATGGAGCAGATGAAGCGGCTTGAGGGCGAAGTTCTGGGCACGTTGACGGAATTCGGCGAGAAACAGGACCGTCTGGGCCTCACGGGCGAAACGGTCGATCCGCACCAATTCCTCGGTATCGAGCTGAACCCATGGGCGGCCTATGTGGCCGAGCTTGTCTTATGGATTGGCTATCTGCAATGGCACTTCAAGACGTTTGGCAAGGCCACGCCCAGCCAGCCCGTGTTGAAGGACTTCCACAATATTGAAAACCGCGACGCGCTTTTGGTGCTGGAAGGCCAGCGCCCACGCATGGATGACAACGGCAAGCCCGTCACACGCTGGGATGGCGAGACGACGAGGCGCCATCTGGTGACGGGGGAGGACGTGCCAGACCCGGAGGCGCGCGTCACGGTCTATGACTATGAAAGCGCCAAAGCGGCTAGCTGGCCGCAGGCAGAGTTTATCGTCGGTAACCCGCCCTTTATCGGGGCGAGCCGGATGCGCGACGCGCTGGGCGATGGCTATGTCGAAACACTGTGGAAGACCTATCCGAAAATGCCGCAAAGCGCTGATTTTGTTATGTTCTGGTGGGAGAAAGCGGCGCTCTTGACCCGCGCGGGCAAAGCGCGGCGTTTTGGCTTCATCACGACGAACTCACTCCGCCAGACGTTTAATCGCCGGGTGCTGGAACCGCATCTGGATGACAAGAAAAAGCCGGTCTCGCTTCTCTATGCCATTCCCGATCACCCCTGGGTGGATTCAGGTGACGGGGCTGCCGTGCGCATTGCCATGACCGTGGCAGGACCGGGCCGCAGGGAAGGACGGCTCCTGACCCTTGCTCGCGAGGAAAAACAGGATCGCGAAGCCGAAGGCCGTCTGGTGGAGTTCAGCGAACGACGGGGCAAAGTGTTTGCGAACTTGCAGACCGGCGCGGATGTTCAAAGTTGTCATCATCTTCAAGCCAATCAAGGCTTGGCGATAAAAGGTATGCAATTGAACGGGCAGGGATTCATTCTGTCTCGTGCTGAAAGAGATGCGTATCGTGCTGAGTACGGTGATGAATTGGATTCAGTGGTAAGACCGTATAGGAATGGCGCAGATCTAAGTAAAACACATCAAGATAGATTCGCGATTGATCTTTATCCTCTCGGTGAGTCCGAGGTTGCAAACCGCTATGCGAAGATCCTCCAACACCTTCATGAGAACGTAAAACCTGAGCGAGACCAAAACCCCATAACGTTCCGGAGACTGAATTGGTGGTGGTTCGGCGCTACACACAAAAGCTATCGTTCTGCTACCAGAGATTTGAACAGGTTTATTGCGACGACTAGAACTGCGAAACACAGGATATTTTCGTTCTTACCTCAGCAATTCATCGCTGAGAGCAAGATTGTGCTAGTAGCGTTGCAGGGGGGGCATGAGCTTAGCATACTATCAGGTAGAGCTCACACTATGTGGTCGCTAGCAACAGGTGGATGACTAGGTGTAGGCAACGACCCCACGTACAACCATACAGACTGCTTCGACCCATTCCCCTTCCCGGACTGTACGCCCAAACAAACCGAGCGCCTGCGCGACCTTGGCGAGCGGCTGGATGGCCATCGCAAGGCCCGCCAGAAAGAGCACCCAAAGCTGACCCTGACCCAGATGTATAATGTGCTGGAGCGCCTGCGCGAGATTGAGGCCTCTGGCTCTGGCGAGGTGCTCGAAGGCAAGGACAAAGACATCTACCAGCAAGGCCAGATCGGCATTCTGAAAGACTTGCACGACCAGATCGACGCTGCCGTGGCCGACGCCTATGGTTGGCCGGTGGACCTCTCCGATGAAGAGATCCTCACCCGGCTGGTCGCCCTCAATAAAGAGCGCCATCAGGAAGAGCTGAACGGCCATATCCGCTGGCTGCGGCCTGACTATCAGAACCCGAGCGGCGAGGCCGGGAAAACCAAATCCGGCGATCTTGCGCTGGAAGACACCGTCATTGCCGACGCGCAATTCGACTGGCCAAAAGACCTGCCAACCCAGATGGCCTTTGTACGCAATGTGCTCTCCGACCTCGGCACGGCCTCGGTGGAAGATGTCCGGAAACAATTCAAACGCGGCCAGACCAAAACCATCTCAGAACGCCTCGCTACGCTCGCTGCCCTTGGTCAGGCTGAAGTGCTCGAAGATGGGCGCTATGCGGCGTGACGAAATCTATGGCTAACCCTTTGGATGACCTTGAGTAGATAAAATTTCAAAATATTCTACGATATCAGGAGTATGGGGACATCTTCTGGCGGTTAGGTGAGGTGAGGGCGAACGGGTCTCTTCTCTCAATCTGTCAGAACAATCTGGCCCGTGAGACACTGCAGCGTTCGGTCATCTAGAAAATGACGTCAGAAAATTGGCCCATAATTTTGGGCCCACCCTGATATTTCCTGCAAAGCAGACACCTTTGAATACCCGACCGCCACGTTAGACCAAAGTCCATCTACAAAACGCGATCATCCTCCAGCAGGGTTAGCCTACGGTGAAAACCGTGACCGACTTCATAGGGAGGACATCAAATGTCTGAGAATAATAAGGTTGAAGGTCACAAGAAATACTGGGCGTCATCCATCCGGTTGATGCTCATTCTTCTGACCATCTGGTTTGCGGTGTCATATGGTGCCGGTATTCTTTTCCGCGATGTGCTGGATCAGATCTCAATCGGCGGTGCGCCACTCGGATTCTGGTTCGCGCAGCAAGGCGCCATCTACGTCTTTGTAGGTCTGATTTTCTATTACTGCTTCGCCATGAACAAGCTTGAAAAAGAGCATGGCCTGGATGGAGACGAGTGATGGATCAGACATTCTGGACATACTTTTTCGTTGTAGCGAGCTTTGGCCTCTATATCGGCATCGCGATCTGGGCGCGCGCCGGATCAACAGATGATTTCTACGTCGCCGGACACGACGTCCACCCGACCATTAACGGCATGGCAACCGCAGCTGACTGGATGTCGGCCGCAAGCTTCCTTTCAATGGCAGGTCTCATTGCGGCCATGGGCTATGGCGGCTCGGTTTATCTCATGGGCTGGACGGGCGGCTATGTATTGCTCGCGCTGCTGCTTGCGCCATTCCTCCGTGAGTTTGGCAAATTCACAGTGCCGGACTTTGTGGGCGACCGGTATTACTCTTCAACCGCACGGGTCATCGCAGTTGTGTGCGCGCTGTTCGTCTCCTTCACCTATATTGCGGGGCAGATGTCTGGCGTAGGCATTGCCTTCTCCCGCTTCCTTGGCGTCGACTTCAACACAGGCATCTTCGTCGGTATGGCGATTGTCTTCGTTTATGCGGTGCTCGGTGGCATGAAGGGCGTCACCTATACTCAGGTGGCTCAGTATTGCGTGCTGATCTTTGCCTACACGGTTCCCGCGATCTTCATCTCGCTCATGCTGACCGGTATGCCGCTGCCTCAGCTTGGCTTCATCGCCAACATGAAGGGCACAGACGTTTCCATGCTCAGCAAGCTCAATGAGACCGTTACGTCTCTCGGCTTCACAGAGTACACCTCGACCAACAAATCCATGTTCGACGTCTTTGCCATCACCGGCGCTCTGATGTTTGGCACGGCAGGTCTGCCGCACGTCATCGTTCGCTTCTTCACTGTGAAGAATGCGCGCGCTGCACGTTTCTCTGCGGGCTGGGCACTGGTGTTCATTGCTGCGCTCTACACGGTTGCGCCTGCTGTTGGTGCGTTCGCTCGCTTCAACATCATCGATACCGTCAATGAAGCTCAATATGTCGAAGGCGATGATTATGCCGACGCGACAGCCGCGATTGAGGCTGAAGGCGGCAAGGCCGTTCCTGTCTGGTTCAAGACCTGGGAAACCACGGGCCTTGTTGGCTTCACTGATAAGAACGGCGATGGCAAAATGCAGATCCGTGCAGACGCCAATGAAAACGAAGTCACCGTCTCGAACGACATCTCTGTTCTGGCGAGCCCTGAAATGGCTCAGCTGCCAGGCTGGGTGATTGGTCTCATGGTTGCCGGTGGTCTGGCTGCGGCACTCTCGACGGCAGCAGGTCTCCTCATGGTGATCTCATCGGCCATCAGCCACGATATCTGTCGGCGGACTCTCTTCCCGAACATGTCGGACAAGACCGAACTTCGCATTGCTCGGGTTGCAGCTGCGGGCGCTGTCATGGCGGCCGGCCTGATGGGAATATACTCGTCTCAGCTCGCCTTTGTGGCTCAGGTTGTGGCCTTTGCCTTCGGTCTGGCTGCGGCGTCCATCTTCCCGATCATCTTCCTGGGCATCTTCTGGAAGCGGTTCAACAAGGAAGGCGCTATCGCCAGCATGCTGGTCGGTCTGGTCTCTACCTTCTGGTACATCGCGCACTTCAAGTTCGTGGATAAGGATCCGACTCACTGGTTCCTCGGTGTCAGCCCTGAAGGAATCGGCTTTGTCTTCATGTTCGGTGCCATGGCTGTTGGTGTGGCGGTCGCGCTTCTCACCAAGGCTCCACCACAGGATATTCAGGACCTCGTTGAAGATATCCGTATCCCTGGCACGCGGTCGCCACATGGCATTGCTGATGCCGGCATGGCGCCAATGCCAGCGGAGTAATTACAAAAAAGAAGTTTCCTCCCAACTGTGGGGCGGCCTTTCAGGTCGCCCCCGTTTTTTCGTTTGTGGACGTCTGTACTGCAGAGACGGGGCCCATGATCTTGCCCGTCATCAAATCTCGTAGGACAGTGTTCTTAGGGAGGCTTAGATGCCTGTTTGGATCATTATCTGCTCAGTGGTTGGCTATATCGCCATCCTGTTCTGTCTGGGCCTGTGGGGCGACCGCAGGGCCAAGGCGCAGCGATCGAGCCATCGACCTCTCATCTATTCAATGGCGCTCGCCGTTTATTGCACCTCATGGACCTATTATGGTGGCGTCGGCACCGCCGTATCGTCGGGGTGGGATTATGTGGCCATATATCTGGGCCCTGCGATTGTCTTTATCTTCTTTTCAGGCGCAATCGGGCGAATAGCCAGCGTTGCTCAGCGCGAGCGTATCAATTCGCTCTCAGACTTCCTCTCAGCCAGATATGGCAAAAGTCGTTCGCTTGCCGCGCTGGCGACAATGGCCGCTGTCCTTGGGATCTTGCCCTATATCGCCCTGCAGCTGAAATCAGTTGGCATGAGTTTTTCTGCGCTTGCAGACAGCCATCAGCCTCAGGCAACAAACAGGTATGACACTGTGTTCGCCGTCGCGCTGGCGCTGGCTGTATTTGCGATTGTCTTTGGGACGCGACGCTCGGACACGACCGAAAAGAACTCGGGTCTCATGCATATTCTGGCGTTTGAGTCGTTCCTGAAGCTCGCCACCCTTCTGGTCGTCGCCTTGCTCGCGATCTGGGGCTTGAAGGATTATTCCGGAGAGAAGCTTTCCACGGCCTTTCAGTCGTTCGAATTCAACGGGTACTCCAACCGCTTCATCACGACGGCCATGTTGTCCATGGCTGCAATCATTTGTCTGCCGCGCCAGTTTCACGTCGCCATTATCGAGCGCAACAATGAAGCTGAAGGCCGGTTTGCGCGGTGGTCCTTTCCGATCTATCTTCTGCTGACAAGCCTCGTCGTCATTCCCATCGCGGGCGCCGGGGTAGCGCTTCTTGATCCGTCCATCAGTCCCGACTTGTATGTGATGGCGCTTCCGCTGAGTGCGAACGAAGATCTCCTGGCTCTGCTCGTGTTTCTGGGCGGGTTTTCGGCTGCAACAGGCATGGTGATTGTGTCCTCTGTTGCGCTGTCCACCATGATTACAAACGATCTGATCGTTCCGCTGTTTCTGAAGTCTGGCAGCCGGGTCAATCTTGGCGGAATTTCAGGAGGCCGTCTGCTTCTCGTGCGGCGGCTTGCCATTTTTGCAATCCTGCTGCTGGCCTATGGCTATTACCGCATCGCTGATAACAGCGCGGCACTCGCTCAGATCGGGCTTCTGTCATTTGCTGCGGCCTCTCAGTTTGCGCCAGCTCTGATCGGAGCGATTTTCTGGCGCGAAGGGCATCGGAATGGTGCGCTTTTCGGCCTGGCATGCGGCACAATCCTCTGGACCTATTGCCTTTTCCTGCCGGCCTTGCTCCCGAATGCAGCGCTCTTTGAGGCTCTGCCCGGCTACCTGAACCCTCAGGCTCTGTTTGGGATGTCGTTCGGAGATACACTGACCCATGGCACCATCTGGAGCCTTGGCGTCAATCTGACCGTTTATGTGATTGTGTCGCTCGCCTCGAAGGAAAGACTGCGCGATCGAATTCAGTCGTCCGTCTTTGTCGATCAGGGACCGGTTCGACCAACCCACGGAATTGTCCATGACAGTCATACAGCTGGCGCGTCACCTTATGGCCTCAAGGCGCTGGCGAGCCGCTTTCTGAACAGCGAAGCCGTTGAACATGCGTTCGAGCGCTTCCATGCGGAGACAGGGCACAAGATCCATGGGGATTCGCCGGCTCACTGGGAGCTGGTTCAGCTGACTGAGAAGCTGTTGGCCAGCGCGCTCGGGGCCTCTTCGGCGCGTGTGGTGATGACGTCTGCCATTGGCGGGCAGGATGTTTCCTTCGGCGATATGCTGGCCATTCTCGATCAGGGCACACAGGCCGACCGGTTTGAGCGGCACATGCTCCAATCCATGCTGGAGAATATCTCGCAAGGCATCAGCGTGGTTGATCAGGATCAGAGGCTGGTGGCCTGGAACGCTGCCTATGTGGAGCTGTTCAACTATCCACCTGAGCTTGTCCGGCTTGGCGTGCCAATTGAAGAGCTTATTGAGCACAATATCAGGACAGGGTGGATTCAGGAAAAAGATCCGTCAGACGCCTCCTCGCGGCGCATTGAATTCATGAAAACCGGTCGACCGCATTTCTACGAACGGATCAACCCGGATGGGCGCTATCTGCGGATTGAAGGCAACCCCATGCCGGGCGGCGGCTATGTGACCACTTTCACCGACATCACGATAGATAAACGGCGTGAGAAAGAGCTGCTTGAAGCCAATGAAACCCTTGAGGAACGGGTCATTGCGCGCACGAAAGAGCTGCAGGCGCTGACCGATGATCTGCGCGCAGCCAAGCTTGATGCCGAAGGCGCGAACGCCTCGAAAACCCGCTTTCTGGCGGCTGCGAGCCATGATCTCCTGCAGCCGCTGAACGCCGCGCGTCTGTTCGTAGGCGCGGCAACCAGTCGGGCGGAGAAGGCGGAAGATCCCACCCTTAACACGGCGCTCAATCGAGCGGATCGCGCCATTCAATCGGCGGATGATCTTCTTAAAGGCCTGCTCGATATCTCGCGGCTCGATCATGGCGGCATCAAGGTGAATGCAAAGGCCATCAAACTGGCGCCGCTCCTCGAAGACCTGATCGACGAAGCCATGCCTATGGCCGCTCAGAACAATATCGAGATCAAAGTCGTGCCGAGCCGACATTCGGTGACTGCGGACCCGGACTTCCTGCAGGCCATACTTAGAAACTTCATCTCAAATGCGCGACGCTACACCGAAAAAGGCGGTGTCCTTGTGGGCGTTCGACATCGAGGTCCCGGCCATGTTGCCGTGCAGGTCTGGGATACAGGACGCGGTATTGCGCCTGATCGTCTGCCCTATGTTTTTGAGGAGTTTTCGCGCTTTGAGGAAACCGACACCTTGGGCGTACGCGGAGCTGGTCTGGGGCTGAGTGTCGTTCGGCGTCTGGCAGACCTTATGTGCGCTAAAATCAATGTCCGATCCGTGCTTGGTAAAGGCAGCATGTTCGAAGTCGTTCTGCCGCTCGCCGAAGATCAGGCCATGCCCGAGCGGACAGTGCGTCGGGTGAATGTCTCCACGGGTGTCAGCGAATTGTCGCTGCATGTTCTGTGTGTGGACGACGAGCCCATCATCCTCAACGGCATGCGCGCGCTGCTCGAATCCTGGGGGTGCCGCGTGACGACACTGTCTGACGCTGATGAGCTGTCGGACATTCTCGAAGATGCCAGCATTGAGGTCGTGATTGCTGACCTTGAACTCAGCTCAACCCTCAACGGATTTGAAGTCATTGAGGCTTGCCGCGACATTCTGAAGGTGTCGGAGAATGTGGCTCTTTTGACAGCCAACTCTGAGGAAAACATCGCGCAGCGGGCGCAGGGCCTGGATATCCGCGTCATGAAGAAGCCCGTCTCAACCGACGAGCTGAAGCTTTTCCTCTCCGCTTGCGAAAAGCGTTCACACGCTCAGTTTGCGGAATGATCGTCCAGTGACACCGCTTCCTTGTACACCAGCAGAGCCTGCGTCCGATTATTGGCGTGCAGCTTACGGAAAATCGTCGTGAGGTGCGCTTTCACAGTAGCCTCTGAAATACTCATTTCATAGGCAATCTGCTTGTTGAGAAGACCATCTGCGAGATACCCGAGAACCCGCTTCTGAGCTGGTGTGAGGGAGGAAAGGCGCGCCGATGCCGATTGGTCATCTTCGTCGGTCTCTTCAAGAGACTCCGGAAACCAGCTCTGTCCTGACAGAGCTTGCTCAAGCGCGGCTGATAGTGCGGCCATCGGAAGGCTCTTCGGGATATACCCGTCGGCGCCCAGCGACCTTGCGTGCCGCATCGAGGCTGGCGTTTCGCTGGCCGAGACGATGAAGACAGGCGGGCACCCCGACAGCGCCTTTAACTTGACCAAACCATCCAGGCCGTCGGAGTCTTCAAGGTTCAAATCCAGCAAGACCAGATGAACGTCTTCGGTGTTCAGAAGTACAATTGAGGATTCAATATTCGAGGTCTGGATGATCCGGGTGGGGACGCTGTTCTGCGCTGTCAGCGTCATTTCCAACGCGTCGCGAAACAAGGGGTGATCGTCCACAATCAGCACAAGGCGTGTGTTGGGCATTGTTTCCTCCAGCCGCCCTTCAGGGCTTATTATTTCACCCTATTTTGACCAGTTTTTTGCTTCTGTCGATACGACCTTCGACCTAGGTCGTAGGACCATTTGCCAATAGCGGCCAGAGGCCCTCCCAGCGAATATCTTCCGAAATAATATCGGGAGAGAAATATGCGCCATTTCATTCGGGCCGTCCTGCTAGCCTCAGTTTCCAGCCTTGTTGTTGCATCCGCATCTGCGGATTCAACTATGGAAGACCGTATCGCCGCACTCGAACAGACTGTTGCGGCTCTGAAAGCCGAACTGGCTGCTGAGCGTGCCGCAACCGATCAGGATATTGTCCGGCTCGAAAAGACCGCGGCAACCGCAGCGCCAGCCGCGCCAGCTGCCTCCGGTAATGGCTTTACGGTCGGCGACACGACACTCAAATTCGGTGGCATTCTCGATCTCGATGCTCACGTGACCAACCTCTCAGATGGCCAGGTCGGGTCTAGCTCAATTGCCCGCGATTTCTATATCCCCGGCGCGATCCAGATTGGCGGCGAAGAAACAACTGTGACCGATTTCACCGCTCAGTCCTCTCGCATCAATCTCAGCGCTCAGCGCATGGTGGGCGAACAGAAGCTCTCCGGCTATTTTGAAATGGACTTTCTCGGCTCTTTGCAGGGTGACGAACGGGTCTCCAGCTCCTTCTCGCCACGTCTGCGTCGCGCCTATCTCGACTTTAATGGCTGGCGTGTCGGTCAGGAATGGTCGACCTTCCAGAACCTGAGCGCCATTCCGGAAAGCGCAAGCTTCCTTACATTGTCTGACGGCATGATCTTCATTCGTCAGGCCCAGGTTAGGTACACCAACGGCCCATGGCAGTTTGCTCTTGAAAATGGCGATACTACTGTCACGCCAGTTGCTGGCGGGCGCATTGAGGCGGACTCAAACCTCATTCCGGACGTGGTCGGTCGCTATAACTTCACGGGCTCCTATGGCAATATCTCGCTCGCTGCCATCGGTCGTCAGCTCCGCTATGAAACAGCCGGCATTGATGAAGATACCTTTGGCTGGGGTCTTTCTGCCTCAGGTCAGCTCAAGGCTGGCGCAAAGGACGATATCCGCTTCAACCTCGTCGCAGGCGAAGGTCTGGGGCGTTATGTCGGCCTCAACGCCGCAAACGCCGTCGCCATCAATCCGATGGATGGCAGCGTCGAGGCGATCCCATCATTCGGTGGTCTCGTCGCATGGCGACACCCATTTGGTGAAACGGCGCGATTCAATATCGGCTATTCCGGCCTGTGGATCGACAATCCGGATTTCATCGCCGCAGCGACCACCAAACAGGTCCAGTCCGCGTTTGGCGCAGTCCTCTGGGATATCGCGCCCAAGACCACACTCGGCGTCGAACTTCTCTATGGTCAGCGTGAAAACGAAGCTGGCGCGAGCGGCGAGATCACTCGTTTCACCTTCTCATCCAAATACGCCTTCTAACAGCAAAGAGGGGATTCAACATGGCAGATGGAGCCGGCAAAGTGACAGCAGACATGGAAATCTTTCCCGTACCGCAGCAGTTTGCGCGCGAGGGCACCCTGTCGAGTGCGGATTATGACCGGCTCTACGCTCAATCGGTCAACGATCCGGAGACCTTCTGGCGCGAGGAAGCCCTGGAACGTCTCGACTGGATCAAACCCTTCACCATCGTGAAGAACACCAGTTTCGAATACCCGACTGTCTCCATCAAATGGTTCGAAGACGGCGTTTTGAACGTCTGCGCAAACTGCGTTGATCGACACCTCGAAAAGCAATCCCACGAGACGGCGATCATCTGGCAGGGAGATGAGCCGCACACCAGCAAGCGCATCACTTATTCTGAGCTGCACAAGGAAGTTCAGATCTTCGCCAACGTTCTGAAGGCACGAGGCGTCGGCAAAGGCGATCGCGTCATCCTCTATATGCCGATGATCCCGGAGGCGGCCTATGCCATGCTCGCCTGCGCCCGTATCGGGGCTGTTCATTCCGTCGTCTTTGCGGGCTTCTCGGCTGATGCCCTCGCTGACCGCATCAATGATTGCGGCGCCAAGCTCGTTGTCACCGCCGATACTGCGCCGCGTGGTGGTCGCCACACAGCGCTGAAAGCTCATATGGATGAAGCGCTCACCAAGTGTGATCCCTCAGTCAAAACGCTGGTTGTTCGGCGCACGGGAGATGAGATCGCCTGGTTCAAGGAACGCGACGCCTGGTATCACGAACTGGCCGTCACTGTACCGCTGAAATGCGATCCGGAGCCGATGAATGCGGAAGACCCGCTCTTCATCCTCTACACGTCCGGTTCAACGGGCAAGCCGAAGGGCGTGCTCCACACTACGGGCGGATATCTCGTCTGGGCCAGCATGACCCACGAATATGTCTTCGATTATCGTCAGGGCGATATCTATTGGTGCACGGCCGATGTGGGTTGGGTCACCGGCCACACCTATATCGTTTATGGTCCGCTCGCGAATGGTGCCAAGACGATCATGTTCGAAGGCATCCCTACCTATCCGGATGCAGGCCGCTTCTGGAAGATTTGTGAGAAGTACAAGGTGAATGTCTTCTACACTGCTCCAACGGCCATCCGCGCCCTGATGGGCAAGGGCAATGAGTATGTCGAAAAACACGACCTCTCATCCCTGCGGGTGCTCGGTTCGGTGGGCGAGCCGATCAACCCTGAAGCCTGGCACTGGTACAATACGGTCGTTGGCAAGGAAAAATGCCCGATCGTCGACACCTGGTGGCAGACAGAAACCGGCGGCGCCATGATCACGCCTCTGCCAGGCGCCACACCGCTCAAGCCGGGTTCAGCCACCAACCCCTTCTTCGGCGTCCAGCTCGAAGTACTCGATACCGAAGGCAAAGTCGTCGAAGGCAACGGTGTTTCTGGCGTCCTCGCCATCAAGGATAGCTGGCCCGGCCAGATGCGCACCGTTTATGGCGACCATGACCGCTTCGTCTCGACCTATTTCGAGACCTTCAAAGGCTATTACTTCACGAGCGATGGCTGTCGCCGCGACGAGGATGGTTATTACTGGATCACGGGCCGCGTGGATGACGTGATCAACGTTTCGGGCCACCGCATGGGCACGGCTGAGGTCGAAAGCGCCCTGGTTGCTCATCCTCAGGTCTCAGAGGCAGCCGTCGTCGGCTACCCGCACGATATCAAGGGGCAGGGCATCTATTGCTATGTCACGCTGATGGAGGGCGAAGAGCCGACCGAAGACCTCCGCAAGGAGCTGCGCGACTGGGTTGGCCATGAGATCGGCCCCATCGCCAAGCCGGACGTCATTCAATGGGCGCCGGGCCTTCCAAAAACCCGCTCCGGCAAGATCATGCGCCGTATACTGCGCAAAATCGCCGAAGATGAGTGCAGCGCGCTGGGCGACACTTCAACACTCGCCGACCCGTCTGTCGTCGATGGCCTGATCACCAACCGGCAGAACCGTAAGACCTGACTCCTGTGAAGAGGGATTTGCTGCGACCGCGTCCCCCAAACCTGGCAACAGTGGGATCCTTCAAAAACAGAAACCCGTCCTGACATTTTCAGGACGGGCTTTTTTTAGCACTGAAAAGATGAAATTGGCGGAGGTTAGTCCGGGGCCAGTGCCCGCAGTTTCTTGGCTGCACGTTCAGCGCGAAAAGCTTGCATACCCTGGAACAACAAGGTTCCGGCAATCACGAGGCCTCCAAAATTATAGATGTCCCGAAGCCCAAAACCTGGCGCAAGCAATTCCTGCGCCGATCGAAAACCAAAAATGACCGCCATGAGCAGACCAAGCGCGAGCATGATATGAGTTTTCAAGCCGAAGCCTCCCTTATTTATTTTAGGGCAATTCTAGACGGTCTCACCGCCCGAAGGCCATTACACTTTGGTCTGAGACGAACTCAGTTGTTCAGGCAGACTGCTTTTCTACTGACGATACCAGCCCGTTCTGTTCAAGGACCAGCGTGATCTCATCAAGAATGACCGGATCATCAATCGTAGCCGGCACTTTAAAAGCCTCGCCATCGGCAATCTTGCGGATCGTAGCACGAAGGATTTTTCCAGACCGCGTTTTGGGCAAACGCTTGACCACCATGACGTTACGAAGCGCAGCAACCGCGCCAATCTCCGAACGGACAAGCTGAATGCATGCCTGTTCGATGGCCTCTTGCGTTTCAGTGACGCCGGATTTCAGAACGATCAGACCGAGCGGTTTTTGCCCCTTGAGGTCGCAGTGCACACCGAGAACAGCGCATTCGGCCACCGCAGGGTGGCTGGCAAGCACCTCTTCCATTCCGCCGGTGGACAGTCGATGTC
>CEPO01015386.1_pt1 | contig 20496 bp, 21 predicted proteins | sample 530481 | NCBI WGS metagenome assembly CEPO01 (sample SAMEA2620198, study PRJEB7988) | marine metagenome | biome: marine biome (ENVO:00000447); feature: surface water layer (ENVO:00002042); material: "saline water (ENVO:00002010), including plankton (ENVO:xxxxxxxx)" | depth 5 m
CCGCTCTGGCCGTTTGCGAGTGTCATTCCGGCAAGTGTTGCGATCGCAAGTCCGGTTCCGGCTGCCAATGTGTGTCGCCATGAAACAGTCATGCGGCATCTCCCTCAAAAGTCGTTTAAAGAGAAGCAAGAGCGGTGCCCAACTCCCCCACGACACGAAGCTTGAACCGTTTTTATACTGATGACCCATGGATAAACCGTTTACAGTTTGGCCCGGACTTTGCCTTTCCCAATCACACGTCATGAACCTGAAGATAAAAGAGAAACAAAATGTTGGATCGGGCAGCCCACCCTAACACACGTGCCATTCTGAATGCCTGGAAGCGTCTGTCCTCACCGGGGAAGTCCGATGGCGCAGACCCAAAGGTCGAAGATTTTCCCAATCTGCTGGGCAGCCTGTTCGTCTTGAAAATGGCAGAAGATGGCGTCTGGCTGTTTGCAAATGTAGGTAAGGATTTACAGACCCATCTCGGTCGCGAACTCATGGATCATGACTTTCAATCCATTTGGCGTGGACGCGACCTAGCGCTTGTTTCCGCCCATCTGGATGCCGTACGCTTTGGGTCTGCTCCCGGCATTATTAGAGCTCGCGGTGAGACGCTGGCAGGTCAGCGCGTCGAACTGGAAATCGCGCTTGCCCCATTACGGACCAAGTCCGGAAACTCTGATCGTATCCTTGGACTGTATCAAATGCTCGGAGGCGAAGGTCTTCTGGCGGGTCGTCCCATCTGGAGACATGGCATCAGCGCAATCTATCCGCCGGAGTCGGCTCGGGAAGAACCGCATTTGAGGCTGGTTGCCAGTAATGAATAAATCAATCGCCCGGTTCAGCTGACCCGGGCGTTTTTCTTTCTGGCACGCAGTCAATACATTCTGAACGAAATTCCCGTAAAAGTTAGCGAGAACGGGATCAGGGGACGGCCGAATGCCATCTGAATCACTTATGCCAGTCGAAGGCTCTGCTGTCACAGTCTATCGCCGTGATCGGCGTATGCATGTGCGTGCCCGGCTGGAACTCCCTCTGAAATTTATCGCCGAAGATGAGCAGAACGGCACGGGCAAAAGCCTGAATGTGTCCGGAAACGGGATTCAGTTTATCACGCGCGAACAGCTCAATCGTGGTGACTACCTCGTCTGCTACATCAAGGATCTTGGCCGGCTGTGCGGATATGTAACGCGCAGTAAGGGCGGCAAGGTGTCTCTCGTGTTTGATGCATCGGCCATGAAGCGCGACCGGATTGCCGATCAGATCACATGGCTGATCAATAAGGATCAGCTCGGCCTGAACGAAGAACGCAGATCAGAACGTCACGCCGCGTCTGGCGAATTGATCGTCACCTGCCAGGATGGTCGGACCATGTCATGTCAGGTGGCTGACATGTCGCTGGTTGGTGTCGCACTGCTGACAGAAGATCCTCGTCCCTTTGTGGGCGAAAGGGTCACCTTTGGAAATAAGTCCGGCACAGTCGCCCGATTCATCGATGGCGGCTTCGCCGTCGACTTCCGACTTTAGCCGAAGCGCGACCTGACAAGCGACCGCGCAGGCGCACGGCGCCCGAGCCTGCGGCGAGGAAAAAGGCCGAGCAAACCAAAAAAGGCGAGCCTGAGCCCGCCCTTTCAAATTCATTTCTGATCGGTCTGGTTAGCCGAACAGTTTTTCAACGGCTGCACGCTCTTCACGAAGCTCTGCTTCGGTTGCGTCCATTTTCTCACGAGAAAACTCGTTGATTTCGAGGCCCTGAACAATCTCGTATTTGCCGTCTTTGCATGTGCAAGGATAGCCGTAGATCACGCCTGGCTCGATGCCGTAAGATCCGTCAGACGGAATGCCCATGCTGGTCCATTCACCTTCCGGCGTACCAAGCGCCCAATCGCGCATATGGTCGATCGCTGCAGAAGCCGCAGAGGCAGCAGACGACGCACCGCGCGCTTTAATGATGGCCGCGCCACGCTGCTGAACTTCAGGGATATAAGTGGCGTTGTACCAATCCATGTCGACGAGATCGAGCGCAGGCTTTCCGTCAACCGTGCAGTGATGCAGGTCTGGGTATTGAGTGGCAGAGTGGTTGCCCCAGATGATCATGCCGTTCACATCCGTGTTGTGCTTGCCGGTTTTCTCAGCGAGCTGGCTCATGCCGCGATTGTGGTCGAGACGCACCATGGCCGTGAAGCATTTCGGGTCGAGGTCAGGCGCATTCTGTTGAGCGATCAGCGCGTTGGTGTTCGCCGGGTTACCGACGACAAGCACTTTCACGTCACGCTTGGCGTGGTCATTGATCGCTTTGCCCTGAGGACCGAAAATACCGCCATTGGCTTCCAGTAGGTCTTTGCGCTCCATGCCGGCTTTACGCGGCATGGCGCCGACGAGAAGCGCAAAGTCAGCGTCTTTGAACGCGACATTTGGATCGTCAGTCTGAACAATACCGGCCAGAGTTGGGAAGGCACAGTCATTCAGCTCCATGCAAACCCCTTCGAGTGCGCCGAGCGCTGGTGTGATCTCCAGAAGCTGCAGGATGACCGGCTGGTCCGGCCCAAGCATTGCACCCGACGCGATGCGGAAAAGAAGGGCATATCCGATCTGACCGGCGGCTCCGGTGACGGCAACGCGGACTGGCTCTTTCATGGCTGATGTTTCCCTATTTTGGTTGTTGAAATCATAGGGCCGGGCAGATGAGGCGTTTTCTGATCGAACACTTTCGAACACCTCACAAACATGCACAAAGCCCCTGACAAGATAACCGGATGGTCTGCCCGCTCACATGAACCAGCCTGAGAAAAAAGACAACAGTCTAAAGGTCCTGATTGACCGCCTGATCGAGCGAAACCCCGATTAAGTCTCACTCAGTTTTAGTGCCTCACGCAAAATTTTGATATGCTCAGGCGGTGAGCCGATCAGATTTGCGTCTCTCAATTCCTTCCGGGAGACCCGATCAGGCAGGCTTCGGCGCGCCTGGTTTGGGAACCATTTCCAGTATTCATTATGCGCAAACGCGACTTTTTTGCCTTCCTTTCCTGGCCGGTCCCGGATGGGCCGTTCGCTGATGCCCGGCCCGAAATTCGTAGAAACTTCTCCACCGATAAGGTCCCCGGTCACCAGACCCGGCGTCTGAAAAAAGAGATTTGTCCAGCGGACCGCCGCAAAAAGTGCGCTATGCTTGGGCGCCAACCGGCCAGACACCTCCTCGGTTTCGGGATCCACGAACGTTTTGTTGTAAGAAAAAACCGTCTCCTCGCCGCGCAAACCAATCTCTTTGCGAGCGGCCTGATCACTGCACGGACAAGCTGGAAATTCGAGTTTGTCCCGACTTCGCTTGAAGATGTCGGCTGAATCCGACGTCAGAAACTGGGCATAGGTTAGCGGACTACCAAGCGTGACGAAATCTGTTACCAGCCAGAGCGGTTCATTTAACCCGGTTTTGGCGTTGGTGACTTCTCGTAATTTGAGGCGTCGCGCATACTGATTTTGAGCCTTTCGAAAGACAGATCGCAACGCATCGACGTCACTTTCTGGCTCCCCGTTCTGAATTGCCATGTCGAGGTCTCGCGCCGCATTCTCAACACCAATAAGCGCCAGGCGATCAACATCACCGGCATGTGTGTCGCTACGCCGCGCCCATAATTGCGTTAGAACGTCATAAGCGACCACACTTCCCAAACTATGGGCGACAACAATGACTCGATCATAATTCTTGTCGCGATGAAGGGCCTCCAGCAAAAGGACACCTTTTTCGCGGATATTGTGCCGCGCCGAAATGTTTTCAGGCGTCGGGCTCAGATAGCGCGCAGAGTCGCCCATAACCGGAATGAGAAACGCCCTGTTCGCCGCAACGGCCACAACCACTAGCGTTGGAATCACAAGCGCCGTCGCAGTTAGCAGCCAGTATAGAGGCCATGATGAATCCAAGCCGATGCTGGTGTGGAAATACACGGACCAGGACCACCAGGTGACAAGCGTTATGAGAAGCAAGAACCAAGACGTCTTGTTTCGAACCAATCCTGGTTCCAGTTCCGCACTGACTTTGTTATTGAATCGACCGATCTGATACCGCTGACTATAGATCCACCAGGCAGCGTACAGAAGCGGAACGATTGCGCTCATCGGCAAAAACGTGAACCCAAACATCGCATCCGACAGATAGAATGCTTCAATGTCGTTGGGGGACCGAAAAGCCGGATCGAATAACAGGATGAATGGCGCGCAAATAATAAAGAACCAAAACAGTGCCTGGTGAACATGCCCTTTTCGCCAAGGATATTTTTTCTGATCCAGACCGCACAAATTCAGGCGCGCTGTCACGGTAAGAACGGGTGCCATGGCGATTGCCCATCCTGCGGCGATTGACAGTGATTCCTGGCTCGAAATCACCCTATCGAGACCGTAAAAGCCGGACAGAAACCAGGCGCAGCCTCCAAAAGATGCCAAAGATAGTCCAACCGCGATTAGATACCGGATCGATCCTTGAATCCTCAGAAGACGAGCAGCCGCTTCACCCAGAATAAGCGCCCCGGCAGACGCAACTGCTGTGATCATCGGCACCCAGAAGAGTAAGGTGTGCTGTGTCGTGAATTCCACGGCTGTTGACGCCTGTCCTTCAGGAACGAGCTCAGCGAACAAGATATAGAAGCTGATGCCAAGGCCAATCACACCGAGAACAACCCCGGCAATGAGGAGCCGTGCAATCCAAAACAGGATGCACACTGCGATCAAAACGCTGAGTGTGGCCTTCAATCCACCAAGAAAGCTCCCGCCCCAGAGCTCCAGCCCAAGAAGCGGAATGAGGACCATCGTCAGAACGAGCATCAAATTTCGTTCAATGCTCAAAGGCTGAAACGGATCACCGCCCTCCTTCGCATTCGTTGTTCTGAGCAAGTCACCGGCAATAGCCAGAGCACCGAGTACAGGCGCAGCGAATAATGCCAGATAAGGCGCCAGCGTTTCCATTCTGGAGAAGAAAAACATTCGCATACCAGCTTCAATTTCAGTGAAAGAAGCCGAATTTCCAGTTACAATATCCGCCATGAGATGGAGCGTTATCGCCATGGTCACAATGGCGAACATGATTGACATCTCAAATGCCCGCACGACCATCTGCCGAATTCTCAGAAGCGGGTTTGGCACCTGAAAGGCCGGACGGTTGAAAAGGCGGGTAAACCAGGCCGATACGTGCCCAAAAGACGTTCCTTCAACCAGATGCGCCCAATAAAACTCATAGAAGTCAAAACGCCGACCGTGTTCATCCGGCTCGGTCGTCAGTCGGTGCAATTCGTAACTATCGCTCCGATCATCAGGAACACTCCAATAACGCAGCTCATTTTTGTCTTCAGGATCCAGAGGACAGGCCCCAATCTCAGGATCGGTTGCCCACACCGAATTCACGAGATCCCGGACGCTATCCATCGGCCGTTGTTCGCCCTGTCCGTGAACAAAAACGACGGCCGTGCGGTGCGGCTTGGGCTTTGCTTGCGAAGCGTCTGTGTCCTCTGCGGAGTTGTTTACCTCTGTGTTGGTCGCCTCTGTGTCATTCATTGCCTCTTCCCCACCCTGATTACGGGAAAAAGGCTACGCGGTTTCCACCTGAAGTAAACGTCATTCCAGCGTATTCCACCGGAATATTCCGCGGACCTTGAAGAATGTCGGTTAATCGCTGGCTTCGCAGTCTATCCGGCTAGCGGCGAGCTTAAATCGCTCAACCCATTCGCCATCCTCAGACTTCTGGTACTCGATCCGCGCCCAATGGTCTTCATCATAGACTTCAAACTTTGCGAGGAAATCATTCCGCTCTGGATAGACCTGCCACATTGTCAGCCTGCCCTCCTGCATTTTCGCCCGCAAATCCTGAACCTGATGCGCCCCCGTCGCGACCCACATCATGTCCCATTCGGCGGCCTCTTCATCATACATGCGAACATTGATGCCGCGCGGCGCGTTTGAGTTCTGAGCCGGATCAGGATGAAACCATTCATCCACAATCGCCATGCCGCCCAGGCCATATCTGCCATTCCACCTCGCTGTAACGCCCGGCTGAGGCGGGGTCCAGCCTTGCCCGGTCCAGGCATGCAGGTGGATTGTGTAATCCCCAATGAGGAACTCAAACTGAGAGATCTCCTCAGGGGCGGATGGATGCGGTGTGCCGTAGTCACACGTCTCGACTGGCGCGATTTCCTGCGCGAAGATCGGCAGAGCCAGTACGCAGCACACGCCAATTACTGTTGATCTGATCACTTTCGGCCCTCCTGCAGGTTCATTTGAGTTCTGATCGCCTCAGCCAGTCGATCCATGCCCAGTCCGCGAAGAGAAAGGCTAACCTCAGCGGTATCTAACACCAGGATTTTGGCGAGGGCACCTTTGCGGAAATGCACATCAACCAGATCTGATAAGGGCGCACGCAGCTCTGGTATCGTCTCTTTTTTCACGAGTGCGCGATCGAGAATAGACGGCAGAAAGACCACCGCATCACTCGTAAGAAATACTTCTCCGTTAAGCCATGAGCCTCCGACCATGGAGTCGGCCAGTTTCATACTGATCTGACCATCCAGCCCTAGGAAACGCCTGCCAACAAAGCCCGGCTTTATGCCTTTCACAAGACATTGAGCGAGTCGCTTTTCAAGATAGGTATCGGGTCGGGCCATACGGCCAGGTTAACCTGAAATCCGCCTGTCTTCCACTTTTACGCGCACCGGCTGAGGCCTGATCAAGTTCAGCCCAAGAAAATGATCCACAAGGGCATGCTGGCGAAGCCCACGATTGTTCTGATCGTCGTCTTCGGGTCGATGTGGCAACCGCATAATTGCAATGCCCATCGTCACCGAAGCGAGCGTGATTGTCATGAGAATGACCAACACAAGCGTTGCCAGCCATTTGATATCAGAGGACAGAATCAGCGTGCGGAGGTGCGATATGTCGAACGCCAGAATGGCCGTCACACTCGCCAGCGCGACCGCAAAGCCAACACCGGCATGAAAAGCCATAAATCGAACCAGTTTCGGCATAGACCACACCTCCATAAGAAAGCGCTTATACTACACGCAATGACGGCCTCTGTCGCTGGTGCAGAATGTCACGACCTACTCCTCGCTCACTGGCTTGAAGGCGAGCATCACATTGCCTGCGCCAGCCCCGAACAGACCGTATCCGGAATTCACGAATAACGTGCCATTGCTGCCTACAATCGACGCATTATCGATCGCACCGCCATGGGCCTCCACGCCATTGAGTGTCTGATACTCGCGGGATGTCTGATACTTCCAGACCAGTTCGCCAGAGGATTTGTCGATCACATACAGCCAACCATCAAGACCACCTGTGACAACATAATCGCCGATGATTGAGGGCGCGCCCGACAGACCGAACATCATCTCACACCGCGGCGTGAATTGTTTGCTGGCCTCATCACAGCTTGCTTCAACCTGAAACGCCCAATCTATCTCTCCGGTTTCAAGGCTAACCGCATAAAGACCTGGCTTGATGTCATCCGGGACTTCATAATCTGGCAAATCCCGACCCGGGAAGGAAATCGGCGCATAGACATGAGTGTCATCCACCGCGATCCCCCAATGGATACCGCCGCTTGGACCACCCGTGCCGATATCCCGACGCCAGATAACCTCGCCCGTATCCGGATCAAGCGCCCAGACAGTTCCCGACTTCTGTCCCGCAAGAAGCAAATCTGTGCCAGATGGCGATGTCGCCAGAACGGTCGATGCCCCGAAATCGACATCGCGATAAACGGTTTCTGTGCGTGGCACGCAGTTGAGCTGGTCTTCGCTTCGGCATCCGACCAGATAGATATCATTCGCGGTCGCCTGAAAGGCCCAGTTTTCTTCGCCTGTTTCGAGATCAATGGCGATGAGTGCGTCCGTGTTTACATGTGCCGGTGGGGACGTCGCCTCACCCGTGCCAATGTAAAGCTGACCGCGCTCAAGGTCGATCGCTGGCGAATTCCAGACCGGCGCGCCGGATGGACCGTATAACATTTTACCATCGCCACGATCCCGCACTGGCTCCGCGGCAGGCATGGTATGATATTCCCAGACGCGCTCGCCCGTCATCGCATCCAGCGCAACAACGCCGCCATGGGTTTTGCAGCATTCATGCGCATTGTTCGCGCCGATCATAATTTCTGCCATCGAGGAGGGCACAATCAGTTTATCACCTACCAATTGCGGCGTACCGGTAATCATGGAGGCCTGATAAAGCCCGGCTGACCCTTTCCAGATCAACTCGCCGGTTTTTGCGTTTACGGTATGAACACTGCCCGTCCGATCGCCCACAAAAACGGCTGGTTGACCGTCTGGCAACACACCATAGGCGGCACTCGATCGCAGCGTGACGTCTTGCTCATAAACCCATTGAAGACACGGCTCTTCTTCTGAAATGTCAAAGGCGAAGAGACGACCGTCACTCTCACCCACCGGAATGAAGAGCGACGATCCGACAATCGCCGGCTGTGAGCGCATGGAGACAGCTTTCGGAAAACCGACAGCCCAAGCGAGCTCCAGGCTTTCAAAGTCTGCTTCACTCAGCCCCGTTTCTGAATAGTCCAGCCGCCGGGCATTCCGATGATCAAACCCGAAAGTCGAAACGGTGGGCGCCACGTCCAGCGTGGTTGCAGCGCGGTCAGCTGGACACGCCATGGCCTCGATCCAGGCGTCATCGACACCTACATCCTGCCCCAGATATGCGGACACCTGCTCGATTTGTTCCGAACTCAGCATACCGCCCTGAGCCTGCATCACCCCGGAGATCAGGGATGATCGGATCTGAGTTCGCGGATACTGAGCCAGTGCGTCTTTTCCCGGCGCCCGGGTTTGTTCCGGATTGTTATGACACGCCGCGCAGAACTGCTCATAGACGATCTCGCCCGGATGTGCCTCGTCCTGAGCCTCAACCGCCGGAACAAGACCAATCGCAAGGAGCGCGGCAGCGCCCTTCAGCAGGTGTTTCATATTGCCTCCCAATCGTGTTCTTCCACGATATTTGTATAGTCTACTAACTATTATAAACCGGTCGCCCGGAAAGGGAATGCGCCAGTTCAGTTACGCTCCGAAGGCGGGCGTTGTCTCACCGGCGGCAGATTACCTGGAATGCCATCCGGGCGTGCCGCTGCCAGCATGCGCTGATAGGCCGGACGCGCTTCAACCCGTGTCTTCCACGCTGCAATTTCCGGGAATTGCGCTTCATCAACGAGATTGAGCTTGGTGGCAACGTTGAGTGGGAACCACATGATAATGTCGGCCGCTGAAAACTCTGGCCCGCCAAAATACGGATTCTCATTCAACCAGTTTTCGGAATACTGAACCACAGCTTCACTATCGACGAGCCGTGACCGCTCCGTCGGCGGATTCGCCATCCAGGATCGATAATCCATGAACAGACGGGCTGCGAGCGAGCCTTCCGCATAGTGCAGCCACATAATGTGGGTCGGATAATAGTCGCTGGTAATATCCGGCGTGAGCTGACCCGGTGCGTATCGATTGATGATGGTTTCCATTATGGCTCCGGATTCGACCAGAATCTGATCGCCAATCACAACGGTTGGAACCATCGGCATTTCATGGCCGAGCGCCCGCACCTGATCCATGCTCGCCTGAAGATCGCCGCGCACATATTCGAGTTCATATGGCAGGCCGAGCTCTTCCATCAGCCAGACAATGCGCTCCGACCGACGGCCCTCAAGGTGATAGATTGTGATATCAGGTAGCGGCATGGCAGATGTCGTCTGACTGGATTGAGGGGCGGTTGACGTTGCGCACGCGCTCATCATCGCAAGGCAGCTCGCCGCCAGAATCGGTTTGATCATTTTCTTCTCCCAGTGTTTTTTGCCATATGACGTCAGCCTGTCATGAACCACAAGCCTGCAGCGCAAAGCTGACCATCACGATCCCGATACCGGCGTCCCGAAATGAACGGGTGAATCGCCTGTGTCGAACTCTCCTCTGGCGCGAAGATTGCGACTTGAACCGTGAGACCCATTCAACTGTTTCACGGTGGCACGCATGTCCCTACAGAAATTCAGAACCGACCGTTCAGGCAATGTCGCAATCATTTTTGCGCTCACCATCACGGCCATCATTTCCATGCTGGGACTGGCGATTGATTTCCAGCGCAGCGTTTCAGCCGAACAAAACGTTCAGAGCGCGCTCGACAACAGCACACTCGCCGCCGTGCGTCTCATGCAGGATGCCTCGAAAACACCTGCCGAAATCAAAACATATGCAGAGACTATGTTCGCTCAGAACATCAAAGGCGCAAACGCCAATCTGAACTGCCCAACCCCAACCGTCACCGTCGACGTGAAGGCCGGAAAGGCACGCGCCGACGTGTCTTGCCACCTGCCCACAACACTGGCGAGCCTCTTTTCAATCCAACAGGTCAAAGTCACCCAGACCTCGACATCTTCGGTAAACATCACCAATCTGGATCTGGCGATGATGCTGGATGTGTCCGGTTCAATGTCAGGTCAGAAAATCAAAGATCTTCAGGATGCAGCGAAAAACGCGATTGATATCCTGATCACGCCGCAAACCGGGGATCGTGTTCGCATAGCCTTCAACACCTATTCGACTGCTATCAATGTCGGCGATTACGCGAAAGATGTGAAGGGTTCGAACTACGACAAAGACAGCTCGACCAAGCACTGCGTCACTGAGCGCGACGGCACGGCCAAGTTCCGCGATGATGCGCCTGCCTGGGGCAAATACATGGAAGAAGAGAAAAAGAGCACCGACGACAAATCGCTCTCCTGTCCGTCAAGCTCGCTGGAGCCCCTGACCCACAAGGCGTCTCATCTCAAAACCGAAATCGGCAAACTGTCTGCAAATGGCTGGACGGCCGGTCACCTTGGCATCGCCTGGGCGTGGTATCTGATATCTCCTGACTGGGATAAAATCTGGCCGAAAGACTCAAAACCCCTCGCATATGATGAGCCCAAAGCGGTCAAAGCCGTCATTCTGATGACGGATGGCGAATTCAACACGCACTATCAGACGGGCCAGGGGAATTCCGTAAGTCAGTCAAAGAAGCTCTGCGAAAATATGCGGAAAGAAGGCGTGATCGTTTATTCGGTTGCCTTTAAGGCTCCGAAATCCGGTCGCCAGGTTCTGAAGAAATGCGCAAGCTCTTCAGACCATTATTTCGACGCCAAGAATGGAGCTCAGCTGAAACAGGCATATGCAGATATTGCCAGCCAGCTGACCAACCTCAGAATCACGAACTGATCGTTCGATCAATTTTTTCTGACTTAGCACTTGCAACATGACTTGCATGGCTTACTCTGACCTGCGTAATAGAAAGCATATTGTGCAGGAGAGGTTTAATGCGTTTTGAGGGTTCAGAAAACTATGTGGCCACAGATGACCTGCAGATTGCCGTCAACGCGGCCATCATGCTGGAGCGGCCTCTTCTGATCAAAGGCGAGCCAGGAACGGGTAAGACTGTTCTGGCGATCGAGGTCGCCAAGGCGCTGGGCGTGGAACTCATCGAATGGCACATCAAATCCACCACAAAAGCGCATCAGGGCCTCTACGAGTATGACGCGGTTTCGCGTCTACGAGACGGCCAGATGGGCGATGACCGTGCGACGGACATCTCCAACTACATCAAAAAGGGAAAGCTGTGGGAGGCGTTCGAAGCTGAAAAGCGCCCTGTCCTTCTGATCGACGAGATCGACAAAGCCGACATCGAATTTCCAAACGACCTTCTTCAGGAACTCGATCGGATGGAGTTCTATTGCTACGAGCTCGACAGAACGGTGAAGGCGAAACAGCGCCCGATCGTCATCATCACATCGAACAATGAAAAAGAACTGCCGGACGCCTTCCTGCGTCGCTGCTTCTTCCACTACATCAAATTCCCGGACGATCAGACCATGCGTGAAATCGTCGAAGTGCATTATCCGGGCATCAAACAGAAGCTGGTGAAAGATGCGCTGTCGACCTTTTATTCCATGCGCGATCTGCCTGGCCTCAAAAAGAAACCATCCACATCTGAGCTGCTCGACTGGCTGAAACTCCTCATGAATGAGGATGTGGATCTCGACACGCTGAAAGAGCAAAACCCGGATAAGCTGACACCGCCATTGCACGGTGCTCTCCTTAAGAACGAAGCGGATATCTCTCTGTTCGAGCGCCTCGCCTTCCTGTCCCGCCGGGAAACACGCGGCCCGCAGGGCTAGAGATTCATTGCCACGTGAAAGCTGAAGGAATGGCTCGAACGGGCTGTTTTCCTGAGTGCTTTTGAGTTCAGCCGCTCTGCTATCTTGATGGCTTACGGTTTTATCTGGCCCCCTGGCAGACGGCTGAACACGGGAACCTATTCTCAGAACAGAACGTTGTCCTGTCATCGCAAACATGCGGAATTGATGAAGGAACACGTTATGGCGAATAACTCTTCAGGCGGAAACAATGGTTTCCTCTATTTTATCGTTGGCGCGCTTGTTGTGGCTGTGATTGGATTCGGTGTGGTTCAGTTCACCGATATTGGCGGACCAGCCGATGATGGAGCCGATTTCTCCATCCAGGTTGACGAAGATGGCATTGAAGTCGACAGCAATTAATCGCCGAAAACTGCCGCAAAACAGAGACGGCCTCCCCATACAAGGGAGGCTGTTTTTATACGATATTTGATGTTTTTCGATAAATATCCTTGAAATATTGCCGATAATCGATATATTGAAAGTCAATAAGGATAAAACGAAAGGCACACACAAATGCACGCCCGATATAATGATGGATATGACTCGGCAGACTATTATGAGCGCCGTTATGGCCGCCATTATATGAGGCGAGATTACGCGCCGGCCGAGGATGGAACACTCAGCAAGGTTTTGCTGGTCATCATGGCCATTATCTTCCCGCCGCTGGCTGTCTTTTTCATGTACGGCTTTCGCGGTGAGTTCTGGCTGAACCTGCTCCTGCTGATCTTCTTCTATATCCCGTCTCTGATCCACGCCGTCTGGCTGATCGCTCGACGGTAACCCATCTCACTCTCCTGCCCGCTCGTGGTGCCGGACCTGACATCCGATGCCGCGGGCGCTTCTTTCCACGGTTGAACCTAAACTACTTGGCTTGATTGCCCAATCCTGCGAAACTGGGTCATGACCGACTCACATCTCGATTGCGCGCCAACAAATGTTGAGGACGCACTGGCTGAAGCGGAGGCCGTGTGCGAAGCACGCGGTGCGCGTCTCACCAAAATTCGTCGTAAAGTGCTCTCTCTGATGCTGGAGCATAAAGAGCCTGCAAAGGCTTATGATCTTCTGCAGCAGCTTGATGGTGAGGGCGCCGCCAAGCCGCCAACTATCTATCGCGCACTTGAATTCCTTCTGGAAATGGGGCTCGCGCACAAGATTGAGAGCCTCAACGCTTATGTCGCCTGCGGACATTGGGGCCATCGACACATGGCGGTGTTTCTGATCTGCGACAATTGCAAGGGGATTTCAGAGCTTCATGCAGATAAAACCCATGCAGCACTCGATGAAGAGATTTCAGCCGCAGGTTTTCAACGCGCCTCCAGCGTAATTGAGGTACATGGCCAGTGCGCCAATTGCGCCGCCTGATATTCCTTTCCGGGGACAGCTAAATGATTGAACTCTACCGCGGCCTCGCGAACACCTGGGAATGCGATGAGATGGGGCATATGAATGTCCGCTTCTACATCAATCGCCAGATGGAAGGCTTACAGATCCTTGCCCCATCCATTGGGTTGCCACAGCTTTTCCGACCGCGCAGCACCTCAACGATTATTCCGGTGGACCAGCACATCCGCTATATGAAGGAAGTCCATGCCGGAAAGCCCATCTACATGGTAGGCGGCGTTCTGGAAGTCAGTGATGATGAAGCGGTCATTTATCAGGAACTTCGTCATTCCGTGTCGCACGAGCCCGCTGCAGCCTTTCGCACGCGCATTCGTCATGTGGCCTCGAAATCCCTGAAGGGCTTCCCATGGAGTGAAACCACGCTCGAAAAGTTCGAGATGCTCCGAATTCATGACTTGCCGGAGAAAACTGCGCCGCGCTCGATAAACCCCGACGACCCGGTTTTGCCTTCCAGGAAAATCAGTTGCAGCATTGCTGACGAACTGGGCGTATCGCCCATTGGCCGCTGCGTCGTTCAACCCTCGCAATGCGATGCTTTCGGCCGCATGCTGCCTGAATTCTTCATGGGACGCATTTCGGACAGCGTTCCGAACCTGCTCGGTCCCTGGCGCGATGAGGTCACAAAAGCCGCATCTACCGAGTCGGACCAGAAACGCACCGGTGGCGCTGTACTGGAATTTCGCATGGTCTATCGCGACTGGCCGAAAGCTGGCGATCTGATTGAAGTCCGGTCAGGCCTTGGCGAGGTCAAACCCAAGATTCACAGTCTGGTTCACTGGCTCCTCAACCCCCTCACCGGTAAGCCCTGGATCACCGGTCAGGCCTATGCCGTCACTTTCGACCTCAACACCCGAAAGGTGATCGAAGCCAATCCCGACCATATGGCTATGCTGAAAAAGCACGCAGGGACGGGGTTGCAGCTTTAGACGCCTATTTCAAAACGAAGTAATTCGCTAGAAATACCACCGATTATTTCACCCGCATTTTAATCCAATTCGCGTTCCAATCCGATAGACGACGGAGCGCTGACTATGTTCAAAATGCTTGCTCAAACCATCCTTCTCATTCTGGTATCAGGCTCATTCCCTGCCGCGATGGCAGAAATGTCCGGTGTGTATCTGCAAAGCTCCCCTCAACAGCTTCAAGTGCTCCATCTTGTTGAAAGCAAATCGGGAAGCCTGTCCGGCCAGCTTGAGACCTATCACCTCAAAATTTCAGGCCATTTATCATCTGCAACCCTGCACCTGACAGGCAATGTCTCCGACAGGCAAATTATCCTGAAAACAAGCTCAGACCTTTCAACGCTGTTTACGACCATCAGTCTCGCCGGAAAACTCTCCGGGCGAACGCTGCATCTCACATGGCAGGACGGAGCGGGACGCTTCCAAAAATCATCGCTCAGCAACCGAAACAAAAAACTTCAGGAACTGACCGACCTCTCAGAGGCCATCAAGATTCGAAACGAAGAAACGCGTCGCTTGGAGCAGTTTCAAAAGACGCAGGACGAATTAAAGCTGCTTTTAAACTCCGTGGAACCGGTTTCCAGCCAGATGTCCGCACTGCGCTCCAGCTATATCACCACGCGAGAAGCCGCACGCAAACAGCAGGCTGAACTGGCTCTGACCGTCAACAAGCTTGGGCATATGAGTGATGAGGCCTATGCGCTCGAAGATGAGCTTTTTGAATTGACGGATGAGCTCCGTTCGGTCGCCGACACAGTTCATACCGTTCGGTCTGATCTGAACTGGCGTCTGAGCTCGGCACAACAGGATATCGACCGTCTGCTCAGATATTGCCACGAGAACGCGCAACACCCGAGCCAACGCCTGAGCGATTTGTGCGACCTCGGGAGCGAAGGAAATGACTTCCTTCAGGAATTTCGCGAGGTCATGCGACCAGAGTTCAAGTCGTGGGATTCGTTACAAGCAGGAAACTGAGGTGCCTCACTCCAGAGGCGGATCTGCCAGCTTCAACAGCTGTTTGCCAAAATTCTTTCCTGTGAACAGGCGTGCCAGCGTGTCGGGAATATTCTCGAATCCTTGCCGGACGTCCTCAAGCGTCTGAAGCTTCCCGCGCGACATCATATCTTTGAGGCCCGCAATCGCTTCCGGATACCGATCGATATAATCGAGCACGATAAAGCCCTCCATCCGCGCCCGCCGAATCGTCAGAAGCGAGAGAAACCGAATGCCCTTCTGCTCACGTGGGTCGATTTCATATTGAGAGATTGTACCGCACAGGACAATTCGCCCACGCTCAGCGATATTGGCCAGCCCGGCTTCCAGAATTTCGCCGCCGACATTTTCGAAAATCACATCCAGCCCATTCGGCGCATGGCGTTTGAGTTCAGCCATGACATTGTCGGACTTATAGTCGATGCAGGCATCGGCGCCCGCGACATCCCGCACCCAGGCGCATTTGTCGGCGCCGCCCGCAATGCCGATGACTTTACAGCCCATGTCTTTCGCAATCTGAACGACGACAGAGCCCGTCGCGCCTGCCGCACCGGTTACGAACACCGTGTCACCCGCCCTGGGCTGGCCAACTTCGCGCAGTCCGAACCAGGCTGTCATGCCGGTCAGCCCCATCACACCCAGCGCTAACTCTGGCGTCACCCCTTCCGGAAGGACGGAAACTTCACCGAGATCCGTCTCACCATTTGTGACGCAATACTCCTGCCAGCCAAAGCCGCCTTGCACCCACTGGCCGGGCGAGAACGCCGAATGACGGGATTTTACCACCTGGCCGATTCCAAAGGCCCGCACAACGCCGCCCACCGGAATGGCCGGAATATAAGTATCATGGCTCATCCAACCGCGTTGCGTTGGGTCAAATGAAAGATGGGTCACGCGGACCAGAAACTCACCATCCCGCAGCTCGGGAATGTCGACAGATTTTTGCTCGAACAACTCAGCAGAGACTTTGTCCCGGGGACGCTGCTTCAGCACCCATTGGCGGTTCGTGTTGGCAATCTCTGTCGCTGACATTTGGTGTCCTTCCCAATATTTTTTGTGGGACCACAAAGCCCGGAAAGCGCACGCGATGCAATGGCAGTGTGGCGCCAGCCCTCATCCAAAAAAACGCCCCGGCAGTCAGATGACGGCCGGGGCTCAAGGGTGATTTATTGCGATGACTCTCTGAATGGCTTCGATCGACTTCGCAACCCCTGAATAGAAAAAGTATTCGCTATTCACAGCCTCTGTTTTTACACAGAAATCAGAGTGCTTTGACGATGTCCTCAACCATCTTCTTCGCATCGGCGAGCAGCATCATGGTGTTGTCCTTATAGAATAGCTCATTGCCAATGCCGGCATAGCCCGAGCCGAGCGACCGCTTGATGAAGAGCACAGTCCGCGCATTCTCAACGTCCAGAACAGGCATACCAAAAATGGGTGACGCCGGATCGGTTTTGGCTGCCGGGTTCGTCACATCGTTTGCGCCGATGACAAAGGCGACATCGGCTTGGCTGAAGCTGGAATTGATGTCTTCGAGTTCAAAGACTTCATCATAAGGCACATTGGCTTCGGCCAGCAGAACGTTCATATGACCCGGCATCCGGCCCGCGACCGGGTGGATGGCATAGGTCACATCCACACCTTCTTCTTTCAGCTTTTCGGCCATTTCCTTCAGGGCGTGCTGCGCCTGAGCCACCGCCATGCCATAACCCGGCACGATGATCACTTTGCCTGCATTCTTCATGATGAAGGCCGCATCGTCGGCCGAACCGATCTTCACAGGGCGATCTGCCCCGCCGCCAGCTGCGCCCGCACTGCTGTCATCCGCACCAAAGCCGCCCAGAATCACCGAGATGAAACTCCGGTTCATGCCCTTACACATAATGTAAGAAAGGATCGCACCTGATGACCCAACCAGCGCGCCTGTGATGATCAGCGCCGTGTTGGCCAGCGTGAAGCCGAGCGCGGCAGCTGCCCAACCCGAATAGGAGTTCAGCATGGAGACCACGACCGGCATATCCGCCCCACCAATCGGAATGATCAGCGTGATCCCAAGCACAAGCGCCAGACCGGTAATCGCCCAGAACATCCAGGCCTGGCTGCCGCCGGTCTGAACCATCATCACGACCAGTGCGATGATCGCAATGCCAATCGCAATGTTCAGAATGTGCCGCATGGGAAGGATAATCGGTGCGCCCGACATGTTTCCGTTCAGTTTGGCAAACGCAATGACCGAGCCGGTAAAGGTGATTGCACCAATGGCCGTCCCGAGTGAAAGCTCGATGAGCGATGCCGTGTGCAAACGTCCGATCGACCCGTCTGCTGACAGTTCAGCAATGCCGAAATTAATTGGCGCATAGAGCGCCGCAGCAGCCACAAGAACCGCGGCCAACCCGACCAGCGAGTGAAACGCGGCTACGAGCTGGGGCATGGCGGTCATCGGAATGCGTTTGGCGATGATCCCGCCGACAACGCCGCCAACGGCGATCCCGCCAAGGATCAGGCCCAGCGTGACAATATCCAGCGCACCACCGGTCGCCAGCACAGCAAGCGTCGTACCGACGGCAATCGCCATACCGATCATGCCGAGATAATTACCCTGACGGCTGGTTTCCGGACTGGAAAGCCCCCGCAGCGACATGATGAACAGGACGCCGGACACAAGATAGAGAAGAGCAGCGATATTCGCGTTCATGGCGCGTTACTTTCGAAAGCTGGATTTACTGGAAAAAGAGAAAGCTCGGTTGGCGAATTCACCCTGAGGAGTGAACAACACCTTGTCGTCGTCAGTCTCCGCAAAGGCAAACTGACGCCCCATAAGGACACAGACACCGGGTTCTGTGATCTCGCACTCGATCCGGTTGTCCGCGCGTTCCTTCTCAACATAGAGCCAGAAACGCGGTGCACCTCGGCGAAGACCATCGAATTGAACGGTTAGCGTGCCCTCAGGTACGCGCGTTTCGGCGCTTGCCTCGACATAGGAAATCTTGGGCGCGAGGCCCGCAAGTCCGCGCAGCCAGCCCGACAGAAATTGCGTATCAAAGCCGCGCTGATCGGTGTAATAGCCGCCGTCAAACTGGCCATCTTCATCGAAATCCTGAAAGCACTGAACACGGGCGACAGGCGCTTCAAAATCAATGGCTGGACAGAAGGCCAACCCGGATTCGAGCTCAACGCCGATCAGGGCTGTGCCCGCGAGCACCCCGTCAATGGACGGGCGAAGCCGTTTCTCGACTGCATCAACCAGAACCCGCGCATAAAGTGGGCGAATGGTTTCGGTCCAGAGCACATCGCCTTTTTCAATGGTGATTGGCTGTTGATACTGCTCGCCCGGGCCATCAAGAGCCAGATGCACCGCGCCGGTGTCTGCCGCACGGATTTTCTGGGCGTGAGCAGTCCCCATGCAGCCGGTCATTACGATAAGAACGAAAAGGAGATTTCGGATCATTCTGCATTCCCCCGCCAGTCAGGATTGACAGCACCGTTAGGGCCGAACCGACCTGCAAATTTTTCTGTCATTTCGCGGCTGATCTTGCGGAGAAGCCCTCTGGCTGACCGAGTGGTCTTCGCCTTATCCCAATCCATATTCGCAATGTGAGACGTCCACAGCAATTGGACGATCAGTCCCGCGAACAAAGCCGCTGCAAAATAAGGGTAAAGGCTACCGATCTCACCAAACTCAGCAGCGTCGGACCAGGCCAAAAAGGCGTAAAACCCCATCATCACGGCCAGATAGGCGGCGAAACTGACCTGTCTGCTGATGAATTTCTGCCAGGCGCGACGCCAGTCTTCATCGGAAATATCAAGCGCGTTGCTTGTAGTTGCCGTACGGCCAAATACCATAGTCCCAATAAGCAGAACGAAGGCGAAAATGCCGCCGCCAAGCCCGATGAGATGCTGATGTGACCAGTCGGCAAACATCAGTTATCGCTCTTTCTTCTTGTACATGGCGAGCATGCGCGATGTGACTAGGAAGCCGCCAAAAATATTCACAGCCGCGAGAGCCGCTGCCACCGCGCCCATGCCTTTGGCCATCCAGAGATTTGCCGTCAGTTCCATACCCGCGCCTGCCGCCGCCGCAATCAGAGCGCCGACAATAATCACAGATGAGATTGCGTTGGTCACAGCCATAAGCGGCGTGTGAAGCGCTGGCGTCACGGACCAGACCACGTAATAGCCAACGAAGATCGCAAGCACGAAGATTGCGAGGCGGAAAATGATTGGATCGACGCCGTCTCCTGCGCCGGTCGCCGCAAAGGCCGGCATAGCCATCAGGCCAGCGGTCGCACATGCCAGAAGTGTTTTCTTGAGCATCACGGATCAGCCCTCCTTCAGAGCAGTGTGGACGGTTTCACCATCCTTGGTGAGCGTCATGGCGGCGACGATTTCGTCATCCATTTTCGGCTCGAAGCCGCCATCTTCGCCCGTGACGAGCGGCAGAAAGGCAAGCAAGTTCTTGGCGTAAAGCGTTGAGGTGTCGGCCGCGAGACGCGCAGGCAGGTTCGAGAAACCGGCCACTTTCACGCCATTCACATCCACAACTTCATCGGGCTTGGAAAGTGGGCAATTTCCGCCTGCTGACACCGCCATATCGACGATCACAGAACCTGGCTTCATGCTTTTTACCATTTCTTCGGTGATCAGAACCGGCGCCGGACGCCCCGGAATGAGCGCGGTTGTCACCACAATATCCTGCTTGGCGATGTGAGAGGCCGTCAGTTCTGCCTGTTTGGCCTGGTATTCGTCAGACATCTGCTTGGCATAGCCGCCCGCCGTCTCTGCGGCTTTAAACTCTTCATCTTCCACCGCGATGAACTTACCGCCCAGCGAAGCCACTTGTTCCTTGGCCGCAGGCCGAACGTCAGTCGCGGACACAATCGCGCCCAGTCGGCGCGCTGTCGCAATGGCCTGAAGTCCGGCGACCCCTGCCCCCATGATGAAGGCTTT
>CEPO01015375.1_pt1 | contig 20128 bp, 16 predicted proteins | sample 530481 | NCBI WGS metagenome assembly CEPO01 (sample SAMEA2620198, study PRJEB7988) | marine metagenome | biome: marine biome (ENVO:00000447); feature: surface water layer (ENVO:00002042); material: "saline water (ENVO:00002010), including plankton (ENVO:xxxxxxxx)" | depth 5 m
CAAACCCTGCGCGGTCCGCCAGTTCGGAACATTCCTCCGACAAATGAGAGAAGATCTGAGACAGTGCCAATTGCCGATAGGTCACGCGGTTCTGGCCCGACTCCAGCATGGCCGTGTCGAGCAAGGCATCAAACATATGCGCGAGGTTTGACACTGATCGCCGGACCTGCCCCAAAGCGCCGCCATGTTGCTCCGTCTTATAGGTTTCGTCGGGCAGGCTTTCCATGAGCAGTCGAGCAGCGTGAACCGGCTGGCGCAGATCATGGCTCACATGCGCCAGAAAGCGGGATTTGTCGCGATTGGCCTCATCCGCGCTCTCCCGCGCATTAGCTTCAGACTGACGAGAGGTTTCCAGATCCTCCAGCGTCTGAGAAAGCCGCTCGAGAAGCAGCGACCGATCAGCTCTGAGTTTTTCTTGCGCAATGAAGGCAAGGCGCAAGGTCCAACCGAGCGCGAGAATGGAGACCCAGGCACCCGAAATAGCTGCTGTAGCAAACAGCGCCGAAGTTCCGGAACTCTGCCAGAGGAACCAGGCGCAAAATGGCAGGGCCAGTCCGGCCGAAGTCAGATTTGCAATCGGGTGGGTTTGTCGGACGACCGTTCCGGCCAGCGCCGCCACAAAATAGAACACTATCATGACGAGCTGTGTCGACACGTCTGCAGCTTCGAACCAGAGGACAACCGGCACACACCAGATGACGATCAGCACCAGCTCAAAGGCGAGCAATTGTACCGTCCGAACAGCCTGGGACGAGGCCTGGAAAGGCAATGGCCATATCGAGCCCGCGCACCAGAACAGAATGCCGCTGAGCCAGAAAAAGCTCAATTCGCTCGCGTTATCCTTCCAGACCGCAAGAGAAACGCCAAGCGCCGTGAGGGCGACAAGGATCGCATAAGCCCGGTCATTCCGGCTATCTGACGGAACTGATTTCGCTGAACTCATCCCCGTGAACGCATAACAAACATGCCCCCCAATCTAGCCCGGGATGACACGCGCGAACATTAGTACAGATGTACACATGGCCTGCCAGTTTGCCTCCCCAACAAACACAAACTACAGGCCTTTCGACAGAACGCATAATTTCTGCCAGTGCCTGCCCGGCCGACGGACCGTCCGGGCAGAGTTGAAAGCGTTGTGCGACTTAGGCCGTGCCTTCGACAGATCGTTTCGGGCGAATCCCACAGCTATCAGATTGCGAAGGCCATTGACTGGCTGACGCACAATTTCGATAAATCGTTCCGAACTGAAGAATTGGCAGAGCTAACAGGCCTCAGCCTGTCCGCCTTCCACAGTCATTTTAAAACCGTGACAGCCATAAGCCCGCTACAATTTCAGAAAAACTCCGGCTCAATCAGGCCAGACAATTGATGTTGACCGACCGGCTTGACGCAGCAAGCGCGGCCTTTGAAGTCGGGTATGAAAGCCCCACCCAGTTCAACCGCGAATACAGTCGGCTGTTCGGCGCGCCACCCAAAAAAGATATTCAAAGACCGGTTCAACCCATCGCAGACTAGAAAAAGCCCGATAGTATCCCGCGCACGAGTCTATCAATTCTGGTCGATATAGATCTCGTTTCCGGCGCGGGTGACACGGCTGTCCGGCCTGGAAAACTCCAGAAAGCGCAGAAAGCCGTCAACATCATCGGTTGCAAATTCGGCGCTAAGTGTTTCGCCTGCAAGGCCTTCGCTGCGTATAACGATGCGCTCGCTATTAAACCGGTTGAACTCGGCCGCAACCTCGCGAAGCGTTGATTGACGAAACACCAGCAGCCCTTTGCGCCATGCTGCGATCTCCCCGGCCGCAGGCGTGAGAAGGTCAGGCCTGGTCGCGCCATCTTTCCAGAAGGCCGCTTCACCGGCATTCAGAGTCACCTCATTGACAAGCGCGATGTCTGAAAGGCTCGCGCCCGAAAGCGATGAGACCGCACCTGTATGCCCGAAGGCAACGCGTCCTTCCTCCACCTGCAATTCCGTTCCATCCGTGCGAATCCGGGTCGAGAACGCCGTGCCGACCACGCGTACGGCCGTTTCATCAGCCAGCACGTAAAATGGGCGATCGGCGTCCGGCGCGACATTGAAGAAGGCTTCCCCTCTTCCTATCCGTGCCGCGCGGACCTCTGCCGTCAGGTAAAATTCGACCTCACTGTCGGTATTCAACGTCGCCACAGAACCATCTGCCAGGGTCACCTGCTGGCTCTCGCCTTTTACCGTCTCCGCTGAAACATGTTCGAGGACAGCCGGACCCGTTGAGAGCATAGAGGGCAGAATGGTGAAACCGTCAGCCAAGAGCGCGCAGGCCGCGACCACGCCCGTCAAGACATGCATGAACCGCCATGAACGCTCGCCTTCCACCGACTGGTCGTCATTTGCCGGCTGAAGCCCCTCCAGCTCGTCTTGGATGTCAGTCCAGCTGATATCTTCGAACATTGCCGACAAGCGCAGGAACTCCTCCACATGCACAGGAGAGGTTTTTAGCCAGGCAAGAAGACGTGCGCGGTCTGCCTCACCAAGCGCACCGGCATCCAGCTCCACGGCCCAGTCTGCGGCTTCTTCAATAATTGTATCCCGGTCGGAGGTTTCAACGGTCATATCAGTCCTCCTCCCAGGCCGTTCTGCAGGCGCTGAGTGCACGCTTCAGATATTTGTGGACTGTATGCGGAGAGATTCCGAGCTTTTCAGCAATATCGGCATGTGAATAGCCATCCCGCTTTCGGAGGAGAAGAACTGTTCGGTAAAGGGGCGGGAGGTCGTTCAAAATTCTGTCCAGTTGATCAATGTCGGAGCGTGTTTCCATCTGACGAGCAAATTCGATGGAGGCCGCAGTCTCGTTCAATTCGCTTAAAGTTTCCATATCGTCGACCGTGTCATACCGGCGACGCTTCTTGTGCACATCATTGGCCAGATTGGCGGCAACGCGAAACACATATGCCTCAGGATTTTCTACCGATTCCGGTTCCTGCACGGAGACCAGTCGCAGATAAACATCCTGCGCCACATCCTGCGCATCCGCCTCATCGGGCAGTCGGCTTGAAAGAAAGCGCATCAATGATGGACGCCGTTCTCGCAGGATATCGAGAAGCTTCGCCCGTTTGGCACTTCGCTGTGATCCCTGCGTGTCGTCCATGCAATGCCCGCCAGGAGTGTCTGCTGCATCGTCATACCTGTAAGACGCTCGGGCGGGTCTGTTTTGGGTATGACAACCGATAAAATCTTTTTGCGGTCAGTGACTTTTTTGATGGCCCGCACACTGTCTGTCCCAGATTGGGCTCCGCAGTTGCGTGAATTTTTCATGACGGCGTACCCAAAACTCCTCGCCCTCCGCGTCCCTCAAGTGTGACGTCCGACAAATCGATTGCCGGATTTGCATCACATCAGCCGCGGGGCCGCTCCGCATCAATAGCGACGAATCCATTGGGGGATTACATGTCCAAGTCTCACTCGCGTGGCCGCTTCGGTCAGCACACACTTCTCTGCGCCGTCAGCGCACTTGCGTTCATTTCGCCAACCGCTTTCGCTCAGGACACACCTGAAGAGGAAACCATTCTTCTTGATCGTATTGAAGTCAAAGGCTTCCGCGGATCACTCGCCGACTCGCTCGACCTGAAGCGCAATGCCGATCAGGTGATCGATGCCATCACGGCCGAGGAACTCGGACAGTTTCCAGACCAGAACGTCTCTGAAGCGATTCAGCGGATTTCCGGGGTCCAGATCACGCGTGCCAACGGCGAGGGGGAAGCCGTCAATATTCGTGGTCTTTCATCGAATTTCACGCGCGTAGAGGTGGATGGTCGTTCGGCCTCGGTCACAATCGATAGCTCGGACCCGGGGCGGTCGAGTACGCTCTCGGTATTCTCTTCTGATCTCTACAACACGATCGAAGTGATCAAATCACCAACAGCTCGCAATATCGAAGGCGGCGTTGGCGGTATTGTTCGCCTGAAAACCCCGGATCCGCTCGATATTGGTGAACTCGCCTGGGGCGGAGATCTCGGCATCAGTCAGGCCGAGGCGCGTGATGATGAGGAACCCGCTTTCAACGCATTTTATTCCAATGTCTTTATGGAAGACCGGCTGGGTCTGCTGCTCGCGGGCACATTTGAACAGCGCGATCTTTCACTGGACAAGATTCAAAACAATGATGACTGGCGTACAATTGACAGTCGCTCGAATGGCGGCACCGACCCGGCCATCTCTGCCTTCGCCGACGCACGCTTTTTTGGTCGTCTGCGCCAGGAAGAACGCGAAGGCGATTCGGACAAGCTGAACCTGAACGCCAAGCTCCAGTTCCAGGCGACGCCGAACCTCGAACTGTTCGCCAACACGGTTTACACGACGAATGAATACGAACGCACAACCTCGCGCCTGCAGGTTCAATTCCGTCGTGGCCGTCCGCAATTGCTATCTAATCTCTATCCGAGTGCTTCCGATCCCATCGTTGTTGGTGATGACGGAACTGTTCTTCAGGGCGCCTTTTCGGGCTCCCGCGTGGAGCCGCGCATTTTCTTCCGGGAGGGCGAGATCGAAACAGCAGGTCTGACCGGTGGTTTTGAATGGATGAATTCAGACTGGACCTTGTCCGGGGATGCAAACTTCCAGAAAAGTGAAGAGGACTTCCGCGAGATCCGAGTCGGTGCCCGCTTTAATGCCCTTGCAGGTTATTCTATCGTTGGTGATCCCGAATACCCTGAAATCACCATTGAGCCCGGCGTATTCGATCTGCCGTCAATCGACGTGCGCGACCTCGACCTCAACGCGCGTCGCATCACCATCGAAGAAACCAGCGCACGGTTTGATGCTGAACGGGAGCTCGACTTCGGAATATTTAACAGTTTTGAAGTGGGTGCACGGTTCGCCAGCACCGAATTTGGACGCAAACAGGGTGCACTCGACAGCCCGGAAGAAGGCGGAAGCCTGACTTTTGCCGATGGTACGCCCTTCCTCGCCATGGGAGAGTTTGCGGATGGTTTTGGTGGCTCTGGTCTGCTCCGCATGTGGCCGTCTATCTCACCATCGCTCTACGAGATGTTCCCGGCTAATGAGGCTTTCACCTTCAACGACGAAAACCTGTATGACCTGACTGAGGAAACGCTGGCCGGTTATGGTCTTGTGAATTTCGACAATGATTTCGGTGGGCTCTACGCCCGCGGTAATCTCGGTGTACGCGTGGTTCAGACGAAGTATGAGGGCGTTGGCGCAGTTGATCTGGCAGGTGACGCCATCAGCGACTTTGGCAATGTTGGCACGGCCTCTCTGGAGCGCGATTACACCGACGTCCTGCCAAGCTTCAACGTAACGCTTTCAAAAGATCAGGAGTCCAACTTCCTCGTTCGTGGCGCGGTCAGCCGGGCAATGACCCGCCCGGAAATCAGCCAGATCCAGCCTGGCTTCGTTGTTCGGGTGAATGACCTCACAATGGACAATACGGACAACACATTCGAACGCGGCAATCCCGATCTCGACCCTTTCCGTGCATGGCAATACGACCTCGGTTTCGAATGGTATTTCGGTGAAAATGGTGAGGCCGCGCTGACAGCTGCCGTGTTTGCCAAGGATGTCGAAAACTTCGTCACAACGACCCAGGGCACAACCAGTTATCAGAATAACGACTTTGGTATCGCAATGCCGGTCACGCTCTATAACGACAATTTTGCCATTAATGGTGGTGAAGCTGAGATCAAAGGCTTCGAGCTGGGCTTCCAGACACCGTTCACTATGCTGCCCGAACCCTTTGATGGCCTCGGCGTCGCGGCGAATTACACCTTCACAGATAGTGAATTCACTGATGCAGATGGTAACACCCAGCCATTCCCGGGCGCGTCTGAGAACTCCTTCAACCTTGTAGGTTATTACGAACGAGGTATTTTCTCAGGCCGGGTTGCGTACAACTATCGGGATGAATTTCTCATTGTTCCGGGCAGTGAAGAAAACGGCGACGTGGTGAATGCCCAATATGGAGATTCACAAGGCCGTCTTGATGCGTCGGTTCGACTGCGTTTCGACAACGGTCTTCGCCTGTCCCTCGACGCTCTGAACCTCACTGAGGAACAGAACTTCAAGTATTACGACAACACCAACCGTCTCGAAGACCTCGAAGTTGAAGGTCGCATCTACACCTTCACGATTGGCTACGTTTACTGACCCCCCTCGTCTGGTCGGTCTGGTTGCTTCGGCGGCTGGGCCGGCCAGCACTCTATCAAGGAAAGGCGTTTCAATGCGTAAATTCCTGGTCGGACTGGCGCTCATGCTCTCGGCGCCTGCGCTGGCCCATGAAGACCGATCTGAACTCCCGCACTGGCAGGAAGCATCGGCCTGGCCAGACCGTATCATTGCAAATGTAACAGCTGAGCCGCAGACAAGTTTTGCCGCGACCTGGCGCACCGACCATCAGGTCGGCCGCACGATCGCTCAAATCGTCAAAGCCAGTGCCGATACGCGCTTTGACGTTGGAGCCATCACCGTTCAGGCAGAGACAGAAAGCCTCGACCTCGAGCGTGTCACGACAGATTTTGGCAATATGAACACCCTGGAAAATGTCGGCCTGGGCACGGTTCATTATCACTCCGTCGTTTTTGAGGATTTGGAGCCGGACACACTTTATGCCTGGCGCGTCCAAGGCGCTCGCGGAAAGTGGAGCGAATGGTTCCAGACCCGCACAGCTGCCGAGCGCGGGCCGATCCGGTTCGTCTATTTCGGGGATGCCCAGAATGGTATCCGGTCTCATTGGTCCCGGGTCATTCGCATGGCGTATCAGACCGCAGGCGATGCCGATTTTATGCTTCATGCAGGCGACCTCGTTCAGAAAGGCGACAGCGATTATAATTGGGCCGAATGGTTTGATGCCGGCTCATTTATTCACGCGGTAATCCCCGCCATTCCGGTTCCGGGAAACCATGAAAACATCACCGTCTATAACGAAGCTGGCGAACGTGAGCGGGTCCGCACGCCGGTCTGGCGAGCGCAATTCACGCTCCCCGAAGAAAAAGGACTGGCCGAGACCTATTGGGAGTCAGCCTACAAGATTGCGTATTCTGATGATCTGGACATTTTCGTTGTCGATTCCGCACGGGATGATTTTGACGAGATGGCCGTATGGCTGGATGCCGCTCTTTCGGAATCAACCGCCAAATGGACGGTTGTGACGATGCATCATCCCTTCTTCGTGCCGGAGACCATGCATGGGCGCGGCCGGGATATGGTCCGCCAGAAAGCCTTCATGCCGCTTATGAAAAAGCATGATGTGGATCTCGTATTGACTGGCCACATCCACACATATGGACGGATGTCAGCGAGTGAGACTGCATTCGACCGCACATCTCGCCAAGCCTCCGGAACGCCAACCGATATCGAAACGCTTTATGTGATTTCTGCTGCCGGTGCCAAGAACTACCCCGTGTGGAGCGAGGTGCCTGACACGAGCATTTATGGCGACGGTCAAACCGATTTCTCAGGATTGTCAGTGGATCGCGTCGCTGAAAACACGCCCATGTTTCAGGTCATAGATATTGATGGCGGCGAGCTCCGCTACACCGCCTATACGGCGACAGGAATAGCCTATGACGCGTTCCGCGTCCATCAGGATGAAACGGGCCATAAAACACTTGTCGAAGGTGAACAGGCCTTCGGTGACACCCGATACTTCTCAAACACCAGCGAACATTTGGATTGGATAGATCTCCGATGAAACTCTCATACCTATCGCACCGCATTGGCGCTGCGCTGCTTGGGCTCACCCTTGGCTGCGCACCCGCTTTCCCACATGGCGACCATGAACGGGACCAGCCCCATTGGCAGGAAGCCACGGGTTGGCCAGATCGGATCATCACAACTTTGCCCGGCGACCCGGCGCGCAGCTTTGCCGTCTCCTGGCGGACAAATATTGATGTGACGGTTGCTCTGGCCGAAATTGCGCCAGCGAGTGAGGTCGCACGGTTCGACCTCGGAGCGAGCACCGTGAAAGGAGAAACAACGCCACTGTCTCTGGAAGCGCTTCGAACTGCCGACGGGCTTGAGGTTCCGGAAATTCACAATACCGGTTTGCCGACGGTCAACTATCATTCAGTGACCTTCAAAGGACTCGATCCAGACACGCTCTACGCCTATCGTGTGCGCGGTGAAACCGGCAAATGGAGCGCATGGCGCCAATACCGGACAGCGCCGCTTGATGGTCCGATCAGCTTCCTGTTCTTCGGCGATGCCCAGACCGGTATCCGATCGCATGTAACACGGGTTTTCGATACTGCGCGCCAGGTTTCACCCTATGCCCGCTTCGCCATTCATGGCGGCGACCTCGTGAACACACCCTTCTATGACAGGGAATGGGCGGAATGGTTCGAAGCGCTCGGCCCGACCCATTACGTGATGCCAGCCATACTGGTTGCCGGAAACCATGATTATGTGAATTTGACCAAGGTCGACGGCGAAGACGAGAAACTCTTCATCGCCGATAAGACAGTCAGCCCGATCTGGCGTCCGCAATTCACCCTGCCGGTCGAATCTGATTTGCCAGCCGATCTTCACGAGACAGTGTATGATGTTCGCTATTCTGAGGATGTGCATGTTTTCGTGCTTGATTCCTCAGGCATTGCGTTTGACGCGCAACTCGCCTGGCTAGAACGTCAGGTGATGGCCAGTAAAGCCCGCTGGAAAGTGCTGACCATGCATCATCCACTTTATTCTTTTGTGGGCGGCAATGAGCACCCTGCCCACCTTGAGCGCCGAAATCAGATCGCCGAAGCGTTGGAGAAGCTGGACATAGATGTCGTCATTACAGGACACAGGCATTCCTATCAGCGCGGCCAGATTGGTGACGATGTTGCCCGCTATGCCGTTGGTGATGCGCAATCGGTCGACACCGTCTTCATAATCACGGCGTCATCCACAAAGCGCGGTGAGAGTAAAGTCGACGGCTGGCAACGGTTTTCCGATGAGGAAGACGGTGACTATGTCCTCACCCGCTCCGGGGACAATGTTCCGCTTTTTGCTGCATTTGATTTGGACGGAGACACACTCACCTATCGCGCAATCGATGCGCTCGGCGAGGTATATGACGGCTTCACCCTGACCAAGTCTGAGAGTGGCACAACGCTCATCAATTCAGACGAGGCGTCTGAACCTGAAAAAACCTATGACAATACAGCGCCATACATCGCATGGGATGATCTGCGCTGAGCCGACCCGTCGATTGAAGTCCGGGACGGTGCGCCCACACCGTCCCGCTAAACCTCAGGGAATGTGAATTTTCCATAACAGTATTCATCTCATCCATGTGGGGTGATAAAAAAAGCCGTGAAGAACAACGGTCGAACACGAAGTTCCTCCATTTTTCAGGTCTCTGCTGAATGAGCATCCGTCGAAGTCATGTGATAGCGGCCTCGGCGATTTCCACTTGGGCGTGGTGCACTGTTTCAAATGTCATGCAGGCTGAGCCTGTTCAGGACAATCAAACCGAGGCCCCCCTCAGTCATGATCTGAATCTTCCGGCCGGGAGCCTGCAGGACAGTCTGCAGGCATTCTCTGATCACACTCAGATTCGTATCGCCGCCTTTGAGGCGGATATTAAGGGCCTGCGCGGCAATGGCTTGAGAGGCAGTTTCACGTCTGAAGCCGCGCTTCAACGCCTGCTCGACGGAACGGGTCTCCGCTATGAGATCATCGAACCAGACCTGATCGCCATCGCGCGGAACCAGGAGACATCCCCGACGGTCCGCAGCCCTCAAACTGTCACGTCCTTAGAACCTCCCATGCCGGCCGTGTTGATCATGCCCCATATTCGGGTCTCGGGGTTTCGAGAAAGCTTTGCGCGGGCGGCCAGTCTGGAGCAGCACGCTGACCAAATCGTGTCGATTGCGGCGTCTGAGGATGTGTCCCGCTTCCCTGACCAAAATATCGCCGAGGCCGCTGCCCGGCTTCCTGGCGTTCAGATTACCCGTAGAAATGGTGAGGGTCAGACCGTCCAGATACGGGGTCTTTCTGCTGCGTTTACCCGGTTGGAAGTGGATGGCCGTCGAACCTCCTCCTCCTTTCAGCGCGCAGATCCGACCCGGGAATCGACACTCTCGATCTTTGCGCCGGACCTTTATGACACGATTGAAATCGTGAAATCGCCTCGCGCCTCAGACGTTGAAGGTGGCATTGGCGGAATCGTTCGACTGACCACAAAAGACCCTTTCGCAATTGGCGAGCGGGCCATCTCGGTCGATGCGGGCGGATTGAGCAATGCGTCTGCCAACGAACTCCTTCCCTATTTCCAGCTGAGTTATTCGGATATCGCTCTGCAAAATCGGCTTGGTGTCTGGTTAGCGGGCAGCTTTCGAGAGCATGACCTCGCCGATGACAGGGTGGAGAATAATCGTGACTGGATTCTGCTCGAACCTGACATGCTGAGTGCCTCGTCTGACTCATCAGACCTTATCGGACTGAGGTTTCCGCGACGCGTGCGGTATTTCCGCCAGCTCGGCGCATCACAACGATACAATATTGCTGGCAAGCTGGTTTATGAGATTTCTCCGGATATCACGACCTATTTCCACGGACTCTTTACGCAGGAAACCCGGGATGAAACCCGGTCCCGCTTTCAGGTTCAGTTCTCACACGGTCTGCTGGATCAGGGACTGGCCTCAGAGACCGGCGAGAACATTGCTTCAGCGCGTTTTTTGAACCCTCCTCTGCAGTTCGCAGGAATTCGACGAGATCAGGACATTTCGACCGCGGGTATCTCCACCGGTCTCGATTTTACCGGTCTGGATTGGACACTGCGTGCTGCGCTCGATCTGGCAACAAGCCAGGAAAGACTGGGCCAGTCCGTTGCCACACATGAAAATGAATTCACTTCGGGAGGCGTCTCCTACAGCCTCGACACTGCATCCCATATCCCTGTTCTGGAGGGAGATGTCTTGACAAGCCCGCCCTCCGCGCTGGACGTTTCGGAACTCTCCAGGGAAGTGCGGGAGATACATGTCGACGAGTTTGCTGTCGCACTTGATGCAGAACACGCGGTCAGGTTCGGTCCGGTCCGGAGGATCGAAACCGGCGTGCGGTATTCTGACACGCGTTTTTCCCGTCGTCAGGGGCAGCAGATACGCGAACATCCGACCGGATTATTCTTCTCCGATGCGCCCGCTATTTCATTTTCGACGCCTTTTCTGGAGCAAAGTGCCACCCCGGAGCTTCCAGACTGGTCAGCCGTCGACCCGTACGCGCTGCTGAATCAAACAGAGTTTGCAACACCGCTGACCTTCAATGACGAAAACCTCTATGACGTCCGGGAAGACGTGTACTCGGCTTACGGTCTGGTCGTCTTTGAACAATCCGGGTCATCCGGCCTCACGCTTTTAGGAAATGCCGGTGTGCGGCTGGTTGCGACCGATTATTCCGGAGACGCTGTGATTGATCTGTCCGGAGATGTCATTCCTGATTTCGGCAATATTGGTGCCCGCCAGACAGACCGGACCTATCTCGATACCCTGCCCAGCTTCAATCTGAGCCTCTATCATGCGGACTGGCCTGACATGACATTCAGGTTCGCGGCTAGCCGGGTCATGGCACGGCCGGACATCGAACAAATTCAGAATGGCGAAGTCATCAGGATTCGGGATCTCACAGGCAATGAGCCCGAAAGAAATACACTGGAAACCGGCAACCCCGATCTGGACCCGTACCGCGCCACGCAGATTGAGGGTGGCCTGTACTGGAATATCAGCGGCCGACAAACCTCGATTTTTCAACTACATCTCTTTGCCAAAGACGTTGAGAATTTCATCACCCGGGTCACACGCATTACGCCGTATTCAGGCCCGGTCACGAACGGCGAAGTAATTTCTCTCTACAATGATGCCTACCCGATTAACGGAGGCTCCGCCAATGTCCGTGGCCTGGAGGCAGGACTGCAAACGCCGTTTTATTTCCTCCCCGAGCCCTGGTCTGCGTTCGGACTGGTGATGAGCTATACCTACACGGACAGCGATTTTGAAAACGCCGAGGGGAAGATCCAGTCCTTCCCCGGTGCGTCAGATCATGCAGGGAACCTTATTGTATTCGTCGACCATGGCGATTTCTCTGCACGGCTAGGATACAGCTATCGCAGCCGGTTTCTCGTCGAACCAGCGCGAACAGAAAGCAATACGGCCAATGCAATCTATGAGGATGATCAGCAACGCCTCGACCTCAGCCTGCGCTATCGGTTCAATGACCAATGGCGGCTGTCATTGGATGCCTATAATCTGACCGAGGAACAGGGCTATCAATATTATGATACGCCCTCTCGGCTTGGCCGTTACGAGACCGCAGGCCGGTCTTTCCTCATCCGTCTGGACTGCCAGTTCTGAAGGCCACTACCCTCTGGCGGAGAGACAGGGATTCGAACCCTGGGTACTCGTGAGAGTACAACGGTTTTCGAGACCGTCCCGTTCGACCACTCCGGCACCTCTCCGATCAGGAAGGGCGGGTAATTAGTCAATCACGCGCGCCAAGGCAAGCCGGTTTGCGCACCATTCCCCGGAAAACCTCTCAGGCCCACCATGCAATCCCCGTCAGCGGGCGAACATCCTGCTGAAGAAGGGTGAGATCTGATCCATCCATATTGGATATCCCAACCTCGCCGCCCAGTGAGGTAAAGGCCATGCGTTTTACGGACGGCAGCAAAGCGATTCCGATCGCCTCCTGAAGGCCTGTGACCAGGATGTCCCGGTCGTTCCGCGCGAACGGGTTTGGACTGGGCGGCAGGTCCATCGGAGCGCGTGAGACGGTGTTATCCCCCCGGTCTGTCCAGTAGATCATGCGGGCTTCCAGATCGAGATCGAGGTCGATTGGCTCTGGCAGGCCTGCGAACAGGGTTTCGATATCTGATCGATTATCGGGCGTTTCTCCCTCCGGCAATTCCATGCCACAGCGCCGAATGACGCCCTGCCCAGCATTGTCGCCGCCCTTTTGCGACCAGTAGATTTGTTGTCGCGCCGGATCGAGCGCCATTCCGACACACCAGCGCGTCTGATCGCCTTTATTTTCGACCGGATCACCAATTCTCACCAGCGTTTCTACTCCAGAGCCATCATTATTGCAGCGCATTACGGCCATACCTTCGCGATCCGACCAATAAAGTTTTCTCGATTGCTGATCTATTTTGAGCTGTTTGGGGGTGAAGCTTCCTCCCGGCTCAACCACCGTCCGGATCGTCTGGCCGTCACGGTCACAACGATAAATCGCGCCATCCCGCTGGTTCATCACCCCCATATCAGAGAAAAAGATATGCCCGCTGGTCCGATCAATATCCACGCCATCAAAGACACCTCGCGCGCCGTCTGGCCGGGGTGAATTCGCCAATACATCTTCGCGCTCCCACTGCGGATGTTTCAGAAAATGAAGGCCATTCATGCTCAGAAAACAGAGATCCCTTGGCATCGGACCGTGGAGGTATGAACTCGCGCGACTTATCATTTCAAACTGTTCGGGACTGTCTAACGACAAGCGGGTGAATTTCTGGCTCGAACAGCCCGCCGCCAACAAAGAACCCGCTCCCAATAACGCATTCCGCCGCGTGATCACGGTCATGGGCGCATCCTCCTTTTTTTGGTGGCGAGTTTAGCGCACTTCCATCTTGCGTCATTCAAACAATGCGTGAAAATGTATTTGTGTGTCGGGAGGATAGAATGGAAACATTCGTAAATGGCGCTGTGTTTGGCGGGGCGATCGCTGCGGTAATCATTCTGGTTGGCGTGTTCATGCGGCCAACACTCAAATGTTCGGAATGCGGCACGCCGTTACCGAAATTTCGCAAGCCCGCAAGCTTTCATCAGGGTATGTGGGGCGGTTATACCTGCCAGAATTGCGGCGCGGAACTCGACGCTAAAGGCCAGAAAAAAGACGCCTGAAGGGCTGGATAAGCGCGCTAGGGAAAACACACTTGCGCGTTCTACCGAAAAGGGCGGACTGAATCGCATCAGAACACGCTGAAAATGCGTCACATCACATTGACTCACGCCCTCGGATGTGTAATTTGCCGCGCTTTCGGACCGGTGAGCAACCGGCACAACCCCAGTTTCAAAGAGGATCTGCGCAATGTACGCAGTCATCAAGACGGGCGGCAAGCAATATAAAGTTGCCGCAAATGACGAGATCGTTGTCGAGAAGATCGACGGCAATTCTGGCGACCAGTACGCGTTTGAAGACGTGCTGATGATTGGCGATGGCGACAAGGTCACCGTTGGTACGCCGGGCCTCAAAGGCGCTGCTGTTGTTGCTGAAGTTGTCGAGCAGGGCAAAGGTGACAAAGTCATCATCTTCAAAAAGCGCCAGCGTTCGACCTATAAGCGCAAGAATGGCCACCGCCAGCTTCAGACGACTGTGAAGATCACTGAGATCGTTGCAAAAGGTTTCGATGCCTCTTCTCTGAAGAAAGCATCTGCGAAGAAGGCTGAGCCGGCCGCTGAAGAAGCGCCGAAAGCCAAAAAAGCTGCACCGAAAAAAGCTGAAGCTGCTCCTGAAGTGAAAGAGGAAGCACCTAAGGCCAAAAAAGCTGCGCCGAAAACGGAAGAAGCGAAAGCTGAAGCCAAGCCAGCAGCTGAAAAGAAAGCGCCGGCCAAGAAGGCAGCCGCGAAAGCTGACGACCTCACCCAGCTGAAAGGTGTTGGCCCGGCTTACGCGAAAAAGCTGAACGAAGCAGGGATAACCTCCTTCGCACAACTGGCTGAATTGACACCGGAAGGCGTCACAGAGCTGGAAGAAAAACTGAACGCTGCCGGTCGCGTCGAGCGTGACGGCTGGATCGAACAGGCAAAAGAACTTGCGAAATAAGCCTATTTAAGGCATTTGACGCATTCGGATTTGAAGGAGTGGCCTTATGGCTCACAAAAAATCAGGCGGCTCATCCCGTAACGGTCGCGATTCAGAGAGCAAACGCCTTGGCGTGAAGAAGTTTGGTGGCGAGAACGTCGTCCCAGGCAACATTCTCATTCGCCAGCGTGGCACGAAATACTATCCCGGCACCAATGTCGGCATGGGTAAAGATCATACGCTCTTCGCGAAAGTCGAAGGCAAGGTTGAGTTCCGCAAGAAGCGTGACAACCGCCAGTATGTATCTGTCATGCCGGTCGCGGACGCAGCTGAGTAAGCCGGCCGCACGGGCTGCCGGCAGGTGGCCCCCGCTCATGAGAGCATGGTGACAAGACCAGGGAGGCCACGAGGCCTCCCTTTTTCGTTTTCAGGCATATGAAGCCAGAGCAGGTATCACCATGGCAAAAACTCTTCAGACAAAGCGCCTGGTCCTAAGGCCGCTCGCAGCTGTGGATTCGACATGGCTGACAGACTATTGGCGTTTGCCGGAACTCTATCGGATGGCGGCAAGCATTCCGCCCGATGTCGACGAAGATTTCGCGCGCCAGCGGATCGTTGACGCGAATGAAGGCGAACAGGCCATCACAAGCATTGCGCGGATGATCGAGCTCGACGAACAGCGCGTTGGCCTTATCAGTCTTCAGCGCTCGACCAGCCGCGAAGCCTATAATCTCGGCTATTCGGTTCACCCGGATCACTGGGGACAGGGCATCGCCACCGAAGCAGGAACGGCCCTTCTGAACTGGACTGATGGGTTTGTGACGCCGCGTTTTTACATTTCCGGATATTTTGCCGACAATCCGACCTCTGGCAAAGTGCTCACCAAATTAGGTTTTCTGCCATGTTGGCGGGAAGACGTCTTCAGCCGGGGACGAAATGAATATGTCGACCATATATTCATGTCCCGCATGGCGGAGTAATCTCATCTCATGAAGTTTCTTGATCAGTGTAAAATCTATATCAAATCCGGGCATGGCGGAGACGGGTGTGTCTCCTTCCGGCGCGAAGCCTTTGTCGAATTCGGCGGCCCGGATGGCGGCGATGGCGGCAAGGGCGGCGATGTCTGGGTTGAAGCCGTCGAGGGCCTGAACACCCTGATCGACTATCGTTATAAACAGCATTTCAAGGCTGCGCGTGGCGGCCATGGCATGGGGAAGAACCGGACGGGTGCCGATTCCGAAGATGTCGTGCTGCAAGTCCCCGTCGGCACGGAAATTCTCGAAGATGATCGCGAGACTCTGATCGCTGATCTCGACGAAGTTGGAAAACGCGTTCTCCTCGCTGAAGGCGGGTCCGGCGGCTGGGGCAATACGCGCTTTAAATCCTCGGTCAATCAGGCACCACGACGCTATAATCCGGGCCTTCCTGGCGAAGAACGCTGGATCTGGATGCAGCTCAAGCTCATCGCCGATGTTGGCCTTGTCGGGCTTCCCAATGCCGGCAAATCCACATTCCTCAGCTCTGTTTCAGCAGCCAAGCCGAAGATTGCCGATTACCCCTTCACCACGCTCGTGCCCAATCTCGGCGTGGTCGATATTGGTCCGTCCACACGGTTTGTCATTGCCGACATTCCGGGCCTCATTGAAGGCGCTTCTGAGGGCGCAGGGCTTGGCGATCGTTTCCTCGCCCATGTCGAACGCTGCAAAGCTCTGCTTCATCTGGTCGATGCCACGCAGGATGATCCCGATCAGGCCTATCTGATGATCCGCAAAGAGCTGGAGGCCTATGCAGAGCATCTGGCCGACAAGCCTGAGATCATTGCCCTGACCAAGGCTGACGCACTGCTGGATGAGCAATTAGAAGAATCTAAAGCGACGCTCGAGAAAGTGACCGACAAACCGGTTCACATCATTTCGTCTGTAGCCGGACGAAATGTGAAACCCATTCTCCGAATGCTTGCGAGGCACGTCACCGGGGAGGTGTTGGAGGACGAAGATGACGAGCCGACAGAGGCTGGCTCGGAAGGCTGGACGCCCTGACAATGACGCCCAAACTTGAGGCCGCGAAGCGGATTGTCATCAAGATCGGCTCCTCTCTGATCCTCAATCGGTCTGAGGGTCAGGTGCGGATGGAGTGGATGACGTCTCTCGGGGCCGATGTCGCGGAGCTGCTGGCCGCGGGCAAAGAAGTACTCATCGTTTCCTCCGGTGCCGCCGCACTTGGCCGGGGCTGGGCCACGGCTCACCGGCAATTCACCTATAAGGATATGTCGACCCTTTCCACGCGCCAGGCAGCGTCTGCGATCGGCCAGCCCAAACTCATGTCGGCCTTCAACCAGGCCTTCACCTCCCATGATGTCCCTGTGGCGCAGGCGCTCTTAACCCTTGAGGATACCGAACGCCAATCACGCTGGCTCAATGCGCGGGCCACCCTGTTTGAATTAATGAGTATCGGCGTCGTGCCGGTCATCAACGAAAACGACACGGTTGCGACATCGGAAATTCGCTATGGCGATAATGATCGCCTCGCCGCGCGCGTTGCCCAAATGGTGGAAGCCGATCTTCTGATCCTGCTATCCGATATAGATGGTCTCTATACGGATGATCCGAGAAATAATCCGGATGCAGAACACTTGCCCGAAATCAACGCCGTCACACCAGAGATTCGCGGTTTTGCTGGCGGGGCTAACAGCAAAGCCGGTGTCGGGACTGGCGGCATGGCAACCAAGCTCGATGCGGCGGATATCGCGTTGAGTGCAGGCTGCTCCACGGTCATCACACTCGGGTTTTCTGATCGCCCAATCGCGCAATTGAGAAACGGTGGCCGCGCCACCTGGATTTTGTCGGAAACCACACCACAGGCCGCTCGCCGAAGCTGGTTGTCAGGCCATCTCACACCGGAAGGGTCGGTCACGGTGGATGCGGGCGCCGAAAAAGCGCTGCGCTCAGGTGCCAGCCTCTTGCCCGTGGGTATAACATCGGTGACAGGGAGTTTCGTACGGGGCGCCCCCATCGCCGTCCGCAATCAATCTGGCAAGGTGATCGCCAAGGGTGTTTCCGCCTACACCGCCAGCGAAATCGAACAGATTAAAGGCCTGCAGTCGAGCGAAGTGTCAGACCGGCTTGGATATCCCGCGCGGGCCAACGTCATCCATCGCGACGACATGGTGGTCCAAGGCTAAGCGCCAGAACTGGTTTCCGCTACTCATCGGTCTAGCTCAGCGTGCAGATGAAGCCGCCAAAGGTCTGCCCCCATGCTCTCACCTTTCTTTCGCACAATCGGCCTTGCCGCATTGCTGGTCCTTTTGTCAGCTTGCGCCTCCGCACCTACAAACCCGCTTACTTCCGCCCAGGCGCAATCCCTTCTCCCCGAGCGTGACCTTGTCGGCAAAAGCGTCGGGCGAGGCGAGTTCTCAGCGATCAATGGCACAGCGCGCAGCTTCACCGCCTATCTCGATGGCAGCTGGGATGGTGAAACCCTCACTCTGGTCGAGGATTTCGAATATGATGACGGCCAGAAGGACAGAAAAACCTGGCGGCTCACCAAGCTGCCATCGGGCGAGTACTCCGGCACGCGGGAAGACGTGATCGGTACGGCGCGCGGCTATCTAGACGGACCAACCTTCCGGCTCGAATACAAAATCCGACTTCAGAATGAAGATGGCGAGCCCGGTATGACGGTCACCTTTAAAGACGTTCTGGCACTTCGCCCGGATGACGTGATCGTCAACACGGCTACGATTGGCAAATGGGGCTTCAAGGTTGGCGAAGTCAATCTGACTATCACACCAGCACCGGACTCTTGAGAGGCGGGCCACGTCGCTTGCCAGACCGCTGAATTTGCGGCACTTGCTGCAGAATGAGCCTCATCCTTCCCGGTCCTTATAAAGGCCTCCGCATTGGCCTGTTTGGCGGGACCTTCAACCCTGCGCATTCCGGGCATCGGCATTTGGCGGATCTCGCCCTGCAACGCCTTCAGCTCGACTGGATCTGGTGGATCCCGGCCGCAGGGAACCCTTTAAAATCAAAAGGAAACTCCTTTGACTCTCGGTTTGCCAGTGCCGTCCGCATGGCTGACCATCCCCGTATGCGGGTCACGGATATCGAGGTTCAACTGGGCACGCGCTATAGCTATGACACGCTGAGAGCCCTTTTGCCGCGCGTTAAAGGCGGCGAGTTTGTCTGGCTGATGGGCGCAGATAATCTGCGGAATTTCCATAAATGGGGGCATTGGGATGATCTGGCACAATTGGTACCCATCGCTGTCATCGCGCGTCCCGGGGATGCCCGGCTCGCCCGGTTGTCGAAATTCGCCCATCGCTTCAGCGATTTCCGCCTGCCCTCACACGCCGCAGCAGCCCTGACCAAACACGAACTCCCCGCCTGGAGCTATCTGCCCACACAGCTGCATACAGCCTCTTCCACGCACATCCGGCGCCAGACGCGGGCACGGAATCCGTTTCGTCCCAAACCGCAACATTAAATATCATATTGGCCTTTTGTCGGATGGCACGAATTGTGATATTCAGAGGCTTGTCTGAAACAGTTAAGAAAGGTCAGCTTTTGGACGTGAGCACAAATTCCGCGCCGTCATCTCACGGTGCAGGAGCCGGGGAAGAGTTTCCACCATTGGAATCCCTCATCATTGCAGCGCTTGATGATGACAAGGCAGAAGACGTCACCGTTATCGATCTCGACGGAAAGTCATCCATCGCCGATACCATGATCATCGCGTCTGGCCGCTCCGCACGACATGTGAGTTCCATCGCTGACCACCTCGTTCGCAAACTCAAGGAAAAAGGTTTTGGCCGTGCCCAGGTTGAGGGTCTGTCCAATGCCGATTGGGTTCTGATCGATGCCGGCGATGTTGTGGTTCATCTCTTCCGCCCTGAAGTGCGCGAGTTTTATCAGCTCGAACGCATTTGGGCCGGATCATCCCACATCACTGAGGCGCACTAAAAGTTTCGTTCATCCCTGCGCAGGCAGGGTTCTGGTCCATGCATCCGGATTCCCGCATTCGCGGGAGTGAGCATACTTACACCCGACCATGAGAATCACCCTCCTCACCATCGGCAAAATCAAAAAAGGTCCGGAACGAGACCTCGTGGATGATTATCTGTCCCGTGCCCGAAAACTCGGTCGCCAGCTCGGTGTGCGCGATGTGCAGGAGGTCGAGCTTGAGGCGGGCGGTCGTCAGGCCGACGAATGCGCCGCGCTGCTGGAAAAGATTCCGGCTGGCGCGACCATCTTGTTGCTCGATGAGCGCGGGCAGAACTGGACCTCTACGGCCTTTTCAGACCACCTCGAAAAGCTGAAGGATCAGGGTTGCCCGGATCTGGTGTTCATGATTGGCGGGGCTGATG
>CEPO01000271.1_pt1 | contig 19923 bp, 19 predicted proteins | sample 530481 | NCBI WGS metagenome assembly CEPO01 (sample SAMEA2620198, study PRJEB7988) | marine metagenome | biome: marine biome (ENVO:00000447); feature: surface water layer (ENVO:00002042); material: "saline water (ENVO:00002010), including plankton (ENVO:xxxxxxxx)" | depth 5 m
TGACGGGTCCATCTCTTTCCTCATTACTGGCGATGAAGAGGGCCCCGCCATTAACGGCACAAAGAAACTCCTCAAAGCCATCACAGATGATGGTGAGCATCTCTCTCATTGTCTTGTGGGTGAGCCGACCTCTGAACAAGCGCTTGGCGATGTCATCAAGAATGGCCGGCGCGGCAGCCTCAATGGCAAGGTGAAAGTGACAGGCAAACAGGGGCACGTGGCCTATCCGGAAAAGTCTGCGAACCCGGTGCCTGTGCTCCTCAACTTCCTGCACAAGCTCCAGGCCTGGCATCTTGATGAGGGCGCGCCTGGCTTTCAGCCCTCCAATCTTGAAATCACCAGTGTCGATGTCGGCAATACGGCGCACAATGTGATCGCCGCCAGCGCCGAGGCGAAATTCAATATTCGCTTCAACACGCATCATACTGGCGATGCTTTACGTTCCCAGATTGGCAAGTTCGCAGGCGAGGTTGAAACCGGGACCACTCAGCTCGATCTCGACCTGAAAGTTACAGGCGAAGCGTTTTACACTGACCCTGGGCCTTTCACACAAATCCTGGTCGACGCTGTCAAAGACGTCACCGGAACAGACGCCGCGCTGACCACGGGTGGTGGCACGTCAGATGCACGCTTCATCAAGGATTTTTGTCCGGTCGCCGAATTGGGGCTCAAAAACGATACGGCGCATAAGGTGGATGAATTCACTGAAATCACCGAACTCGAGCAGCTGGCAGACATCTATACGGGTGTCCTTGCGCGGTATTTCGCCTGACCATCCCTCAGCGTGTGTGAGCCACTCAAACTCTTCTGACAGTTGAGTGCTCTATCCCATTGCCCTGATTTCGGTGTAGACTTACCCGTCTAACAGGAATTTCTGCAATGTTTTCTGGTGCTCGGGTGTTGGTAATAGGGGGCGCGGCGTTCGCGCTGTCGACCCTCGGACTCTTGGCGCAATCCGAAGTCGCTGCGCCGCCCGTGACCGAATACAAGGCAAAGAACTTTTCCGGCGAATGGCCAGCCGACTGGCGCGTGGACCGCTTCGATTTTCGTGATTTCACCATCTATCAGGTGCTCGATGGCACGATTGCGGCCGGAACCGACATTGAAATATTCGCGGTCTATGATGGCAATTCTATTAAAGATCTGAACCTTTCAGCGAGCTCTGTTCGTCGCTGTACTGTCAACGATATGAGGCTGACCTTTGGTCGCTCAGAGGCCAGCGCCACCCAATCCGGTATGAGCCATATTGTCGTTGAAACCGGCAAGGGCGAGGATGTTCGCTATGTCCATGCATTCTCCACCATGCTGGATCTGTCATCCCCTCCGGCGCTCGCCCGGTGGGATATCAGTCTCAATTTTGGCGATGTGCCGCTGGAAGCGCTTGTCTGCCCTCAATAATCCACCCGGGTGAGGTGCAGGCCATCTGGCGGCGCGACAGGCCCGCAGGCAGACCGATCGGCAGCCGCCAGAATCTTGCCAATCCAAAGCGTATTTTCCTTACCACGGCCGACTTCGACCAGCGAACCGACCATGCTGCGAACCTGACGGTGCAGAAAGGACAATGCCCGGCACCGAAGGTGGACTTCCTCGCCAAGGCGGGTCACCGAGATTGCATTCAGCGTTCGTACCGGACTATCGGCCTGACATTGGCTGTCGCGGAAGGTGGTAAAGTCGTGATTGCCGACCAGCGCCTGCGCTGCTGCATGCATGGCCTCGGCATCGAGTTCTGGACCAACGCGCCAGGCAAACCCAGCGTCGAGCGTCAGTGGCGGGCGACGATTGGAAATTCTGTAGAGATAGAACCGCTCCGTCGCACTGAACCGGGCGTGAAAACCATCTGAGACTTTCTCTGATTTCAAAACCGCCACCGGATTTGGCTTCAGATGATAGTTTATGGCGTCCATTGCCTTGTCTGCTGGCAGGTCTTTCTGGAGGTCAATATGGGCCACTTGTCCCGTGGCATGAACGCCAGAATCGGTTCGTCCGGCCCCGTGAACCTGGACCGGCGCGCCATTCAGTTTTTCTGCGGCGTGTTCAAGCACGGCCTGTACGCTTGGCTGGTCGGCTTGTCGTTGCCAACCCGCAAACGGTCGCCCGTCATATTCGATGGTCAGTTTATAGCGAGGCATGGCCGAATTCATCCGCTTCCGAATGCATCAGGATAGATCAGCTGTCCGGCCTCTGGACCGCCCGGATTGAGCGTCAGAGCCATGAAATAGGGCCCACCCCAAGGCGCGGCATACCCGGCGGTTTCGGCGACATCAAACCCAAATTTTGGATAATAATCCTTATGTCCCAGCACAAAAACGCGCTGAATGCCTTTCGCTTTCATCTGCGCAAGCCCTTCGGTGATCAGCGTGCCGCCAATGCCGGCCTTCTGACATCTCGGGTGAACCGACATCGGGCCCAGGCCGGCGAATTTCACGGTCTCAGAGGCGGGCACGCAGTCGATGGGAAAGAACTGGATATGGCCAATAATCTCGCCGGTTGGAGTTGTGGCGACGAGCGACAGAAGGTCATCTCCATCTTCGATAAGGACATGCACCAATTCACCTTCATCCGGCTGACCAAAGGCCAGATCGTTCAGGCAGGTAATCCCGGCGATATCTTCTGTTTCAGCGGGTCTTATTGAGAAGTTTTCCTGCATCAGAACACCTCATCGCCAGTGGTCATCGGGTTGCCTCGCAGAAAATCGGCCGCGCTGCAGGCGCTTTTTCCAGCTTTCTGCACTTGGGTCAGCCGGACTGCGCCGTCGCCACAAGCAATTGTCAAATTGTCGTCGAGAAGCTGACCGGTGGGGCCATCATCCTCGACATAAGCCGACATCAGCGCCTTGACCCGCACACGCTCGCCATTTTGTTCAATCTCAAACCAGGCGCCTGGAAAGGGAGACAAACCTCTGATCTGCCGATCCACTTCTTCGGCCGGGCGTGACCAGTCAATGCGCGTATCATCCGGGCCCAGCTTGTGAGCATAGGTGATGCCCTCGTCGCTTTGTGGCGTAGGTTCGAGGCCGGCTTCGATCGCTTCAAGTGTTTCGACAATCAGTGCAGCGCCGAGTTCGGATAGTCGATCGTGAAGCGAGCCTGCCGTGTCGCCACGGGTGATGCGTGTATGTCGTGTCTGATAAACCGGTCCGGTATCCAGCCCGGCTTCCATCTGCATGGTCTGTACGCCGGTAATCTCATCGCCTGCTATGATCGCGCGTTGCATGGGGGCGGCGCCGCGCCAGCGTGGCAGGAGCGAGCCATGCACATTAATGCATCCGAACTTTGGAGCCGTTAGAATCGCCTTGGGCAGGATCAGGCCATAGGCGACAACCACCGCAGCCTCGAGGCCTAACGCGGCAAAGGCGGCTTTCTCTTCGTCAGGTTTCAGCGAGTTGGGGTGGCGAACGTCAATTCCGGCGTTCAGTGCTGCATCGTGAACCGGCGTGTTGCGCAACTTCTTTCCCCGACCGGCGCGGCGTGGGGGCTGCGTGTAGACGCAAGCCAATTCATGACCGGCCTCAATCAGCGCCTCGAAGGATGGCACGGCAAAATCCGGTGAGCCCATAAAGGCAAGTCGCATGAATTATCCCAATTGGCTGATGGTCACATCCGCTTGGCTATAGACCGGGTAGGCCCGATGATCCAGACCGGTTGAGCGCCGACCTTCAAGCCGCTTTTCAGAGGCGATGTGGACGGAAATTCCCAAAATAATAACAATGAGCGCCGCACCGAGCAGCGCAAAGAGCCAACGCGTCCAGGCTGAATTCAAAATCAGGCTGCTTTGTTTTTAAGGCGCTTGGCCTTTTTCACTTTCTCAACAGCGCGCTGGCGCTTGAGACGGGACAGATGGTCGATAAACAGCGTACCTTCGAGATGGTCCATCTCGTGCTGAATACAGACCGCATAGAGACCTTCCGCCCATTCTTCGACCTGATTGCCATCATAATCCATGTAGCGGATCAGGCATTTCACAGGGCGGTCTACCTCATCGAAATAGTCGGGAATGGACAAACACCCCTCTTCGTAAGGTGTAGTTTCTTCGACAGTTTCGACAATTTCCGGATTGACGAAATATTTCGGCGCTTTCTCTTCTTCTGATCCGGCCAGATCCATCACGATCACACGTTTGGGTACACCAATCTGGATCGCAGCTAGACCAATCCCCGGCGCGTCATACATGGTTTCAAGCATGTCATCCATGAGAGAACGGAGTTCATCAGTGACACCGCCTTCGACGGGCTTTGACACCTGTTTGAGCACCGGGTCTGGAACAGTCAGAATTTCGCGTATAGCCATAGGTTATAAGTATGTAATCGGCCCTGAAAGGTCAATATTTTCGACTATTCTGCCGCGGTCGATGCCGCATCCTCTCCCTCGGCGTCATCGGCGAGGTCTGACGACAATCCGTGACCATCAATCAGCTCAATGCGAGGGATTTCCTTACCTCCGGATTCTGAAATCTGAAGGTCTTCAAATCTGCGTGCCTGGGTCAGCACCCGGCTTTCGAGTGAAGCCGTCATTTTATCATAGCTTTTGACCGTGCTTCGCAGCGATTTGCCCATGGATTCGACATGCTCTGTCATGGTCGCGAGACGTTTATAGAGTTCGCGTCCCAGATCGGCGGCCTCAATGGCGTTCTTGGCGGCTTCTTCCTGGCGCCAGCCATAAGCCACAGCCTTGGCCAGAGCGATCAGCGTGGACGGCGTCACGATCAGCACCCGGTTGCGGGCCGCATAATCAAACAGATCCCGCTCCACCTGAAGGGCGGCGGCATAGAAGTTTTCGCCCGGCACATACATGGCGACAAAATCGACGCGGGACTCGAAATCCTTCCAGTATTCTTTGCTCGCCAGTCGCTTCACATGATCCTTCATCTTGCGGGCATGGGCGGCCAGCAAAGTGTTGCGGCGGGCTTCATCGGCCTCGTCAGCGGCTTGCAGAAAATCATCAATACTGACTTTGGAATCGACCACAATTTCACGGCCGCCCGGCATTTTGATGATGACATCGGGCCTCAGCCCATCTCCGGCGCTGCCATGCTGCTCAACAAAATCGGAGTGCGAAGACAGGCCCGCCATCTCCATGACATTTCGCAGGCTCTCCTCGCCCCAGCGTCCGCCACCTTTGGGAGAGGAGAGGGCGGTTACGAGCTTCGACGTGACAGCCTGATTTCGCGTCAGCATTTCGCCGATATTACGCACCTGTTCGAAAATGGCTGATTTATCTTCAGCCCGAACCTTTTCGAGGCCTTCGACGCGGGTTTCAAATTTTCCAATGGCTTCGCGGATCGGGCTCATCAGTGATTTCAGATTGCCCTCAGCGGCTTCCTTCTGCTTGCCGAAGGTTTCATTGGCGGTTTCGAGAAACAGGCTCTGGGATTGTTTAAGCGCCGCGTGCGCAATCTCTTTAAACCGTACTTCCACTTCTTCGCGCAGTTCCCGCAATTGCTTGCGCTCTTCATCCATGGCGCGGGCGCGTTCTTCACCGCGCACCTGTTCGGCATTAAGATTTTTCTCGGAATCTTCGAGCCGCAATTGCAGGGTTCGCCGCGCCTGTTCCAGCTCTTCGATGCGCCTTTCACCACGTTGGCGTTCATCCTCCAGATTGGCCTGCGCGGCTTCGAGGCGCACATTTGCGGTGGCAAGTTCACTTTCGGCTTCATACAGTCGGTTTATTTGCGCGCTGAGTGTTTCAGACCGCTTGCGAGAGGGCCATAACCAGACGGCCAAAGTTGCGCCCAGGAGCACAAAGCCGAGCAGGATGAGGTGGAGAGTGTCGAGTTCCAGGGAACCGATATTTGCAAATGTGGTGTTCATCAGACCAACTTATCAGGATTCGAGTGGAACAAAACATAAACGGTTAACAAGGGCAAGGATCTGTTAACCCACTTATTTGGCGTCCCTATATGATGAGTTGACCGGCTCTCGGGCTGGCATCACACAAAACGCAGCATAAGATCAGGATCTTTCATGGTTCAGTTTCACCGGGACACCGTTTTCTACGCAATTGGCGATGTTCACGGCATGGCCGGGGCGCTGATGAAGCTGCACCTTCAGATTATGCGACATCGCGCTGACACGTTTCCTGATCGCCCGTTCGCAATCATTCACCTCGGTGACTATGTGGATCGCGGGCCCGATTCCCGAGAGGTGATCGAGTTGATTATGTCCATGGAGCGTCGTGCAGCCACGAATCCCGACCTCACTGTGGTGTCGCTGAAAGGCAATCATGAGGACATGATGATCGAGGCTTTGACCGGCGATCCCGCCTTTCTTGACAATTGGATGCGAAATGGCGGTGATACCACCGTCGAAAGCTATCGGCCGCCCGGTGCGGATGAAGATGAAACCATGCTGCGATTTCCGGGGGATCATCTGGACTGGCTAAAATCTCTGCCGGATATCCTCATTCTCGAGGCGCAGAAACTCGTTTTTGTACATGCGGGTGTGCATCCGTCACACTTTCCCGAAGATGGCAGTCAGGTGCACTTATGGACCCGCTCACAGCGCTTTTTCGATGTTTCGCGATGGTCGAAACAAGACAATCTGAAAGGCTATACCGTTGTGCATGGACACACGCCCGTGGATGACGTGCAGTGTGTAACGCACGAAACCAGTCGTCGAATCAATGTGGACACTGGCGCTGTATTTGGCGGGTCGCTGACCGCTGTGGTGTTGGATGGCGGGGCCGAGCCTCCGACCTTTCTGAAGATTGACGCCGAGACAGGATCAGACTGACACAGTCTTGACTTCCCGCAGCCGAGTTGGAACAGATCGCGAAACCGGGCTCCAGGCGAAAACAGGATAAGAATGACAAAGATTTTTCTGCACGAGGGCGACCTTCCCGACGGGCTCCAATGGGGCAGCTCAATCGCAATCGACACAGAGACCCAAGGGTTATCCCTGATTCGCGACAAGCTCTGTGTGGTGCAGATTTCTTCGGGCGACGGCTCCGCTCATCTCGTCCAGATGGACCGGAATGCCTATGACGCCCCAAATCTCAAGGCGTTGCTCGCAGATACGGCCATCGAGAAAATCTTTCATTTTGCGCGTTTTGACGTTGCGATGATCAAGAAATGGCTGAATGTCGACTGCACGCCGGTCTTCTGCACCAAGATCGCGTCCAAGCTTGTCCGCACATACACTGACCGCCACGGCCTGAAAGATGTATCGCGTGAGCTGGTTGGCGTCGACATGTCCAAAGCCCAGCAAAGCTCGGACTGGGGCGCTGAAAAGCTCAGCGATGCCCAGCTGGCTTATGCGGCGTCGGACGTGCTTCACCTTCATGAAATCCGAAACAAGCTTCAGGAGATGCTGGATCGCGAGGGCCGTGCTGAGCTTGCAAAGTCCTGTTTCGACTTTCTCCCCGTTCGTGCACAGCTCGATCTCGAAGGCTGGGCTGAAATGGATATTTTTGCCCACAGCTGACGGGTCATCGGGCCTGTGGTGTGTTTGCCGCGACAGGTAAAAAAGTGGGCATTCCGGCAGCAGAAACTGAATTTCGTTGCTGATCTCCTCAGAACTGCCCTAGTTTCGCCGCAGCTCTTTCGCTAGATGTTCTTTAAGTCCTTGAGGAATATAGTTTCAGACTATGACAGCAACCGGCGCCACTTTGGATGAATTCTGGGTCCCGAAGCGGAGATTATCGCTTCGGCAAGCGCGGTCCCGTTCCGATCTCGTTCGGCTCCTGCGCATGCTGTTTACGTCGGCGGCGGCCATCTCTGCAGGGGTTCTGATCGGCAGTCTTGCTTACAGCGTCATTTCCGGTGGAAATTCGGCAACGGCGGTTCAGTCCGCGCAAGTTGTCACCATGAAGAATCCAAGATTTACGGGTCGTAATGCGACCGGTCAGCCATATGTGATTACAGCGGATGAAGCCCAGCGTAACGGGGCGAACCCCTCCTTGATTGAACTCAAAAACCCGGCACTGGATGACGGGCTGAACGGCACGGTTCGTGCACCGCGTGGTATGTTCGATCAGGATGCGCAGTATCTTGAGCTGTTCGAAGAAGTTGTTTTAACCGATGCGTCAGGCAACCGATTCGAGACGACACATGCGCGTATGTATGTGCGGGAAAACCGGATTGTCGGTTTACAGCCCCTGGACGGCGTGGGACCGCTTGGCAAAATCAGGGCGGACTCGTATGAAATTCAGGACGGGGGAGACGTGGTCATCTTTCGAGGTAACGTCTGGACCGAAATTGACCAGTCAGCCAATGAGGCAGGAGAATAGTCGTGTTGAAATCAGCATTAATTGTGTCGGGTCTCATTGTAGGACTCAGTTTTAGCGCCACAGCTCAGATCAGCTCCACAGGTGGACCGATCCAGATCGAGGCGGACCGACTGGACTTCTTCGACAATGAGGCCCGTGCGGTCTACAGAGGCAATGTTGACGCCATTCAGGGTGACGCCCGGATTCGCGCTAAAAAGCTGACGATCAATTTTGAAAAGAAAGAATCCACCGTCGAGGGTGGTGCGCTCGGGTCTGGTGTTGGTGATGTAAAATCGCTCGTGGCGGAAGGTGATGTCTACTACATGACCCCCGGTGAAAAGGCCAAAGGCGACCGCGGTGTTTATGACTATAAGGAAGATCGTATCGTTCTCACCGGCAATGTCACGCTGACACGTGGCGAGAATGTCATTGTTGGCGACCGTCTGATCGTCAATGTCGGCGAAGGGCGTTCCCGAGTGGAATCAGATTCCCGTCGCCGGGGCGAACGTGTGCGAACCGTTATCGTAACCAGCGGAAGCGAAGAGAGTTAACTAACGCGGCTTGCATATTTTCCGCTTGCCGCAATAAGCTCTTAATCAAGACATGCAAGAATAGGGCCGCAGGCTGATGATCGGCCTCGCGCTTTGGGAGACAACCATTGAGTAATGACCAGTCAGGTCTCGTCGCATCGAACCTTGCCAAGACGTTCAAGAAACGTCGGGTGGTTCATGACGTCTCTTTGTCGCTTAAGCGTGGGGAAATCGTAGGTCTGCTCGGCCCAAACGGAGCAGGTAAAACAACCTGTTTCTATATGATGATGGGGCTTATCACGGCCGATGAAGGGCGCATTCTGATCGACGGAGAAGAGGTGACACACCTCCCAATGTATCAGCGTGCCCGTCTTGGGGTAGGATATCTGCCACAGGAGACATCAATCTTTCGCGGTATGAACGTGGAAGAAAATGTGATGAGCGTTGTAGAACTCGTTGAGAAGGACAAGAAGGTCCGGAAACAGACGGTTGAAAGCCTTCTGGAAGAGTTAAGTATCACCCATATCCGATCGCAATCGGCAATGTCTCTGTCTGGTGGTGAACGCCGCCGGGTGGAAATTGCACGCGCGCTGGCATCAAGGCCGAGTTTCATGTTGTTGGACGAACCGTTCACCGGGATCGACCCACTGGCCATTTCGGATATTTCCGATCTGGTGCGCTATCTGAAACAACGCGGTATTGGCGTGCTCATCACGGACCACCAGGTCCGCGAAACACTTCAGATCGTGGATCGTGCATCCATCATTTATGATGGTCGCGTTCTGTTTGAAGGTGCACCGGAAGACATCCTCAAAAATGAGGAAGTGCGCCGGGTCTATCTGGGTGAAAGGTTCGCGGCCTAGGAGGCACGCGGTGGCGTTTTCACAGCGGATGGATCTTCGCCAGGGACAATCCCTGGTCATGACCCCCCAATTGCAGCAGGCGATCAAGCTGCTGCAGCTCTCCAATATTGAACTCGCGGCCTATGTCGAACAGGAGCTTGAACGCAATCCGCTTTTGCAGCGCGACGACAGCGATTCCTCGTCTGACGATTCAGAACACTCCACGACAGAGACAGATGATTACGGCGCGCGGGAAGGCGAGGATCTCGTCCGCGCTCAGGATAATCTCGATGCGCCCAGTGAAGACGCTTACGAGGCGGACAGCCCATCCGACAGCGCAGTTGAAGCCCATGGCTCAAGCTCGTCCGGCTCTGGCGCGGGGTCAACAGCCTCTGGCTCTGGCCGCGGGCCTGGCGAGGACGTCGATTTCGAATCCATTCTGTCGAGCGAAAAAACACTGCGCGAACACCTGAAAGACCAGCTCGCTATGGCGGGCCTGAATGAGGTCGATCAGATCATCGCGTCTCAGCTGATCGAAGAAACCGATGAGGGCGGCTATATGCGCGCCGAAATCGATCAGACGGCGGAACAGCTCGGCGTCGAAACCAGTCATGTGCTTGAAATTCTTGATATCTGTCAGGGGTTTGAGCCGACGGGTGTTATGGCACGCTCGATCAAGGAATGCCTTGCCCTTCAGCTCAAAGAGCTGAACCGGCTTGATCCGGCCATGCAGACTTTGCTCGATAATCTGGCTTTGGTGGCCAAGCACGATCTTTATGGTCTGGCCCAGGTGTGTGGTGTGGACAGGGCGGATGTGCTGGACATGATTTCCGAGATCAAAGCACTCACGCCTCGTCCGGGTGCGGCTTTTGCCGGTGATGCGGCGCAGGCGGTCGTGCCAGACGTCTTTATCCGTGAGCTTCCCTATGGCGCCTTCGGTGTGGAGTTGAACTCTGACACCCTGCCGCGCGTGCTGATGGATCGTACCTATTATGGCGAGGTCTCTAAAGTTGCCAAACGCGACGAAGAGAAAGAATTCATCGAAGACTGTGCGGCGAATGCCAACTGGCTCATTAAGAGTCTCGACCAGCGCGCACGCACCATTCTGAAGGTCTCTCAGGAAGTGGTTCGCCAGCAGGATGCCTTTTTTGTTCACGGTGTTGCGCATCTTCGGCCGCTCAATCTGAAAACCGTGGCCGATGCCATTGGCATGCATGAATCGACCGTGTCACGCGTGACGTCCAACAAATACATGTCCAGCCCGCGAGGCATGTTTGAACTGAAATATTTCTTCTCCGCGGCCATTCCGGCCACCGGGGAGGGCGAGGCACATTCAGCCGAAGCCGTCCGTCACCGGATCAAAACCCTGATCGAAAACGAGACCCTGGATACGGTTCTGTCAGACGACCAGCTGGTCGATGAGCTCCGTGGTTTTGGTATAGATATCGCCCGACGCACTGTCGCAAAATATCGCGAATCTCTTCGGATCCCGTCTTCGGTCCAGCGCCGACGCGCCATGCGACAATCGGCCTGATCCTTCAACAGTTTTTCGGCAAATCGAGCGTTTACCATAATACCTGCCTGAATGCGGGTGATCGCGCTCGCAATCTTAACACCTGAAAGCGGCGAAACGGTTGACTCTTGCCACTTAAAGGTCCATTTGCCCGCGCTTGTTCTTGTCAGACCCCTGGTTTTTGCTGCAAAATCATCCGCAGACGGGGAGACAAAAAACAAAAAGGACCCAACATGCTGATTCAGATTGCCGGACGGAATATTGATCTCGGAGATGCACTCAGGAACCGTATCGAAAACGGACTGGAAGATGCAGTAACCAAGTATTTTGACCGAGCGACGGAAGGTAATGTCAGCATGTCCAGGGACGGACATCTCTATGATGTCGAATGTCAGGTCGCCCTGCCATCAGGCATTTCCCTGCAAAGTCGTGGTGAAGCTAACGAACCCTATGCGGCGTTCGAAGTTGCGCTCGACAAGCTGGAAAAGCGCGTCCGCCGCTACAAGCGCCGTCTGCGCGACCATCACCGCCCGGATCGTGGGCCTCTGCCAGCCGAAATGGCGAATTCATTCGTTGTGGCCCCGGCAGATGAAAACGAATCTGAAACGGAAGTAGACTACGATACAGTCGAAGCGCCGGCTGTAATCGCTGAAACGCAGACACAAATCAAAACGATGACGGCCAGCATGGCGGTCATGCAATTGGAACTGATGGAAATTCCGGCATTGATGTTCCGGAATGCCAAACACGGTGGTCTCAACATGGTTTATCGACGGGAAGACGGTCATATTGGCTGGGTCGACCCGAGTAAAACCGACTAACTGTTTGACAGAGTCACCGATAATCAAAGGTCATTCATGACAAAAGATCTCTCTGATCTCCTGGACGGTGGTGCCATTCTGCCCGCTTTGACGTGCACAAGCCCGAAACAGGTGTTTTCGCGGCTTGCCTCTTCGCTTTCAGAAAAGACGAGAGTCTCCGAGCGGGACATACTGTCTGCGATTCTGGAACGTGAACGGTTGGGGTCCACCGCCGTAGGCCATGGCGTCGTGCTTCCTCATGCGCGACTGGCGGACATCGACAAGCCCATTGGGGCATTTGCGCGGCTGGTGTCACCCATCGATTTTGATGCGGTCGATGATCAGCCATGCGATCTTGTTTTCATGCTTCTGGCCTCCGCAGGTGACGGTGCGGATCATTTAAGGGCGCTCGCGCGTATTGCCCGTGTCATGCGTATCGCTGATGTGCGCCAGCAACTTCGCGACGCTCAGAACGAGACGGACATTCGTCTTGCAATGTCCGCGATCACTCAGAGCACCGCAGCCTGAGGAATGATAGCGTTCGCGTTTTGCGTGCGTTGTAAATGACACCTTAACAGGATCAGTAAAAGCGTCTGAATATCCCAAGACGCTTCCTTAAAGTGTTTGTGTTTAAACCGGATTATTGGAAATTCGGGTATTCGCATGTTCGACGTATTTCAGGGTCTGTTCTTAGAGGGATCGACAGTTCTCCAAACTGCGATCTTTCTCGCTGGGTGCGCGATACTCATCGTGATGGGCCTGTCCTTTGAGAAGGCGTTTTCCAAAGTGATGGCGGGTCGGACCGTCTTTCCGATCATTCTGACCATTCTGCTCGCACAGATCTTTTTCAGCCATACCGTTCTGAGCTTGCTGGTGTTTCAGTCACCGGAGCAGGTCAAACTGGCTGAGGGGGAAATCATCACGCTGATGATTGCTTCCTTTGGCTGTGCGGCGCTTACTTTCCTTCTCAACGGCCAACGCCGTTTCAAGCTGGTTCGATACTGTTCCGGCTCCATCATGGCGGCGGTTTATATCGTCATTGCAGTCGTCGCGACCTTCATGGCGCTCCCCGCTGGCAATATGTCCGTCAATTTTCTGCCGCTCGCCATTTCGATAGTCGGCGTCATCGGCGCATGTGGTGCCATCCTCTGGTATCTGATTGCGAATGGCGGTGTCAGGTCTGCCATTGCGGGCATGGCTTTGCTCACCCTGGCCTTCACCATTTTCCAGATGACCCTGGCGGCCTCCATCACGATCTCTCCTGACGAATATTCCATGCTCAGCCACACTGGAAAGGGAGAACTTTGGCTGGAGATCTTCCTGGCCGTGCTGTCAGTGATGGCGCTCGCTTTATGCGCCGTGATGGGAAACAATCCACGTCAGCACTGGCGTCGCTATGCGGTCACGGCTTTGCTGGTCTCGATCATGTCCGTGTCGATTTTTATCGCGAACGAGATGTCGCTGCGGTATTCAAACGCGCATTTTGAACTGTCTCGTCTGATTGAATCGCTGAACGCGCAACGGTCGTCGCTTTATGTGAAATCGCTGCAATTCTACAAAGATTCCGACGCTGCGACGCTCTCTCAGAAAGTTTCGTCTGACGTGTTTACAGGCATGCAGACCTATTTTGACACATCGATCCAGATTGATGAGCTTATCCGAAATGTTGGTGTCGAACAGTCTATTCGGGACGCTTACACCTCCCGGACGTTCGAGTTAGAGTATGAGGGGCAGGATACGCTCAAATCCGAAATTCACGATTTTTACAATTATCTGAAGTCGACCTTTGGCCTTCAATCCTCATTCACGGACTTTAGCGAAATTGAGCAAATCGCCTTCGAACGTAGGCTCAATGCGTTTTCCAATCTGATTATTTCAAAGGCCCGCAATGCCTCTGACATTCAGATCATGATCAAGGAAATGGTTCTGATTGGTGGCTTCTTCATCATAACCTTCCTGATTTTCGGTGTTTTCCTTCCGGCTCACAAGTCGACGATCAATGCCCTCGATGCATTGGAGGCGGAGAAAGCCCGGATCTACAAGCTCGCTCTTTGTGCTGAGCACACCACCAAGGGCATTGTTCTGACGAATGGCCGGGGCCAGATTACCTGGTGCAACGATGCGTTCTGCGACATGACCGGCTACAGATTCGGTGAGCTTGAGGGCAAGACACTTCTCCAGGCGACGCGCAATCCGGAAGCCGATCAAAGTGAGCTTGATCGTGTCTTTGGTGAGGTCCGCGGGATGCGCCCAACGGATATTGAGGTTCTCGCAAGACGGAAAGACAATTCCGATTTTTGGATGAACGGTTCCATCACTCCGATTATCGCTAACGGTTCGGTCCGTCAGGTGGTTCACGTTTTAAATGACGTGACAGAAGAGCGCGAAATGCGCGATCGACTATCAGAAGCACAGGCCGAATCCGATCGCCTCGCGCTCGTTGCCCGGTATGCCTCTGACGGCATCGCCATCATTGGCGCAGATTATGACGTGAAGTGGATCAACCAATCTTTTGAACATCTTTCAGGCTATTCGCTGTTTGATCTTCAGCGCAATTCCATGATCAGATTGCTGTCTGGCCCCGGGTCTATCAAAGATGACCTGAGTGAACTGATCGTCAGCCTCAAAAGTCGCGAGCCGCACACAGGTGAATTCTTCTGCTATCGTGCAGACGGCTCGACCTATTGGATTGAGGCGCATCACACCCCGCTCTTTGATGATGAGGGGCGTTTCAATGGTTATATCGTGGTCCACCGCGACATTACTGAGCGCAAGCAATTACAGCTGGAGCTGATTTCGAGCCGTGATGATCTGGCCGTGCGCGTCGAAGAACGTACCCAAACCATTATGAACCAGTCTCTGGAGCTTGAGAAAGCGCTCGCTGCCGAACGTGAACTCAACAAAATGCAGACAGAATTTGTTTCTATGGCGAGCCATGAATTCCGCACGCCGCTGACCATTATCGACGGGGTTGCCCGCCGATTGGAGAAGCGCGCTGAACGCTGGTCGCCCGATGACATTCGCGAGAAAGCGCAGAGCATTCGCACCACTGTCAAGCGTATGACCATGCTGGTGGAGCGTACCCTGGACGCCTCGCGACTGTCGTCAGGCCGGATCAAGCTGACACCTGAAACCTTTGGTCTGCGGGAGCTTGCAACGGAAGTTTGCCAGCGCCAGCGCGACTTGGCGCCGAGCCATAAAATTGATGTCGATCTCGAAAACTTTCCGGAAACTCTGTTCGGCGATGCTCGGCTTATGGACAATGTGTTCACCAACATCATTTCCAACGCCGTCAAATATTCTGGTGAAAGCAAATACGTAAAAGTCACCGGGACTGAGGAAGGCGATTACGCCGTGCTCAAAGTGCGTGATCATGGCGTTGGGATTCCGAAAACGGAGCTACCGAAGATCTTCCAGAGATTTTTCCGGGCCAGCACGTCGACGGGCATTCCGGGCACCGGGATCGGTCTCAATCTGGTGAAGAGTCTGGTGGACATGCATTACGGCACGGTCGAGCTCGACAGTGTCGAAGGGGAATGGACTGAGTTTACAGTTCGCCTGCCGCTGGAATCTCCATTGGAAACAGGTGTGCTGCTGGACAGTTCAGAGCGGGAAGGAGCTTCAGATGATTATTCATCTGTTGCGTAACGGTAAGATGAGATGAACGCCAAATCTGATAAACCCATAACGGAGCAGGATGCGATGGACGCCACCAAGGCCGCCAATCGCGAGCTCGAAGATCTGAAGGAACGTTTGTCCTTCGTGACGCGACATTCCTTCCGCACCCCGCTCACAGTCATTGATGGGACAGCACGTCGGCTCGGGCGCCATGCTGGAAAGTTCTCGCCTGACGAAGTGCGCGAGCGGGCGGACGTTATTCGTCAAACCGTCGATAAGATGGTTGAGCTCGTAGAGCATTCCATCGAGCTGACCAATCTCGCTGCGTGCATAAGGGATTTTCCTGCTCCCAATCTCGAACTCAGCGCAACCATTCAGCAAATCGTTGAAGAGTATCAGCTCGAGCATCCGGAAACGAATCTGGTTGCTTGGCTGAATGAATGCCCGAGCCTGCATATCGCTGACAGACGACTTGTCGAACTTCTACTCGAGAAGTTTCTCGCGATTGGTGTCGAACTTGTGACCACTCGCGGACGTCTCGATCTGACGTGCTGGTCAGAAAAAGACTGGGCGATCATTTCTCTGAAAGCCGTCTTTGAGGCGCGCGCACTTGTTGATGTGAAAGACATAACTGAGCGCCTCGACGCCCATTCCGAGGATCGGATGGTCGAACTCGATGAGGGCGTGAATCTCAAACTCATCCGTATGCTCATCGAACAACATGGCGGTGAGCTGGATATTGACAAGGGAGAAGACCGGATTGAATTCGAGATCCGCCTGCCCGTCGTCGATGCTGGTATCTACCAATCGGGTCCACTCGTCCGACCCGTCTCTCAAAAACTCCCTGAACCGAATGGAGGAACCCCCAAATGAACGAGCGCATCGCGGTTGTTGAGGACGAAGCAGAGATCAGGTCTCTGATCGTCGAAGAACTTGAAGACGAAGGCTATCAGGTTGCCTGTGCCGGAAACGGTAAGGAAGGCCTGGAACTCATTCAGGAGTTCAAGCCGCAGCTTGTCCTGTCAGATATCACCATGCCGGTGCTTGATGGCTATGGCATGCTGGAAGGCCTGCGTGAGCTGAAAGCCTTTCACTCCACGCCGATTGTGTTCCTGAGTGCACTGGCGGACCGTCGTCATATTATTCAGGGCAAAAAGATGGGCGTTGATGACTATGTCACAAAGCCAATTGATTTCGAACTCCTGCTCGCCACCATCCAGGCGCGCCTGCGGGAAGTTGAGCGCATGACGGCGGAAAAAGAAGATCAGATGGTCAAGCTCTACCATTCCTTCATGTCCAAACCAGAAGCGGCCAATCGTGTGAAGCCAGCGCTGGTCGTAGTTCAGGAATGGCTGGATATTGATGACGTCGAAGACGTTTTGAGCAAGCTTGGTGTGCCTTTCATTGTCCATCACCGTGGATCGATGCTGGATGCCTATCTTCGCGAAAAAGCTTATTCCATGCTGATCATGTCGCAGAATACCAACGACCGGGCAGCCCCTTCCGCCATCAAGCGGTCTGAACTGTTCGCCGACCTCAAAATTCCACGCTATCTGCTGATAGAAGACTCTAAGGCAGCGCAGGATATGAGCTATTGGGACCAGTTCACCCGCGTGATTTCACTTGATCGCGCGACGCCAGCAGACATTCAGGAAGTGATCTCCGCTCACGTCTGACGGCACATTCCAAGGTTCAGGAATTGAGACGCGCTCGGGCAACCGGGCGCGTTTTTGTTTCAAGGAAATACCGTTGTTGAAAAAGCTCGACTGGATCAGCCTGAGACGGGCGACTAGCGGTCTTCGGGGTCCACGCCATTATTCAGGCGTGCGCGCAACTCTTTGCCCGCTTTGAAGAAGGGAACAAACTTCTCGTCCACTTCCACCGTTTCCCCCGTGCGAGGGTTACGACCCGTACGTGCATCGCGCTTGCGAACAGAGAAGGCACCGAAGCCGCGTAGCTCAACGCGATTGCCGTCTTCAAGTGCGCTGCTGACCTCATCAAGAATAACATCAACCACCTTCTCCAGGTCCTGAGGGCGGAGATGCGGGTTTTCTTCTGCGAGTTTTTGCACAAGTTCTGATCGAAGCATGGGAAACACTATACACACAAAAGCGGCGAAACCAAAGGTCTCGCCGCGATCAAGTTTCTGTTTTTTTGGACAAAAGGCCTTAATTTAGGCGTCTTTGTCGTCGTCCGCAGGCTCATCCTGTTTGAGAGCCGCACCAAGAATGTCGCCAAGGGATGCGCCAGAGTCTGCAGAGCCGTATTGAGCGACGGCCTCTTTCTCTTCTTCGATCTCCAGGGCTTTGATCGAAAGCGTCACACGACGGGCGCTACGATCGAAGTTTGTGACACGCGCATCGACGGTATCGCCGACGGCAAAGCGCTCAGGACGTTGCTCTGAACGGTCACGCGACAGGTCGGAGCGACGGATAAAGGCTTTGAGGCCTTCGCCGAATTCGACTTCGATACCGCCAGACGCAACTTCGGTAACCGTACAGGTCACCGTAGAGCCTTTGCGGACATCGCCGCCCGTCATTGGGTCGCCTTCGAGCTGCTTGATGCCGAGAGAGATACGTTCTTTCTCAACGTCGACTTCGAGGACCTTAACTTTGACGGTGTCGCCCTTGTTATAGTCTTCGATGGCTTCTTCGCCCGAACGGTTCCAGTCAATGTCGTTGATGTGAACCATACCGTCGAGTTCAGGGCCAAGGCCGATGAACAGACCGAACTCGGTAATGCCGCGGATTTCGCCTTCCAGCTCAGAACCGACCGGATGTTCAGCCATGAAGGCATCCCATGGGTTGTCCATGCACTGTTTCAGGCCGAGTGAAATGCGGCGCTTCTCGGAGTCGACGTCCAGAACCATCACGTCGACTTCCTGAGAGGTCGAAACGATTTTGCCTGGGTGGAGGTTTTTCTTGGTCCAGCTCATTTCAGAGACGTGGATCAGACCTTCAACGCCATCTTCCAGCTCAACAAACGCACCGTAATCGGTGATGTTCGTGATGCGGCCAGAGTAACGTGCGCCAAGCGGGTATTTCGCTTCCACACCATCCCATGGGTCGCTCATCAGCTGTTTCATGCCGAGAGAGATACGCTGGGTGTCTGGGTTGATCTTGATGATCTGAACTTTGACGGTCTCGCCAACATTCACAACCTGGCTTGGGTGAGAAATCCGCTTCCAGGACATGTCTGTGACGTGAAGCAGGCCATCAATGCCGCCCAGGTCAACGAACGCACCGTAATCGGTGATGTTCTTGACGACGCCTTCGCGAACGTCACCTTCACCCAGTTCGCCGACGATCTCAGCGCGCTGTTCGGCACGGCTCTCTTCGAGAACGGCACGACGGGAGACAACGATATTGCCACGTGGACGGTCCATTTTCAGGATAGCGAAAGGCTGTTCCTGGTTCATCAGAGGGCCGACGTCACGAATTGGGCGGATATCAACCTGAGAACCAGGCAGGAACGCGTTCACGCCACCAAGGTCGACAGTGAAACCACCTTTGACGCGGCCAACAATGGCGCCGTCTGCAGGCTCTTCTTTTTCGTGGAGGCGCTCGAGGCGGGTCCAGGCTTCTTCGCGGCGGGCTTTGTCGCGCGAGAGAACTGCTTCACCCAGCGCGTTCTCGATGCGCTCGAGGTAAACTTCAACAATCTGGCCGGGTTCCGGCATGTTTTCGTCCTGACCGAATTCGCGGGCAGGGATACGACCTTCTGTTTTCAGGCCGACATCGACAACAACGGCGTCGTTCTCGATAGAAACAACAGTCGCAGGAACAACACGGCCTTCCTGCATCTGGCTGCCAGCAAAGCTGGCTTCGAACATGGACGCAAAGTCCTCTGTCGACGGGTTTAGGGTTTCAGCAGACATTTATTCTCCAAAATTCATTCAGTGTTGGCCAGTCGGTTCGCTCCGACGGTCAATTGGGATAAACACCCAATACGGGCGTTCAGTCTCAAGGGTTTGAAAAGTCGACCTTCTGGTGCGCGCTCGGGGGATTTTAGAACGGGTCGAAAAGACAAATTCTAAGAGCGTGCGAGATCAGCCCTGACCTGGTCGACGATTTGCCGGGCTTTTGCTCGTGCCGCGTCTATAGACAAATGAGTTGTATCTAGCAAGTGGGCATCTTCTGCCGGCTTCATCGGGGCGATGGCGCGGTTTTTGTCCCGCTCATCGCGTTCCCTCAACTGGGCCACCATTTCATCCTGTGTGATCGGGTCACCTTTGGCGTTCAGCTCGGCCACGCGACGGGCTGCGCGGGTTTCAACATCGGCGTCTACCCACAGTTTTACATGCGCTTCCGGGCAGACCACTGTGCCGATATCGCGGCCATCCAGAATGGCGCCACCGCGCTGATAAGCGAAATCCCGTTGCAGCTGAAACAAGGCTTCGCGCACCGGCGGGTGGACAGC
>CEPO01002467.1_pt1 | contig 19655 bp, 18 predicted proteins | sample 530481 | NCBI WGS metagenome assembly CEPO01 (sample SAMEA2620198, study PRJEB7988) | marine metagenome | biome: marine biome (ENVO:00000447); feature: surface water layer (ENVO:00002042); material: "saline water (ENVO:00002010), including plankton (ENVO:xxxxxxxx)" | depth 5 m
GGGCCAAAAGGTGCTCTGCGGGTAATGCTAGCTAACTTTGTACTACAAAACGTAAATAACCAGTCGCCGTTACTTAGCAAACAGTTAAACACACCTTGCTGCGCATACTCTTTTGAAAGCGCCACCAGCGTTTCGGCTAACTGCTCAGGCATAGCGTCTCGGGAAAGGTTTTGCCTAACATTATTCATAATGTCGCAGAAAAGCTCTTCGCTATCGGTATCTCCAACCGCTTCGTAAATACCTATTCGGCGTGAGAAGTTAGGGAGTTGACCGTTGTGAGCAAACACCCAATACCGCCCCCACAGTTCGCGAGTAAAGGGGTGTGTATTAGCTAAATTGATGTTGCCCACGTTAGCCTGGCGGATATGGCAAATAGCATTTTTGCTCTTTATGGGTAGCTTAGAAACGAAGTCGGCAATAGGCGATGTGGCGCAAGGCTCAGGGTCGTGAAACATTCGCACGCCTTTACCCTCGTAAAAGGCAACGCCCCAGCCATCTTTGTGCGGCCCCGTTTCACCACCGCGGCGAGTTAGACCGGTAAAGCTAAAACATAGGTCTGTGGGAGTGTTCGCACTCATGCCTAAAAGTTCACACACAGCGTTTATTACCTCTAGCAGTTATCTCATAAAGTACGTTGAGAATACGCAAGCTATCGAGTCTTATCAATTCGACCTTAGGTAGGAATATCAATTTTTCCCTAAGATTCCAGCTTTGTGCAACAGTTCGACAAAGATTTGTGGCAGAGTACTTTTTGACGAAATGTACTCTGCCCCCGTAACTTTTATGCGGCTTTTACTTTAGTGTTGGCTTCAGGTTGTGAAGCTTTGGTTTCTAATTGAGGGTCGACGCTACTTGGCTCACTTAGAGTTTGGCTATCGCGTACGTTCTTTTGTACCGTGATGGCGGCAAACAGGCTAAGCGTAAACGCCATGCCGAAAAAACCTTTCTCACTTAATAAAAGCTCGGCATTCAGCAATCCAATAACTAACAGTACTATGGCTGATCCGGTAGCTACTGCTGAAGCTAAAAAGTATGCTTTCGTTGTGGGAACACCTTCCATTTTATCCCGTACCGTTTTTTGCAAGCTTACCACTGAAAATAGGCCAAATAGCATAATAGTGAAGTAATAACCTTTTTCGTTAAGGGCCATAGGTGCGTTGTACAAACCTATGAAATACGCACCTACGCCTACGATTAGTGCTGCTAGTGACGCAATTCGAAACGCTTTAGTGGGTTTATTCATGTTTTGCATAGTAAAACTCCTAAATATTCTTTATTTGACCCGTATGGGTAAACGTAACGGCCTTGTTCATTAAATCGTACTTTTGCATATAGCGGACAAGGCTACCAAAGGTAGTGGTTTCTACCTTGCGGCCGTGGTCTGAGAGGGTTACGCCATCACTGAACATACTTGCCAAGCCAAGTTTCGCGCGGCTCATATGTACTTTTTGCGGTGTAAAATACGCTTTTGCATTAACCTTTAGCTGTGCAACATCGGTCGTTGAGTACATGGCTGCGTTCAATACATCAAGGGTATACTCGGTGCAGTTTTGGCGTTCACTATTAAACGGGTTCGCCACCACTGAATATCGAGAATTATGAAGTAGCTTAGCTTTGTCATCGCGGTATAGGTTGATTAAAGCCTGCTGTACTTCTACTGACGGAATAATAATTCCCGCTTCCAGCGCATAAGCACTCCAGAAGAAATCAACAGGGTAGTCAGTAATTAAATGACTTTTGCCCTGCTCTTCAGCGTCTTGATATAAATTGTGTATGGCATAGCCTTTCGCCGTATTACCATCACTTAGCTGAATGCTTGAATAAATAGCAATTGCGGTATGGGTAAAGCGAATTCCTTTCGGCATATCTTCAATAGGTCTGCCACGTCTTGCAATAATAAACGCCCGCGCGCCTTCACTAGCCGCATACTTTTCTACATATTTTGAAAAGGTCGCAATTGCTTCTGGCGTAAAGGTAGGCTTACCATGTTGCTGGCTCCCCGCGTATGCGTGGTGAATACCAGACATTAATAGTACAAGGGCAAACCCGATTGAAGTTAAGTAGGCTTTCATGTTTAACCTACCGCTTAGGATTAGTTGTGGTTGTGATCACTTTGGTTTTAGTAGTAACCACTTGGTTTGGAGCGGGGTCTGCAGTAATAATGGTTTCGGTTATCACCAAAGGCTGATCATGCGCCACTGAAGATTGATGGCTTGCTTGATGAAGGATGCGAGCGCTTTCTACCACCGCGCTTCCGGCAACAACCACACTCCCGGTCAATACCACCGGTACTGCCACGACCGCACTCGCCACCGAAGCTGTTGTCGCTAAACCTTCAGAGGCAGCTAACACACTGTGCTTACTGGCTTTACCGCTATGGTCTATAGAATCATCTGCCATTGCAGAATGGGAAAGAAGCGCACTACTGAGTAATGCAGTTAACATCAATGTTGAACGTGTATTTTTCATATCACTTGCTCCTGGTTTGTTAAGACAAGGTTTGCCTGAACACGTTCTACACTAGAACCAAGAATAAATTTCGTAAACCCAAATGATTAATGTAGTATTAAATTACACCACAAGTATAAAAAAGTAATACCATGAGCCAAATTAGCCTTGTATACGACACCTTGAAGCAGTGCTTACGCGAACAGCGACTCACCTATAAGCAGCTGGCAGAAACACTCAATGTGAGCGAGGCTAGCGTGAAGCGTAATTTCTCGTTACAAGCGTTTAGTCTTGATAAATTGGAGCAGATTTGTGAGTGCTTACATTTGTCGTTAAGCGATTTATTCAGTCTTTCACAAAAGCAACAAGAGAAAATTTCACAGCTATCTGAACAGCAAGAAATGGAACTGCTCGCTAACCCTAAGTTACTGCTTGCCGCGGTGTGTGTAAGAGACGGTTGGCGCTTTTCAGAACTGATCAAGCATTACGATATTGATGAAGTGGAAGGCATTAAACTAATGACAACCCTCGATAGACTGAAGCTTATCGAACTGTTGCCAAACAACCATTATAAGCTGCTTATTGCCCAAGATTTTCGATGGATCCCCGGCGGACCACTAGAAAAGTTTATGGAACAGGAAGTAATGGTGAAGTTTATGGATCCGAAGAAGAACGAACCGTGGATGTTTCGCTTTTACTTGCGAGGGCGCTATTCACAGAGCTCGGTTTCTATTATTCAGCGGCGTTTAGAGCAGCTTAGACAAGAAGCAGCAAAACTGAGTAGCGAAGATAATGACTTACCGATAGAAGAGCGCCAGCATGTGGGGTTGCTTATGGCTATGCGTCCTTGGGAGCCGTCGCTTTTTGAAAACATGAAGCGAAAATAACCTCTTCGAAGTATATTGGGGGGTCAGAGTACATTTCGTAGAAAGTACTCTGACCCAACGAGCTTAAAGAAATGTACTCTGACCCAACTTCTGATTAAGAGGCGCTTCTTGCCTGTATGGCAACTGGCGCTTTATTTGACAGCAGCAGGTATACGACACTGGCGATTATTAACCCAACGAACCACGCGTAGGCGTAAAGCGTATCGAAAATGGCTGGTACGCTGTCTACAAACCCTGCCGCGTGCATAAAGCCGGGTATATTAGGCAAAATACCAATGACAAGTGCAGCTACACCCGCCATGTTCCAACCGTTGTTCGCACCGTATTCACCTGAATGTTGAAACAGCGCATCAATATTTAGCGTCGATTTTCTCAAAATGAAATAGTCGGCAATTAGAATACCTGCGATTGGGCCGAGTAGTGCTGAATATCCCGTAAGCCATGTGAATAGATATCCGCCCGCAGTCTCAAGCAGCTTCCAAGGAAAAATAGCTACACCTATTCCCGCGGTGATATATCCGCCCATTCTAAAGCTAATTTTTGAAGGCGCCATGTTCGAAAACCCATAGGCAGGTGCAACCATATTCGCAGCGAGATTAGTGGTTAGTGTCGCAAGGGCTAGTGCGGCAAGGGCAAAGACCACGCCCATGCCGCCCATTCGACCAGCAAGAGCGACAGGGTCCCAGATGGCTTCGCCATAAATGGTTACAGTTGCCGAGGTAACCGCTACGCCAATGAAGGCAAACAGTGCCATGGGTAACGGCAAGCCAATAGCTTGCCCTAGCATTTGATCTTTCTGTGATTTAGCAAAGCGAGTGAAGTCGGGGATATTTAAAGCCATGGTCGCCCAAAAACCCACCATAGATGTAAGACCTGCGAAAAAAGCAGACCAAAACTGACCTTCTTTAGCGCCCCCTTCTACAAACTGTGACGGCGTGGATAGCATTTCACCAAAACCACCCGCGTTAATGTATGCCCAAGCAAGAAGCGCTACGCCCATTAAGATCAAAAATGGTGCAGCGAAGGTTTCGAGCCAGCGTATCGATTCGGTGCCGTGCTTAATAAACACCAAGTGCATTGCCCAAAAAGCGAAGAAGCACAGCGTTTGGGTAATATCGATACCTAAAAATGGCAGCGCTTGCCCCACAAACGCGTCGCCGCTCACGCTATTTAAAATAACGTAAATCGCACTGCCACCCACCCAAGTGTTAATGCCAAACCATCCACACGCCACAAGACCGCGAGCCAGAGCAGGAACCTTCGCGCCTTTGGTACCAAAAGCACTACGTAGCAATACAGGAAAAGGTAAGCCGTATTTAGCCCCCGCGTGACCAATTAGCATCATTGGCACAAGCACAATAACGTTGCCTAACAGCACGGTAATCACTGCCTGATACCAATTCATGCCTTCAGACACTAGCCCGGCAGATAAGAGATAAGTAGGTACGCACACCACCATGGCGACCCATAATGCCGCATAGTCTTTCCACCCCCAGGTTCTTGTTGCTTTGTTGGTTGGCGCTAAGTCTTCGTTCCATAAATCGCCATCGTAATGGGAAGGTTTTGTCATGGGTTGATTGTTGGTGTTATCCACGATCTCTTTCCTCGTTGAGTTTATTGTGCTCATAGTGACATTTAACAAACGTTGCTTCTTGATAAAAAGTCGCTCTTCGTGAAGTCGTTTACTCACGTTTAGCTTAATAAAATACAGCGTCTTTGCCTGTAATACTGAAAGAAAAGCAAAAACACTGCCGTTTCGCGTGCTTTGATAAAGCGATACCTACATACCGTTTTGTACTTTTGGTATCTCTCCTAATCACGCATGTTTTTTGGAGCTAAATTTGGCGCTTTATTCAATAGGAATAAAGCGCATTTCTACTCAAATTAAAAATTACGCCTTACCATTACGCCATAAGTTCTTGGCTTCGCATAGGATATTTGGCTGGTCCCATAAAAGCCCGTCACGTCAAAGCCAATCAGTTCATGGTCTGAGTCGAACAGGTTATCTACGTAGGCAGCTAAGCTCCATTTGTCTTGTCCGTCAACCCAGGTTAAACGGGTATCGGCAGTGGCATAGCTATCAATTTCATGAGCGGTAAAATTACGCGCGTTGTGAAAGGTTTCTGATTGATAGCTAGCTGACAATTGCGCCGCCATATTGCCGTTAAAGGCATCCCAGTTATAGCGAAGCATGACAGACGCCTGAAATTCGGGGGTAAATGGCGGCGTTGTATCGGCAAAGTAACCTGAAGCTACTTCTAAATCTTCAACCACCGCATCGGTATAAGAGAAATTCACCATGACATCTACGCTGTCTGCTGGCGTTAAAAAGACCTCTAGTTCCACACCACTAAATGACGCTTCTTCATTGGTAACCACACCCGCGTTATTTACCCACGAAAACGATTGGTAATCGCTGTAGTCATAGTAAAAGACATTGGCATTAAACACACCGCTTCCCTGCATAAAGCTGTGCTTTAAGCCAGCTTCGTATGAAGTCAGCTCTTCAGGTTCATAAAAGCTAAATCCACCTAATAGTGGTGCATTGAAACTGCCCGCTTTTACACCTCGATTTATACCGGCGTAGTAAAGACTATTGCCAATGCTATACTCTAATTGGAGTTTAGCTGACCATAAGTTTTGATCGTTTTGTTCATCCATTACCTCTAACGAGGCCGTGCTAGTATCAATTTCTATAATGCGATCGTTGGTATTTTCGTTTTGATAAACATTACCCAAAAAGTCTTTGTTCTCGCGGGTATAGCGCAAGCCGCCCACTAAAACCAGGTCATCGGTTAAGCTATAGTCTACCTGTCCGAATAAAGAGTAAGAATCAGTTTCAAGCGACACTAACGTATTGTTTTCTTCGCCACCTAAAAAGAAGGTAGTGGGTGAACCCGCTAACCCTTGACTGTAATCCGTATCGATAGAAAGGTAATAGAGCCCCCCAACCCACTTTAAATCTGCGGTTTCACCTGAGAAACGAAGCTCTTGGCTAAACTGTTCTATGGTGCTGTTAGATTGAAAGATGAGTTCTGGCGATGCCGTTTGATCGGAATCAAGGCCAACGGTACGCTTGAATTCTTTATAATCTGTCATAGCAAAGAAGTCGAAGTCTTCGAAGGCATAGTCTAACGTTGCCGCGAGGCCTTTTGATTTAATCTTGTTTTGATCGTCAAAAGCGAAATCTTTATTTACTTTATTGCCCGAGCCGTCAGGGTCGAAGTTACCGTTGAAATCACCACCTTGAACGGGGCGGAAGGGGTCGCCGTTAAAGTTACCGTCTACACAAACGCCGGCTTGAATAGTGTCGCAGCCTAGCGGGTCATCGGCAGCGTAAATTACATCTATCACATTGCCATCAGCATCTTTTATCTCGGTGGTATTAACCACCTGATAAGGACCTTCACTTTTTGTGGTATCAGACCAGTTACCGCTAAGAAGCAACGAGCCTTCCTCGCCAATATCAAACAACAGCTGGGCGCGGAACGCTTTGGTATCATCGTTGTAGCCGTCTTCCCCGCCGCCCACTGACCCCAAGCGCGTATCGGGCGCTGCGCCGTCTTCATAAATATTTTCGAGTATTTCACCTTGCTGATTGGTGAACCCAGAAAGGCGACCGTAAATGCCCTCTGCAATTTCACCAGAAATAGCGCCTTCAAAGCGGTATTGGTCAAAGCGAGCCGCAGTGAATTCCCCGTAACCTTCTGTATCGGCGGTAGGTTTTGCGGTAACGGTATTAACCAAGCCTCCGGTGGCGTTACGGCCAAATAAGGTGCCCTGCGGGCCTTTGAGTATTTCTATACGGGCTACATCAAATAAGCCGAAGGTTTGCGCTTGAGTACTAGCAAGATACCCTCCGTCTACGTATACCGCTACCGGCGCTTCGGCCAAATCGGCGTAGTCGTTTTGCACCACACCTCGAATATTAAAGATAGCCCGTTGCCCACCAATATCCCCGGCTAACGACACGCCTGGTGTAAACGCGATAAGCTCGGTACTGCTCTCAAGGCCCAGCGCTTCTAATTGCTCGCCTGAAAAGGCGGTAATAGCAATACCCACATCGCTTATATTCTCGTTACGCTTTTGCGCGGTAACTTCAATACTTTCCCAAACATTCTCTGCAGCAAAGGCTGCTGGCGCACTTAACGCCATCCCAACGGTTAACGCCAGCAGACGCTTGTGTGTGTTTATCGTATGCATGTTTTACTCTCGTTTATAGTTCTTTTTAACAAGCCTTGCGGCGGTGTTGTCCCGATATTTTTATAAGAGTAACGGTCGACGTGAACTGCTTATCGATTGCCACTAGGGTGCAAACCTAAGGCAGGACTGGAGAGGAACTGCCAAAGGTTTGCGGGTTTAAATTGTTATTATTAATGGCTTAGTGTTAAGCCTGGTTCCAGGCGTAATTTGTTGTGCTTTTTCCCAGCTAACGTTAGCTTTTACGACAAGATTTACTTAGCGAACTAACCGTTTTTTCGAAAAAACGCCTTGCTTGCTAGCTAGGAAAAGAAAAGCTCACTCCTTCTCGAACGCCACTTGAAGGCCAACGCTGGGTGATAGTTTTGCGCTTGGTATAAAAGCGAACGCCGTCTGGGCCGTATGCATGAAGGTCACCAAACAGTGAACGCTTCCATCCGCCAAAACTGTGATAAGAAACGGGTACCGGCAGCGGTACGTTAATACCTACCATGCCCACTTGAATGTTGTCAGAAAAGTAACGGGCAGCTTCGCCATCCCGTGTGAATATGCAGGTGCCGTTGCCGTATTCGTGCTCGTCGATGAGCTGCATGGCTTGCTCCATACTTTCAATCCGCATGACTTGCAATACAGGGCCAAAAATCTCAGCCTTGTAGCTGGTCATTTCCGGCGTGACGTTATCGATAAGGGTTGCGCCCAAGAAAAATCCGGTTTCATAGCCTTCAACGGTGGGGCTTCGTCCATCCACCACCACCTTAGCGCCTTGCTCAGCGGCACTGGTGATATAACCTTCTACTTTCTCTTTGTGCTGCAGGGTAATAAGCGGGCCAAAATCGTTAGATGCATCGTCAAATGCCCCCACTTTCAAGCCTTTCATGGCTGTTTGCATTTTATCTACGATTTTGTCGGCCACCTCATCGCCCACCGCTACCACTACTGATAACGCCATACAGCGTTCCCCGGAAGAACCGAAAGCTGCGCCAAGCAACTGGTTTACCGCGTTATCAATGTCAGCATCTGGCATAACAATAGCGTGGTTTTTAGCGCCGCCTAAGGCTTGGCAGCGCTTGCCGTTCGCGTTTGCTTTTGAATAGATGTATTCAGCAATAGGCGTAGAGCCTACAAAACTCACCGCTTTAATGCGTTCATCATCAAGAATTTGATCAACGGCTTCTTTATCGCCATTCACCACATTAAATACGCCATCAGGTAGCCCGGCTTCTTTGAGTAGCTTAGCTAAGAAAATCGCGCAGCTTGGGTCGCGCTCTGAAGGCTTAAGTACAAATGTATTTCCGCACACTATGGCAAGCGGGAACATCCAAAGCGGCACCATAGCGGGAAAGTTGAATGGCGTAATGCCGGCAACCACACCAAGGGGCTGAAACTCACTCCACGAATCTATGCTTGGCCCAACATTCTTACTGTGCTCGCCTTTAAGTAGCTGAGGTGCACCACAGGCAAACTCTACGTTCTCGATACCACGCTGTAGTTCTCCTGCCGCATCATGGCTAATTTTTCCGTGCTCCGCGCCAATTAACGCGATAATTTCATCCGCGTGCTCTTCAAGTAAGCTTTTGAACTTAAACATAACGCGAGCCCGCTTGCTGACCGGGGTGTTTCGCCATTGGGGAAAAGCTTGTTGTGCGTTAACAATGGCATCGTTTACCGTAGCTTTCGATGCCAGTAAAACCAGTTTCTCTGCTTCTCCCGTTGCCGGGTTATACACATCTTGCATGCGCCCTTTGGGCGTACAGGTTTCACCATTTATAAAGTGGCCTACTACTTTCATTTCAAATCTAATCCTTTAGTTATGCGTCTTTACACGCGCTGTGATAGCCGCGCTGTGATAGCCGCGCTGATAATATAAAAGTGCGTCTGCCTCTGGGTCTTGCGTAATGTCTACCACCTGACAGAAAAGCACATCGTGTGTGGCCACACTTTTTACATCTGTGATAATGCAATCAAAGCTTACTGCAGCATCGGCAAGCCTTGGGCAGCCGGTAGTCGATTCCACCCACTCACCAATTTGAAAGCGTTCATTCATAGGCGCTTTGCCACCAAAGGTATTAGAAATAGATTGATGCTGGGAAGTCAGCGTGTTGATAACCAAGTGCGTGCTGTTTTTAAACACCTGATGCACAGAGGCGCTTCGGTTTAAGCACACTAACAGTGTGGCGGGGTTGTCGCTTACACTGCACACTGCGGTGGCGGTAAACCCTGCTCGCCCCTCTGGGCCATTTGTTGTAACGACATTTACGGCTGCCGCTAAGCTAGACATGCCTTGACGGTATGCCTCTGGGGTTACCGGGGGAAGCACTTCTGTTACTGCGTTTTTTATTGCGGTAATAGTCATACGTATATCCTTTTTCGTTAGCGTTACAGTATTTGACAAGCTTGTTCGAAGCTTAAGCGAGGCAAACGTTTATGGACTTTCTTGCCGTCGCCATAGCCGATGTTCAGTAAGAAGTTCACCTTCCACGTGCTATCTGAAAAGAAAGTCTCATTGAGTAATTTGGGGTTAAAGCCAGACATGGCACCGGCATCGAGCCCTAGTGCGCGGACAGCGCTAATTAAATACGCGCCCTGCATTGAGCTGTTTCGCATCGCCGTTTCATAAGCCGCCTCTGGGCTTGAGGTAAACCAGCTCTTAGCGTCTGCGTAAGGAAATAGCGTAGGTAATTCTTCATAGAATTCTTCATCATAAGCCACAATGACCGTACAAGGGGCTGTCATGGTTTGCTCAACATTACCGCTTGAAAGACAAGGTTTGAGTTTCTCCCGCCCTTCATCTGACGTAATAAAAACAAAGCGCGCCGGGCTGCAGTTTGCCGATGTCGAGCCTACTTTCACTAAGTCATAAAGCTGCTTTAGCACGGCCTCATCTATCTTTTTATCTAGCCAGGTGGTGTGGGTGTGTGCACCGCTAAATAGCTGGGCTAGACCACTTTCGCTAATAGGGTCTTTTGTTCCAATTTCAGTTGTCTCTGATACCGTCATTTCAAATTCTTTCCAGTGTTTTAAGTTGTTCGACAAAGTCTTAAATGACTTTGATAGCAACGCTTGTGTAGGAGCACGGCTTGCGACTACGCTACGCGCTGCAAATATTCCAATACCAATTTATTAAATGCATCAGGCACAGTAATGCTTGAGGCATGACCGCCATATTCCATCACCGACAGTTCGGCATTAGGCATGCGGTCTACTAACATCCGAGAGCGCTGCCAGGGCACTAGGGTGTCGTCTTTGTTCGCCAGCGCAAATGTTGGCGTGGTGATGCCCTTTAACTTGTCATCAATATCGAACGTGCTAAGTGCGCCAATACGAGCAAGCAAGTTATTCACGTTGGGAAAGTGGTTAAGCAAGTGTGCCTCTTCCTCTTCCAAGCGCTCGGCGTTTTGGGCTATCCAGTCAGGCGGAAACAGAAGTAACGCCTGTAGCTGTAGGTAAATATCTTTTCTATCTGCTGCCAATAAGGCTTTGCGTATGTCAAAGCAGCGCAGCGTGTGCGGGTTTGGGCTACTCCAGGCGTTTACTAGAACCATGCTTTTAAGCAAATCAGGCTGAGTTAACGCAAGCTGAAGCCCTACCAAGCCACCAAGCGCGTGACCAACGAAGTGACATTGCTGCACCTCAAGTTTTTTCAGCAGTACATCGAGTTCATCCGCCATGTGCAAAATGCTGTATTCACTGCACAAATCAGCCTCGCTCTTATTGGTACCAAGCTGGTCGTAAGTGATCACTCGATAGTGTTGAGTAAAGTCAGCCAATTGGGGCTGCCAAAACTTAGCTGCGCCACCTAGCCCCGAACTAAAAACAACGGTTGGCGCATCTGGCGACGTTAGCCCGTGAATTTCGCAATGTAACTTGCTGTGCATTTCGCTTTTCATACTGGTGCCGTCTGCCTGCATTTCAGAAGGCATAGAGCTCACCTACATAGAACCAATGGGCACAGTTAGCGGGGAGTCCAAACATAACCGCTTACCCTATGTGCGCGACAGAAGCGATTTCTATTAAGGCTTCTGGCTTTACCAGGCCAACCTTGATGCAATAGCGCGCTGGCTTTTCACCCGGGAAGTATTCGGCATACACTTTGTTTACCGCCGTATAGTCGTCCCAGTCTGTAATGAAGATAGAGTTAAAGGTCACATCTTCCATGGTGCCACCGGCTTCTTGAATAACGCTTTTGATGGTTTCTAACACGTGGCGTGTTTGCGCTTCGGCGTCGCCCACGTGAACCACGTCATTGTTTTCGTCAAACGGTAACGTACCCGACACATATAAAATGTTGTCAGCCATAGACCCTGGAACAAAAGGGGCTATCGGTGTAGACGTACCGGCTGGAATAATCGCTTTCTTTGGCATGTTTTCATCCTTCTCGTTGCGCTATCTATGCATTGCTACTTTGCTTAGCGCTTATAAATGGTTTCTTTCAATTTGTGCTTAGTGCTTTACCGCGCTGCTTTGTTGTACGTGGCGAGCCTTGGCCAATAAAACACCGCCTAACTCGCCCCCTCAAACACTTCACAGAACTGCGCCGTGGTAGATACCCAGCCGAAAAACGTTTGAATATTAAAAAGTGAGGCTTCATGAATGTCTGGCGGGCCGGCTTGATAGGCTGCATCAGCAAGTACTACCCCAAAGTACTCTAAGTGAAATCCATCGCGTAAGGTGGATTCCACACACACATTGGTGGCAATGCCGGTAAACACCAGGTTACGGATACCGCGGGCCCGCAGCATGCTGTCTAAATTGGTGTTGTAAAAACCGCTGTAGCGGGTCTTGGGAATAACGATATCGCCATCTTGCGGTTTTAGCGCATCCACAAGCGCATAGTCCCACGTTCCTTTGGCAAGCAAACTACCCTTAAGCTCTGGCTGTTTGCGCATGGTTTTAAGGGCATTCGATTTGTACCAGTTCGGTGAACCGGGGCCGCCAGCCTCTTTATAATCGGCATCCCAACCGTTTTGTAAGAAGACTACCGGCATACCTGCAGCGCGAGCGGTATCCAGCACCTTGACGGTATTGGCTATCACAGGTTCGGTCGTTGAGACATCAAACCCAGCCTTATCTAAATACCCGTTTTTACTGGCGTATGCGTTTTGTAAATCCACTACGATAACGGCGGTCTCACTGGGGTTTAACGTTAAAGGTTCAGGTTTAGCGGGCAATACAGGCTGCCCGGTTTGGCGTTCCTGAAAACAGCCTGAGACTTCAAACACATCACCGGCAGACATTAGGCAGCTCCTGATGTGTTTAGCAGGTGCTGGCGCGATTTCATCAGTGGCTGAATTTTAGTACCGAAGTCATCCATACCTTTTAAGAAATCATCAAACGTTAGCAGTACCCCTTCACAACCCGGAACCGTCGCAATTTCATCGAGCATTGAAGCTACCGACGCATACGAGCCAACTAGCGTTCCCATATTCAGGTTAACTGCAGACGTGGGGTTGGTCATATCGCGAATGTTAGTGTCTTTGCCCGACTTCTTATCAGCGGCACCTTGGGTTGCCATCCAATCTAATGCCGACTGATCTTTTCCGTCTTTATAGCTTTCCCACTTTGCCATGGCTTTTTCGTCGGTTTCATCGGCAATGACCATAACAAGTACCGCAGAACCTACGCTACGACCGTGCTTTTCCGCCGCTTCGGTTAAACGGGCTGCGGTAGGTGCGAATGCGGTGGGCGTATTCACACCTTTGCCAAAGCAGAAGTTATAGTCGGCATGACGGGCAGAGAAATCCATGCCCGCGGCACTTTGGCCCGCGCAGATAAGCGGTATCTTACGCTGAGGTTTAGGCAGCATTCGGCAGTCATCCATTTGGAAGTGCTCGCCTTTAAAATCACTTTTTCCCGTTTCCCACAACTCTTTAACCACCGTGATGTATTCATCAAGGTACTCATAGCGATTACCAAAGAATTCGTCGCCAGGCCACATGCCCATTTGGGAGTACTCGGGGCGCTGCCACCCGGTAACTAAGTTCACGCCAAAGCGGCCGTTAGAAATGGAATCGATAGTGGTTGCCATACGCGCCATAATCGCTGGCGGTAAAACTAACGTGGCGGCTGTGGCATATAGCTGAATTTTTGAAGTAACGGCAGCAAGACCGGCCATTAGGGTGAACGATTCTAAGTTGTAATCCCAAAACTCCGTTTCACCGCCAAATCCTCGTAACTTGATCATCGAGAGTGCGAAATCCATATCGTACTTTTCAGCCTTCATCACAATCTCTTTGTTGAGATCGAACGTTGGTTTGAACTGAGGTGAATTTTTAGAAATTAACCAGCCGTTGTTACCAATCGGAATAAATACACCAATATCCATGTTGTTCCCTCTGCTTGTATGCGTTTTGAGCTGTTTAAACAGCTTTTTGTCAGGTTGCCGAGTTCAAATATTTGAAGAGGCGGTACAAAGACTGAACAGCATAAAACAGGCCAATTAATTTACTTGTTAATTTTCAACAACTTAACATGGCGTCAAGTTTAAAATGGACCTTTTGGTTCAATTTGAAACATCCAGTCCAGTGCAGGTGAACTTATTTGGTGCAATTTTGTGCAAAGCGGTTTATCGCTACACTAACTCCGCGTAAACTAGGTATATGAATATAAAATGCTGCAGTTAAGAAGTGATGAAGTCTGAAGGTAAAGCAACTACAAAACCAGCCCGCGCATTTAGCCCCACGGCCCAAAAACGCCGAGAAAAAGCACTGAAGGAAAAGCGCGCTCGAATTATGCAGGCAGCCCTTACGTTGTTTTCAAAAAATGGAGTAAGCGGAACAACGGTGGAACAAATATCCGAGCTAGCCAACGTATCGAAAAGCAACTTACTTTATTATTTTAAAAGCAAAGATGGGCTGTATTTATCAGTGATCACTCACCTACTAGATGTGTGGTTAAGTCCCCTACAAAGCTTTTCTGCAGAGCAAGAGCCTATAGAAACGTTAAGAGAGTACATTAAAGTTAAGCTTGAAATGTCGCGAGACAACCCCGCCGAATCCAAGCTTTTTTGTATGGAAGTAGTACAAGGTGCACCGCTTTTGATCAAAGAATTAGAGACACCGCTTAAAGCCTTGCTCGACGCCAAAAGCGCCGTAATCAATGAGTGGATTACTGCAGGTAAACTCAATGCAGTAGAGCCCGTTCATTTAATATTTAGCATCTGGGCCATAACTCAACATTACGCAGACTTCAGTGTTCAGATAAAGGCCGTCACTGGCAACGATTTAAGCGACCCCGTTTTTTTTGAAAGCACCTTAAAGAACATTCAGCATATTATTTTAGATGGCTTGCAGCCCCACTAATTGCTATATGGGCAACAGCGAGGAACTTTCCTTCAAGAATTTTTCAAGACGCTCGATGTTGCTTATCACAACCCCGCCATAGCGCTTTTCAAGGAGTTGCATGTCATATAATTTAGTGAGCGACTTATGCGCGGTAAGTACTGTAACGCCAAGCCTTTCGGCATAATCACTTTGGCGCAAAGGTATGAAGTCGCGTCGAGAGGTTAAATGCGCCTGGTAAATGAGTTTGGCTAACTGAACGTGAGTGGGTAAACGGCGAATATCATCCAGCCTCTCTAACGCGGCGTGTAGCTTTATTGCTAAAGAACGTGTAATAAAAGCAGCAATAGCAGGATGTTGGCTTACCAGTGAATGAAATGCTGGCTCGGGAATTTGTAATATTTTACATTCAGTTAGCGCTTGGGCGTGGTGTGTTCTAGCAAGTGATGCATACAAAGTAAACTCGCCAAAGGTGTCTCCCCTGCGCAAAATCGTTGTAATTTGATAGCTGCCATCTAAGCCATAGTTTCCTATTTTCACCTCTCCCGAGACAACAATAGACAATCCTTTATTCTTGCTCCCTCTATCATGAATTGTAGTGCTAGCCGCATAGGCTTTAACGTTACCGTAAGGCATACAGTTATCAAGGTAGTCGTCGGGCATCACCGTTTGCGCTATACCGTGAATGTAAGACATACGACTCCAAAACTATACTTGTATATATTCTTGAATGTTAACTCAATGTAAATTGTTCGACAACATTCAAATAGCAGGTAATACAATAATGAATTATCAGTGGGCAATTTTAGCGGTGTTCATCACCTTTGCGCTGTTGGAAGCAAAAAACGGTAAGCTATTTAAAAAGTCCAGCGAAGTCAGTGATGATGGGAAGGTAGAGCTTATCGGTACGTTGCTGTTGTTTGTGGTCACCCAACCTTTTGTCCTGTTTAGTTCTGCCGCCATCATGGCGTTAGCCTTTCCTCAGCTTCAAGGTGCACTTGCCGACTCGCCGGTCCTTTTACACATCGCGCTGCTATTGATATTCGATGACATGATGCAATACTGGTGGCATAGACTATCTCACTCCACGCGCTTTCTTTATAACTTGCACAGGGCTCACCACAACGCCAAATACATGAGCGTTCGCATCATCTACAGGAACAACTTTTTCTATTACTTATTTATGCCTTCGCTGTGGTTTTCTGGTGCACTGATTTATTTAGGGCTAGGGTGGACTTACGCATTCTATTTGGTGGTCAAGCTTACCGTAATCACAGGCGCACACGCCGAGTGGAAATGGGATAGACTGCTATATCAAACGCCATGGCTACATCCCATAGCTTGGGTGGTAGAGCGCACAATATCTACCCCTTCGACACACAGTGCCCACCATGGCTTAAAAGCGGATGATGGCATTACCAACTACAAAGGTAATTATGGAAATCTGTTATTCTTTTGGGATGTGCTATTTGGTACCGCTAAAATCACGCGCCAATATCCTGCGCAATACGGCATAGAAGGCATGTTTTACGCTAACTGGAAAGAGCAACTGATATGGCCGCTATATAAGACGCCGAGAAAGCCAAAGCGTGTACAAACTGAAACTGTCCACACACATGCACCACCGCCCGCCTCAGAATCACAAACAATGCACCATGCTGTAAAAGGCAAGGCCTAATTTGGTATAAACGAGCTATGGGGTCAGAGTAATCACTCTGCCCCCATAATCTATTAAGTTCGTGGTAAACTAACTGCTCGAACTTAGACAAAACAGCGACACGTTATGAACCAACAACCCAATAACCCACTTCACGGCTTAACCCTAGAGAAAATCGTCACTCAACTTCACGAACGATACGGGTGGGATGGATTGTATTACCGAATCAAGGTGAACTGCTTTAACAACGACCCCTCGATTAAATCGTCGCTCAAATTTTTAAGAAAAACACAGTGGGCAAGGGATAAAGTAGAGCAACTTTACATTCAAACGTTTAGTGATAAATAGCTAACAGGGCAGCGTTTTACACTGACCCCATTTTTTTACGCAGTAGCGCTTAGGCGTCTTTATAGAGCGTAGCTATCCACTTTTCTTCATTGATAAAGTTCCAACTCCAATCAGACCATTTATCTTCTAGGCCCATGGTTTTGACTTCATCGAGAGTCTTTCCGTCTTGTTTAAGCGCTTTGACGTAGTTAAACGTCTCGCTGATCATGCTTAAAAACGCAGTGTATTCCTGCTTGTTGCTGATATCACCGTGACCAGGAATAATGACGGTGTCATCGTCAATTTTGGCTAGCAGTTGTTTAACTGAATCCATATAACCTTCTACGTTTCCACCTGCTCCTTGATCAATATAAGGAAAGCGTCCATTGAAGAATAGGTCTCCAGTGTGCATTACATTAGGTTGCTCGAACCACACTACACTGTCACCATCTGTATGCCCTACTGCTAAGTGCATCACATGAAGGGTTTCACCATTAAAATAAATTTTAATGCCATCTTCATAAGTAATGGTGGGGAGCGCTTCTGGTTTTACTTTTTCATCATCGGCTAAACGCACGCGAACGTTTTCATGGGCTAGAATAGTCGCCCCTTTATGGCTATGGAAAAACGCATTAGAACCCGTGTGATCGCCGTGGTAATGGGTATTGATCACGTACTTTGGTTTATCGCTGCCAAGCTGCCCTAGTTGCGCCGCTATCTTCTCAGCCAGTGGCGCAAATTGGTCATCGATGATTAGCACCCCATCTTCCCCGGCCGAAACGCCAATATTGCCCCCTGCACCCGTAAGCATGTGCACAGAGCCTTTAATCGCTGTTGCTTTAACTTCGACATCGGCAAATCTATCTTGCGCAATGGCAGTGTTAAACGGTGAAAGTGCAAATGGGCTCGCGGCAATAAGCGCAGCCAAAATATGGGTTTTAAAACGAGGTACAGTTTTCATTATTATTTCCTTGTTAGAAGCCTGTTTAAATAAGACCTCTTACACTATGACCCAATTTCACAATTAGATCATTTTTTCATCATCAGGGATCTCGCCTACGTATTCAAAACGAGGAAACGTTTGCCCGCCTTTTTCCACCATTTCGAAAAACATTTCCAGTGGACGCACCCACAGCGCTTTTTCGCCGTAGCACGGACGATAAACCACAAGCTTACTTTCATCTTCCGAATGGGTAGCAATTTCATATACATCATATAAGTTCCCTTTGTAGTGCTTATAGCGACCGGGGGTTTTAAGTTGTTTAGCGTTCATAACGTCCTTCTCGAAAAATTGAGTCAAATATTAAAGGTCAGTTAGCCTTCGCTTTACATTAAAGGTTAACAATAGCGCGCTGCTAAGTACTTTCAAAAGGCAAAACCAGCTGTTGTGTTGATTGGTCGGCGGCGAGGCCTATGTGAACGCCCACAAGTCGAATACCCCGCCCTGTTGCTCGTTCAAAGGCTTCCTGCATGAGTGTACGAAAATACGCTTCATCAAGGGTTGCACAGCGATGCTCGACCGTGGTTAGCTGAAAGTCATTGAACTTAAGCTTCACGCCCTGCGTGCGAATGCGTACCGGTTTACCCGTTCGCTTTTTGTGATTATCCATTCGCTCTTGAAGCTTTTCAAACAAATGGGGCAAAAAGTCGATGCATTGCTCGATAGTGTGGATATCTTCGCTTAGCGTACGCTCTACCCCTATAGACTTGCGCTCTCGAGATACTGACAACTCACGCTCATCGATGCCATGAGCCCGCTCCCACAGCACACTACCAAATTTACCCAGCTCTTTTTGAATACGCTCAAAAGGATACTGACGAACGTCATTGCAGGTATTAAGGCCCATGCGCTGCAGCTTTTGCATAGTAACTTTGCCAACGCCCGGAATTTTCTTTAGCGGCATGTCGCGTACAAACGCATCGAGTTTGTCGGGAGTTATCACGCAGATGCCGTCGGGTTTGTTTTCGTCACTGGCCACCTTTGCCACAAACTTGCAGGAGGCCACGCCGGCGGAAGCAGTAAGACCTAACTCGCTTTGAATACGCGCGCGTATCTCTTCGGCAATTAACGTAGCACTGCCCCCACAAAACTCACTATTGGTGACATCTAGGTAGGCTTCATCTAATGATAAGGGCTCGATAAGGTCGGTATAGTCTGCAAAGATTTTACGTATTTTTTGTGATTCAGCGGCGTATACGTCCATGCGTCCTTTCACTAAAGTAAGATTAGGGCATAGTTTTACAGCATACGCGGTGGCCATCGCTGAACGCACCCCATATTTACGGGCGGGATAATTACAGGTAGAAATAACCCCTCGACGGTCGGCACTGCCGCCAATCGCAATGGGAATATCGCGCAAAGCTGGGTTATCGCGCATTTCAACTGCGGCGTAAAAACAATCCATGTCGACGTGGATAATTTTTCGCATTGTCCGCCTTCATTCTTTAGCTTTAAACGTGAAACTGTACAAAAAGACAGTATATTATTAATAACGTTGAATTACACTAGTTCGTTATGGATTCTAAATAGAATTGATGGCTCGCACGCATAGTTCACGGCTGTGTTAAAAAAACAAAAAAAGCGCTGTCGATGAGTATCAAACAGCGCTTTTATAACTTTAGCCAACGAGAGACTAAGCATTACAAAATTTGATTTTGCTTCCACTCGTTTAATTTTTTCTGGCGGGCTTCTTCTTTTTCCATACGTGACTTTTTACGATCGCAAGGTTCTGGACAGTCACAGGCCTTTTCAATACCTAGTGCCCCTAAGCCACCGCAGCTTCCAGAAATTGATTTTTTCTGAAAAAGGTAGCCTACGGCCATAGCCAGTACCATTGTTAGAAAGAAACCAAAAGCAAG
>CEPO01003761.1_pt1 | contig 19579 bp, 19 predicted proteins | sample 530481 | NCBI WGS metagenome assembly CEPO01 (sample SAMEA2620198, study PRJEB7988) | marine metagenome | biome: marine biome (ENVO:00000447); feature: surface water layer (ENVO:00002042); material: "saline water (ENVO:00002010), including plankton (ENVO:xxxxxxxx)" | depth 5 m
GAACTCATGAGTATGTTTTGGACAATTTGGATTTCAGTGATAACCCTAGGGTTAATCATTGGTTGCTACTTCCTTCTACGCTGGACCCTTGCGAACAAGACCGGTGTACCTGAAGGTGAGTCAATGGGCCACGAATTTGATGGTATTGAGGAGTTGAACAACCAACTTCCTCGCTGGTGGACAATTATGTTCTACATGACCATCGTTTGGGGCTTTTTATATCTAGCGCTTTATCCTGGCCTAGGTGCATATGAAGGTATTTTGGGTTGGAAGAGTTCTAACCAAAATATTCAGTCGCTAGAAGAGTCAGTTCAGGCGCGTATTGACGCAAAAGAGCAAGGCTACCTAGTGGAGTATGACCGTGAACTTGATTTCGCTGCTGAGAAGTTCGACCCGATCTTCGAAGCCTACGCGCAAGTTCCTGTTGAAGAACTGGCTAAAGACCCAGAAGCAAATAAAGTAGGTCAGCGTTTATTCCTACAAAACTGCTCTCAGTGTCACGGTTCAGATGCACGTGGTCAGAATGGCGGCTTCCCTAACCTAACGGACAACGACTGGTTGTACGGTGGTTCAGGTGCGAAAATCGTAGAAACCCTTACGCTTGGTCGTCAAGCAGCAATGCCTGCATGGCTTGATGCTATGGGTGAAGACGGTATCGAAGAAGTCGTTAACTATGTACTTAGCTTAAGCGGTCGCGATGTAGACCCACAGCTTGCTGAAGCGGGTAAAGCGCGTTTCGCAGCATGTGCGGCATGTCACGGTATGGACGGTAAAGGTAATCAGGCACTAGGTGCACCAAACCTTACTGACAATATCTGGCTATACGGCGGCAGCCACAGAGCGGTCACTGAAACACTAACTTATGGTCGTAACGGTGTAATGCCTTCATTCAAGAAAACCTTGGGTGATGATAAAATTCACGTAGTTGCGGCGTACGTTTACAGCCTTTCAAATGATTAATGATTTAAATCATTAAATATCTCAAAAAGCCTCGTTACTACGGGGCTTTTTTTATGAGAAAATACAGACATATAATTTGCGTACGCTACAACGTTATAAAACGCGTATTTGTCGCTTAGCAGCACGTAGCACACATCCTATTTTAACTAACGTAAATAGTATAAATGCCTATATCCAACGCCATAGTTATGGTTATTGCTTTAACTGAGTTCTGTTTAAGCAGTATTAATACCTATGTTGTTAGCGTAGTAACCACGAGAAAAGTTGAATGAATAGACCCTGGTATAAAGAGTTTTGGCCCTGGTTTTTAATTGCCGTCCCTATCATTACCCTTATTATGGGTGGTGTACTGTTAAACCTAGCCATTTCCACTGAAGATAGTTTAGTGGTCGACGATTACTACAAAGAAGGGAAAGCGATTAATGCGCGCTTGGATAAAGAAGCCATAGCCCGTCGCATGAATATCACTACCGACTTAACCATTAAAGATGGAAGTATTGCCCTTGAGTTTCACTCTGGCATTCCACAAGACGGCAATGCGGTGAAACTTAACTTCTATCATGTAACGCTTGAAGAGCGTGATGTCAGCGTACTACTTAGCCGCGATGCTAGTGGTATCTACCGAGGGTATGTTGAAGAAAGCCTCGACGGCAAGTGGCGGGTCTCACTTACGCCTATTGACGATAGCTGGAAAATTCAAAATATCCTCTACCTTCCCCACGCTGGCAAAATGAAATTCAATCCATAATGGCCACGCACGACTGTTATCACTGTGGCCTGCCCATTGCGAGTCACGAGGAAGGAAAGTTTAATACAGTTATTCTAGGTCAGCAGCGCGATATGTGCTGCCCAGGCTGCTTAGCTGTTGCCGAAGCAATCGTAGACAACGGGCTTGAAGACTACTATCAATTCAGAACTGAGCCTGCGCAAAAATCTGACGATGGGATTCTTGAGGCCCTCGATAAATTAAAAGTTTATGACGACCCGTCACTGCAAGAAGAATTTGTGTTCGAGGAAGGTCAAGATAAACAAATTCAACTGACCCTTGAGGGTATTACGTGTGCTGCTTGTGGCTGGCTTATTGAAAAGCAGCTGTCTAAGGTAGAAGGCATAAAGCAAGTGGCGGTCAACGTACAAGAGCGCCGCGCACTGGTTACTTGGTCTCCATTTCAAATCAAACTTAGCCAAATTCTTTCTACGCTCAAACGAATCGGCTACGTTGGCTCGCCTTTCCACCCCGATGAACACGAAGCCAGCTATAAGCGAGAACAAAAAACATTTTTAAAAAAACTGGGGCTTGCCGGCATCATGACTATGCAAGTGATGATGCTAATGACCGGGCTTTATTTCGACTGGTTCGGGGCTATAGAACTTGAAACTCGTCAGTATTTCTACTGGGTAGCCCTGACACTTACCACCCCTGTAGTGCTTTATTCAGGCAGTACGTTTTATGTAGGCGCAGCAAAAGCCCTAAGTGCAAGAACAGTTAATATGGATGTGCCGGTCTCACTGGCTATTTTCGGCACCTATATTGCGGGAATTCGCTCTACGGTACTAGAGCAAGGTGAAGTGTATTTCGAATCGATCTGTATGTTCATCTTTTTGTTGCTACTCAGTCGGTTTTTAGAGCATCGCAGCCGTCAACGTGCTGCGCAAATATCCGCCAATATGATGCAATACGTGCCTGTGTCTGCCACTAAGCTAGAAGCTAACGACAGCGTAACAGAATGTTTAGCAAAGCAGTTAAAAATAGATGACATTGTGCTGGTTAAGCCAGGGGAAACCATTCCCATAGACGGTTTGGTAACACAAGGGAGCGCTGCCGTTGACGAGTCGATGCTTACCGGCGAATTCAATCCGGTGCGAAAGTCAGCCAATAGCACCGTTTATGGCGGTACTGTTTGTCAGGACGGCACATTAACGGTAAAAGTTACTCAGACACTTAAAAATGCGTTGGTAAATCAAATTGTCCGCCTTCAGGCAAGCGCTATGGCGAGTAAGCCTAAAGCGGCACAATTAGCCGATAACTTTTCCCGTTATTTCGTGAGCGCCGTACTGGCTATCTCAGCGTTAACTTACGGGTTTTGGTACGTAAACGGCAGTGACGATGCCTTTTGGATCACTATATCTGTGCTGGTAGCAACCTGTCCTTGCGCGTTAGGTTTAGCCACGCCTTCAGCGCTAACCTGCGCTATGGCGAAATTAAACCGCCAAGGCATTTTGCTAAAACGCGCCGACGCCCTCGAGCAGATCACTAATATCGACACCATAGCATTGGATAAAACCGGCACCCTGACTCAAGGCAAGTTCACGATTTCCAATGCGTGGTTTGCTGACGGAATTGATAGCGAAAGCGCTATGGCGATAGCCTGCGCGCTTGAAGCTCGTTCCGAACACCCAATCGCGAAGGCCTTTAACGGTAAGGTATCACACAAGGTGGATAATTTTACCGTAACGCCTGGGGGTGGCATTAGCGGTGTAATCAATGATACACATTTTTCAATGGGCTCTGCCGCATTTAGCCTGGCTAACTTACCATCATCAGATACTTACCCATCAGCCAATGTATTTTTAACAGTAAAAGGGCAAATCATTGCTGCTTTTGAAGTACGTGACACCCTTCGTGACGATACCCATGAAACTCTAGATATCTTGTCGCAAAGCCATACCCTTGCGGTATTAAGTGGTGACACCCAACAAAACGTTGATACGCTAACCGCGCCTTTGCCCATAAAAACGGCGAAAGGCGGCTTAACACCTGAACAAAAATACGAAGCGGTTCAGCAAATGCAGCAAGGGGGAGCCAAAGTAATGATGATGGGCGACGGCATTAACGATGCACCTGTACTTGCCAGTGCAGATGTTGCCATTGCAGTGGGTAACGCAACGGACGTTGCCAAAACGGCTGCTGACGTTATATTGCTGGGCGATCAACTGTTATCTGTACCAGCGCTAATTAAAACCTCACATCAAGTGAAACAGAAAATAAGACAAAACATCGGCTGGGCTGTGGGATACAACCTTTTAATATTGCCTTTCGCCGTGTCTGGTTTACTTTCTCCATGGATGGCGGTTGTGGGTATGTCATTAAGCAGTATCATTGTAGTTACAAACTCAACGCGACTTTTGAGCAAATAGCATGAGTATTATTTACGTATTAATTCCTATCGCCATCATTATTGTGGCAGTCGCTATTGTCATTTTCTTTTGGGCGGTAAAAACCAATCAGTTCGAGGATTTAGACCGCCAAGGCTATAGCATTCTTTTTGACGATGACTTATCGCCAGAAGAGAAAAAACTGGCCGAACAGCGCAAACAAATACAAGAAGATAAGGCAGCAAAAAGCCAAGAAGATAATGGACGGGATTAATTACTTTTCTGCCTTTCTTATAGGTTTAGCAGGAGGCGTACATTGTGTAGGCATGTGCGGCGGTATTGTTGCAGCGCTTAGAATGGTATCGCCAAAGGGGGCATCGGCATTGCCCTACACCCTCGCCTACAACATGGGACGCATTACTAGCTATACACTAGCAGGGGCCATTACCGGTGCGCTTGGAAAAATAGCTGCTGACTTCGTACCGCTTGCTAATTATGCCCTCTCTCTTCTAAGCGGCATCATGTTGCTTTTACTCGCTTGTTACTTAGGGAAATGGTGGACGGGTTTATCGGTCTTAGAAAACGCGGGCAAAGGCCTGTTTGCAAAGCTTCAGCCTTTATCAAAACGATTTCTTCCTTTCAAAACGCCGTTAAGCGCGGTTCCCTACGGCTTTATATGGGGCTGGCTACCATGTGGATTGGTCTATTCAACGCTAACCTGGTCTCTGGCAGCGGGTAATGCATTGCAAGGCGCTGGCATTATGTTTTTCTTCGGTTTGGGAACGTTACCCACACTGTTAGCCGCAAGTGCCGGTAGCCAGTATCTTGTTCAAAGCTTTCAGCACAGCTATGTGAGACAAGTCATAGCTGTGATAATGGCCATATATGCCACTTATCTAATTTATGGCGCATTCATGTGAAAATGCGTGTACTATAATCATGTGTACATTAAGAGAGTCAGTCTTATGAGCAAAGGAAGCGAATTTTCAATACATTGTCAGAACTGTAGTTTCAGTCACCTCTGTTTACCTGTTGCATTGAATAAGACAGAAATAGAGTCTCTCGACGATATCATAGAGCGCAAAAAGCCCCTTCATAAAGGTGATACCCTTGTTCAAACCGGCGATAAGTTTGAGTCGTTATATGCAGTAAGAACCGGGTCATTTAAATCGTTTGTGACTAACTCTGAAGGTGAAGAGCAAATAACGGGGTTTCACTTTCCCGGTGACATCATTGGCTTTGATGCCCTTCGAGAAAACAAGCACCAAAGTTACACAATGGCTCTAGAAACCGCCATGGTGTGCGAGTTGCCCTACGAAACGCTTGACGAAATGTCGATGCAGTTTCCTAAATTACGCCATCAAATTATGAGCTTTATGAGTGCAGAGATTAAACATGATCACGATTTGATAATGCTTCTCAACAAACGCACGGCTGAAGAACGCCTTTTGTATTTTATCTCTCATTTATCTCAGCGTTTTGAAGAACGCGGTTTTTCACACAGAGAATTTCACCTTACGATGACGCGTAACGAGATAGGTAACTATCTTGGCTTAACGATAGAGACCATCAGTCGCTTATTAAGTCGTTTCCAAAAAGAAGATATTATTAAAGTTGAAGGTAAACTTATTACGATTGTGGACTTTGAACGCCTTAATACCAAGCTAGAAGTGCTTAACGGCCCGAGTATAGTGTGTAACGGCTAATGTGGTCTAACTCGGTTAAATAGGGTTATCTTCCTAAAAGCGCGCATTCAGCGCGCTTTATACTCCTACTCCCATAACCCTTTTTTCCCATTATTGGCAATGACGCTATACATTGTTGCTTGCCTTGCAATATAAAATGCTTGATCTAAAACAACTTACGTTTTCCACATTGTCGTTTATAGTTAGTACAAGTTACTGTTGAACGTTACCGTTCACACAGCCACGACCAAACTTCGTATTAGGGGGAGTTATGATTGAGTGTAAACGAATCCTTGCGGTAGTCGATGCCGAGCGAGATAACCAGCCCGCGTTAAGTCGCGCTTATGAATTAGCATCAAAGACCGGGGCCTCTGTAACTGCGATTATGGTGGTTTACGACTTGTCTTATGATATGACCACTATGTTAAGTCCAGATGAGCGAGAAGCCATGCGAGATGCTGTTACCAATGAGCATGCTAAATGGCTCTCTGGGCAGCTTAAAGAACAAGGCTTCGGTGAAACTGACATCGTGGTTGAATGGAACAATCGTGCCTACGAATCGATTATCTATTACACACTTAAGAATCAAATTGACCTTGTTGTAAAAGCCACTAAAAAGCATGACGACCTGGCTTCCGTTATTTTTACACCTACCGATTGGCATTTAATGCGTAAGTGTCCGCGCCCCGTTTTATTAGTTAAAGAGCATGATTGGCCAGAAGGCGGCGAGATCATTGCCGCTGTAAACGTCGGCAGTGAAGACGAAGAACATGCTGCGCTTAACGACAAGATTACCGTTATCGCCAATGATTATGCGGCCTTGCTAAAAGGTAAGGTTAATTTAGTCAATAGCTTCCCTTCTACGCCACTTAATATTGCTATCGAGGTGCCCGAATTTGACCCTGATACCTATCATGACGCGGTAAAAAATCATCATAAGAAAGAAATGAAAAGCCATGCGTTAAAGTACGGCATTGCAGATGAAAAATGTGTTGTCAGAGAAGGGCTACCTGAAAAAGTCATTCCACAAGTGGCAAAGACATTAGACGCCGAACTCGTCATTATAGGCACTGTAGGCCGTGTTGGTCTTTCTGCCGCGCTTATTGGGAACACGGCGGAGCATGTTATTGATGAGCTAAATTGTGACGTATTGGCTATCAAGCCAGACGGATTCGAGTCGCCGTTAAGTGTGTGATGCCATTAACCTTACGAGCAACCTTTTATGCGTAAATTTAAGAATACAGGCATGGTCTAGAAAAGGCCCTTTATTGTATAATGCTTGCTTTATCACGAACCAAGCTAGTTAATTATGAGTTTAGGCACAAGCAGTGCTGATGCGTCGGTACTAAACGCAGCGCAAAGTAAGCAAAAGTACAACTTCAACAAACTTCAGAAGCGCCTTCGCCGCAATGTGGGTAAAGCCATAGGCGATTTCGGTATGATTGAAAACAATGACAAAGTCATGGTGTGTTTATCTGGCGGTAAAGATAGTTACACCATGCTGGACATTTTATTGTTTTTAAAGAAGATTGCGCCTATTCACTTCGACATAGTTGCGGTAAACCTTGACCAGAAGCAACCAGGGTTCCCTGAGCATGTATTGCCTGAATATCTAGAGCGTATTGGTGTTGATTACAAAATTGTAGAAGAAGACACCTACTCTATTGTTAAAGATAAAATTCCTGAAGGTAAAACCACCTGTTCACTTTGTTCAAGACTGCGCCGCGGTATTTTATATCGCACCGCAAAAGAACTCGGCGCAACAAAAATAGCCCTTGGTCACCACCGTGACGATATGTTGGAAACCTTTTTCCTAAATATGTTTCACGGCGGAAAGCTGAAGTCCATGCCGCCAAAACTAGTCAGCGATAATGGCGAGCATATCGTTATTCGTCCGCTCGCCTACTGTACAGAAAAAGACATCGTAAAATATTCACAAGCCGTAGAGTTTCCTATTATTCCTTGCAACCTATGCGGTTCCCAAGAGAATTTACAGAGACAAAATATTAAAGCCATGCTTCAAGACTGGAACAAACGCTTTCCGGGCCGAATAGAGTCAATGTTTAGCGCTCTTCAAAATGTAGCGCCATCTCACTTAGTAGATAACAACTTGTACGATTTTAAAGGTATTACCACCCAAGATGGCCCCGTTGAAGATGGCGACATTGGATTTGATCAACCTTCTTTTACCACGAACAGCAACGCTGCTTTAGCAACCGAAGAAAGCGCGATTGAAGTGGTAAACATTGTGGAACCTAAATAGATGAAAATAGGACTTGCGTTAGGCGCTGGTGCAGCACGAGGCTGGACCCATATAGGTATCATTCAAGCCTTAGAAAAGCTGGGCGTTAAAATAGACGTTGTTGCCGGCTGCTCCATTGGCGCTTATGTTGGTGCTGCCTATGCAAGTGGCAAGCTGGAAGGCTTAAAAGAGTGGGCGTGTTCATTAAGCGACTGGCAAGTGCTTGCTCTTATGGGAGTTGGGCTTAGGCGTGGTGGCATAGCTAGCGGACAAAAGGTTTTTGACAAGCTTGCTAGCGAGTTTTGTGAATCTAGCTATGAAGATATGCTTAAACCTTTTGCGACCGTGGCTACTGACTTATACACAGGTCGTGAAGTGGTGTTTAACTCAGGTCCTATTGGCGATACCATTCAAGCATCTTGCGCTATTCCTGCCCTCTTTGCGCCCGTAGCTCATGGAGACCGTTGGTTAGTCGACGGTGCGGTCGTAAATCCTGTTCCTGTCAATTTGTGCCGTCAATTAGGCGCAGATTTTGTCATCGCGGTTAACCTAAATGCCGACTTTAGGCCTCTTCGCCTTGAAAAGTTAAGACAGGATCACGAAGAAAATCAGCGTAAGACCGAAGACTTTTTTACCAAAAGCCAAAACGTATTGCGTCAATGGTTTTCCCCCGACAGTAAACAAGATGATAAAAGTATCGAGGATAAAGAAGAGCCTAACGCCGATGCAGCCAAAAACGTTAAAACCGAAGAAGGTATTGCCGCAGATGTTATCGATAAAGTAGAAGAAGAGTTTACCGAAGTTCCTGTCAAGGTAAACAAGCGCAACCCACCGGGCATAATGAGCGTGATGAGCAGTTCATTAGAGATCCTGCAGGCGCGCGTTACACGCTCTCGTCTGGCTGGCGATCCGCCGGATATCTTAATTGAACCTCAGTTGACAGACGTGGGTATTATGGAGTTTCACAGAGCTGAAGAGCTGTGCGCGAAGGGAGAAGAGACCATCGCGCGTTTAGCCGAACAGATTAGGTATCAGTTACTTACGTAATAACTAGCTTGACGCCATAGCCGTAACACGAAGGGGCGCATGAGGCAAAGTCAATCCTTTTGCGCCATCAATCCACTCTTGTTCAAGGTGCAATACGCCATTATTTATCTGTACACCTTGCGGGGTAATAAAATCTAAATTCTTATCGTCAAATTGAATCATTAAGCCTTTTACAGAAGGCATCATGAAAGACAAAAAACTCCCCATTTCATTAAAGAAAGCTTCGTATTGCCCGTACAAAAACGTAAGGTCATCTTTTGTATAATATTGCTTTAGGTATTCCGGTTTTGTTTCAAGTTGAACCGACATATCGCACACATTGGCACGTTCGCCTAAATCAATGCGCACCAGTGCGTTGGCTAGCTTCAGGGCTTTTTCGGTGGGAACGGTAAAGCGCCCTTCTTCACTTACAGTAAGTGCCATCGTTTTCTTATCAGTCACTATAGCTGCGCCATTAACTTCACAGAGGCGCCCTTCGCCTACGCGTACAAAACCAAACGCAAATTGAAGCGCTTGTGTATCTTCGTTATCCAGTTTTTTAACATGGCTATAGAAACGACTGTACTCAACGTCAATCGTTTCTGCAGCTACCGGTGAGATGCCAAAACCGACAAGTAGGGATGAAGCTAAAAATAAGGCAGCGCGTTTCATTCGGATAAAAACTCCTCGTTAAATCGAATCATTGTTTGAAGCTCTTCCACATAAGCGGCTCCGCGCTCTGAGTAGTTCATTAGCCCTTCCGCCAATGCCACTCCAGTAATAGGTATTTGGTTCGCCCTTAATCGACTGCGAATTTCTCTTAAATCGGCATAGGCGTCGTGTCTGTTTAAATTTCGCATGTAGGTATAGGTCGCTCTCGACAAGCTGTCGAATTTAGCCACTTCGTGAGAAGCGCCGTCGTTTCGTCGGCTTGGCACAAAACCACACCCTTTTGAGAAGCACCACAATCCAAAGAAATTGTACCCTTTTCTGGCAAACCGGCTCGTACCCCACGCAGACTCATTCGCCGCCTGAACTAGCACTAATTCTGCTGGCAATACATCAATTTTTTGCAGTAGCGCTAACAACTTGGTTTTAAGGGGCTGAGTTGCTTTTACTCGATATTCTTCTTCAAGCCACTCAAGTCTTACAACATCTTCTTCAGTTAAAGGCTCATCTGCCAATGCCTTTCTATAAAGTGTTTGCACATAGTGCCTAAGGGTTAAGAGATAGGCATTTTGCTTTTCTACTTCGGGGCGTAGATAATCAAAAAACGCTTCCTTTTTCTCTTTGACATTGGTGTAAACAGAGAAATCTGGAACTGGCTTTGTCGCCTTTGTCGTTTGGGGTATTGCTAAAATATCAGGTTCGTCTTCGGTAAAGATAATGGCGTTAATAACAATGACCGCCAGCACCCCTAGCGTTATAAGAACAATTTTGAATGTTTCACGTTTATGCATCAAAGCTCGACTCATTTACATCATTTTCAGATGCTTCCGTGCCCACTCCTTGTTCGCCTATTAGTTCCTGATAAAGCAAACCCATTGTACTAAAATAAAAGGGAAGTACCCAAATAAGCGAGAAACCGAAGGTTAACGGCACTGTCGCAAAAAGTAAAAGGAACACCCCAAATATGCTGGCTATTTGTGCCCAATAAGCATTAAACACGCGGCAAGAGAGAATGATGGCGCTAATCGGTGTTAGCTTCCTATCGGCAACTAACATCAGCGAAAAAGACGAGGCGAGATAAAAGTAAACGCCAGGCAGAATAAGCAGCACCACACCAAGTTGTACCAGTATGCTATTAACGAGTTGAGTGAGAGCTAACAGCAATAAAAGCGGAAAAAACTGAAATACCGTAAACACCGATGTTTTGACACCACGGGCAACGAAGACCCCCATCATATACAGGCCTGTCAGCAAGGGCGCGACTATACAGATAGCGACAATTTCAATGATAGACTGGTGTTCAAAAACGTATGTTCCGTCGTCGTTTATCGTAATGTACTGCTGCGCAAAAACCCCTAACACAACGAAGGTTAAGAACAGAACAACGCTGCCTTGTAATAACGAAGAAAAGTTAGCTTTGGTTAAACCCGCAGCACGGCGCAATAGCCCTTTAATATCAAATACATACTGTTTAGCTAACGTACTGTTCAGGCGGTCAGGATTTACGTCTCTCACACAACTCTCATATATTTTTGGGAAATCGGCGGTATTATACCAATTCACAAAAACAAATGCCTGTTTGTATGGTAAACAAAAGTTAACCTAATACTAGTTTTGCTGCTAACCCTACTAAAAGTACGCCCATAGCTCGGTCTAACCAGTAACCTTTTTTACCAATAAGCTCGGCAACCTTGCTAGTGCTAAGTAAATAAGAAAGAAAGCAAAACCAAAGCCCAGTAGCAATCGCTAAATAAATGCCATAACCAAGCTTAACGCTAAATGGGGTTTCAATGCTGATAATAGCGGTAAAAAGAGACAGGAAGAAAAGCGTTGCCTTCGGGTTAAGCCCATTAGTGAGAAAGCCCATCCACACCGCACGTTTCACTGAAATTTGCGATGTTTTGCTTTCTGAGTTCACTACCTCGTTTTGCTTCACCGGGCCACTTCTTAGCGCACCGAACGCAAGGTAAAGTAAATAGGCGGCGGCGGCATAGCTAAACGTTGTAAATAGCCATGGGGTAGTAGCAATAACCACGCTTAACCCAACAAGCGAATAAGCAACGTGAAGTAAAATGGCTAAACCAATTCCCACGCTAGTAAACATGGCGGTGCGACGACCGTAAGCAACACTATTGCGCACCACAACGGCAAAGTCGGGCCCTGGACTTGCAACAGCAACAAGGTGTACTAGTGCGATGGTGAGAAATTCATTCATATACTGCATGCGTTGCGCCCCCTACAGCGCATAATTTGATAGTAGTTCATTTACCCATTCAGGTACTATTTGAGAAGCCGGCCCTGTTAACGATTGGTCAAATAACGCATTGGTTGCGCCCGGCGCTAGGTTTGCTTCAATGGTGTATGCACCCGACTCTTTCGCGATCTGAACAAAACCTGCAGCCGGATACACGTTGCCCGATGTACCAATAGCAATAAAAATGTCAGCTTGGGCTAACGCCGTGTATATCTCGTCCATATACAGGGGCATTTCACCAAACCACACAATATCGGGTCGCAATGTTACTCGATGACAACAAGGGCACTTTGTAGTGTGATCAAAGCTATCGCGCCACACAAAAGACTGCTGCGAAATGGCGCAGCGGGCCGACAGAAGTTTGCCGTGCATATGGTAAACCGACTTGCTGCCACCGCGCTCGTGCAAGTCATCAACGTTTTGTGTAACTACCATGAGATCGTCGCCCAACGCTTGTTCCAATTTAGCTAACGCTTGGTGCGCAGCATTGGGTTGTACATCATCTTGCTGAAGCTGGGCGCGGCGGGCATTGTAAAAGCGATAGACTAAGCTTGGGTTTTGTTCAAAGGCTTCAGGTGTGGCCACTTCTTCAACGCGGTGGTTTTCCCAAAGCCCGTCGTTATCTCGAAACGTTTTTAGCCCTGATTCGGCAGAGATACCCGCCCCAGTAAGCACAACAATTTTAGGGTTCGTTAAGGTATTATCAGCAGGCATGTCAGTCCATCTTTCTCTGCATTTAAATAATGGGTGGGTAATTGTAAACCGATATGTTTAACGGTGAAATACGCATTGTTAAGGTGAGCGCTTTTTTTATTCGTCTGTTACCACAGGATAGTGTGTACCTGCGCCCCACTCTGACCATGAGCCATCGTAAACAGACACTTGTGTTGCGCCGCACATAAGCGCAGCGACACCAATAATACAGGCCGTTACTCCCGAGCCACAGGTGCATATAATAGGTTTTCGCAAATCGATATGAGCCCCCTTAAATACGTTTTCTAGTTCGCTTACGGGCAGAAAATGACCGTTTTTGAGTAGTGTATCGAAAGGAACATTGAACGCACCCGGCATGTGCCCTGCTCTTACCCCCTTGCGCGGTTCTGAAATTTCACCTTTAAAACGCGCACTACTGCGCGCATCCACAAGCTGCGCATCAGTATTTAGCGCCTGCAAAACAGCGCTAGAGTTTGAGAACCAACCCGGGCGCGGCGTGGCCTGATACGTTAACTTTCCGTACTGCTGTTGTTCAGAAACAGGTAAGCCGGCATTTTCCCATGCGGGTTGACCACCGTTTAATAGGTAGACATCACTATGGCCTAATGCTTTGAGCATCCACCACACTCGAGGAGCGGTATAAATACCTCGTGTATCGTATACAACGATTGGTGTATTGGCCGTTACACCTTGATTCCCCAAATAAATTGCAAGGTCTTCGGCTGAAGGCATGCTGTGGGGAAAACCCGTGGTGTGATCGCTTCCTTCACTGTCTAAATCAAAATCAACTGATGCGGGTAACACCATCGCTTTTCGCGTATCCGGTGTTTTCGAAACGGGATCGTCCATGAGTGCGCGTAAAAGCGTAATGGGCTTTTGTTGCATTGAACTGGCTAATTCAGCTACTGAAAGCAAAACCGAAGACATGTTATTTCTCCTGAAAGGCACTCAGTTAATTGAGTGCCTTATCACAACTGCCGTTTTTAGTTTGGCGGTGCTTTATTCGCTTAGTGCAGCAATAGCTGCATCGTAGTTTGGCTCTTCTGTTGTTTCAGCAACTTGTTCTGTGTAAACAACTTTGCCTTCAGTATCAATAACAACAACCGAACGGGAAAGTAGACCGGTAAGCGGCGCTGACTCAAACGTTACGCCGTAGTCATCGCCGAAGGTTGAGCGGAATGTAGAACCTGTAAGTACGTTTTCAATACCTTCAGCACCGCAAAAACGCCCAGCCGCAAACGGTAGATCTGCTGAAACACAAATAACAGTGGTATTGTCTAGTTTTGCCGCTTCCTCATTAAATTTACGAACCGACATAGCGCACGTACCGGTATCGATTGAAGGAAAAATATTTAGAACAATGTTTTTCCCCGCAAGCTCAGACAGTGTTACTTCGCCCAAATCTGCTTTCACTAAAGTGAAGTCAGGTGCTTTCGCGCCAACTTCTGGTAGCTGACCAATAGTTGAAACTGCATTACCTTGAAAAGTAACTGATGCCATTCGCTTTCTCCATGTTTTGTTAAGTTAAAATAGTGGATGTAAAACAATACTTTCGCAAATAAAAGTGACGTTTTTTATACGTTTTCTTTAACCTGCGCTTCTGCAAATGCGAGTTTGTGTTGTAAGTGGGGTTTCCCTTTAAGGTACTCCCGCCTGAAAACACTGAAATAGTGGGCCAAAGTTTCCGCCCCCTTTTTTTGTTCAGCCAACGCCAAGACACTTATCCCAACTTCTGCGGTGCAGTGTTGAAATGCATGTGTTGATTCTCTCAATAAATAATCCGATGCCACTTCACTGCTTACGCCAAGTACTGGCAAGCAATGTAAATAAGGGCTTTTCGAAAACATTTTTTTAGCTTCACGCCACGTACCATCCAAAAAGATAAATAGTAACGTTTTGCCGGTATTCAATGGTGGAGCGTCAATACAACGTTCAGCTGCAGCATATTCGTGTGGAAATACCACAATGGGAAAATATTTATCGTCGCTTAACAGTTTCAGTAGCGCTTCATCAGGTTCGGTTCGTCTCCACAAAAACGCATGGTTGTCTTTAACCACATCCGCTATCAAACGACCTGTATTGGTAGGTTTATAGTACTCGCCTTTGTACATTAAAAACAAAACCGCCACGTCTGTGCCAGGTTCAGGCTTAAATTCGCAAATACAATTTTGCGCGGGAAGCAAACACACGTCGCAGCGAATTACTTTACTACCACGGGCGTGAAAGGGACGTTCAGCACGAGATAACTCATCTAAACGCAATGACATAACTGAATTCAAGATAGTAGGTCTTAGCCAAAATTTTTATGGATTTTACCATAGTAATTCATAGCGAATTGAATATTTAAGCTAGTTTGGAATTTGTAACTAAGAAATGGTGCCGGGGCCGGAGATAAAAAATAACGTTAAGATATTGTTTTAAATTAATTATTCTAAATGCAATCCAGAGTTATAGCACCATATGTAGCACCATTTTTTAGAAACTGAAGTCTCAAATTTCAGGTGTCGATTCTTCAGTTTCTTATGAAAATTTATTATATAAATTTTTGTCTTATCTCCTCAATTTGCTGGTGTAGTAACTTCGCAGCTTTCTGGATACTCTAAACCAAACTTCTGACCAATTATTTCTAGCCGAGGAGTTGAGCCGTCTATGTTCATACCGTATCGCTAACAAAAGCTCTAAATAGGGGTCCTTGATGTCTTCATGTATGTTTTCGCACGTATCCTCATTAATTCTTTTCAGAGTTAAATATGCTCTCTTGACACTTTCCGGATTCATCAAAATCATATCTTGGCAAATCTTTTGTATTACTGGGCTAACAAGTGAGATATTTTCAGTGACATGAGACAAAATTCTATTAAATTTACTTTCATACTCGACATGCTTTAAATGAAAAACTGGGGATTGGTAGTTGATATGCTCATCAAAGATTCTTGACTGTTTTGTCTTCTCATGCGATGAGTATGCTTCTCTTACCTTCCTGCAATAATCCTTTTTCTCATTTTCCTCCGTGATGCGTGCTGGTATGACAAAAGAAGCTCCATAAACTCTCTCTAACCAATCACTATTCGAAAACTCTCGCACTGCTTGTTGAAACTCCAAATCATCAGATTCAAACGGCTTTTCAATCGTGTTTCGGTAATGGAAAACAAGTAAATCACAAGCATCATGATATACCTTGTCTAATACCTTTAATTTCTCGCTTTTATTATTAAATCTCGATTGCCTAATAGCGAAAAGAAGACTTAGCAAAGATACTGCAAGACTTCCTGATGAAATTAAAATTGCAATGTGGGACTTTTCGGACACTTATGTCAGCCTTCTCATTTTGTATAAAATCTATTTAGGAACTGTATTAATCAATTGAATCAAGAATGAGTACATACTGTTTCCTACTACACCGTAAACTCCGTTTTTGACTAGGGCAGAAAAACTCAAAAATCCACTGCGATCATTTTGGTATAACTCTTTAACTTTTCTCTCTATGAGATCAGATACTTCATCGGGTAGTTCTCGATGTTTAAATTCATTTATGGTTTCAATTAATCCATTGGGAAGTTGCTCCTGCTTCGCAATCAGGCTAGCCATACTTTTATTCGTGCTACTTAAGCCATCAGACAGAGATTTTTGAAGTCTATAAAGTTGCTCTTCAACCCTATCTAGACGCAATTTGTAATCACTATTCTGCTCTTGATACATCAATAACAATCGCTCATTTTGACGAATCTCCAAAGCCGCTGTCTCAAGCTTGAGTTCCAGCTTTTGTACATTTAACTCATTCTGCAGGAATTGCGATGGACTCTTAGCGCCAATTATTACGTCTCCGTATTCGTCCAATGTTTTTTCTAACTTTTCAATATGACCGTTTACAGTTTCAATAGTAAGTACAACCGAATTTGATAGCTGCTCGATTTTGAAATTTGCATTAACATCTGAATGCTTTTGCTTAATTATTTCTCCAAAGTAAGACAAAATAGATAAACCTGCACTGGCCTGGTGCGGAGCAAACTCAATTTTCCTCACTACTTCAGCATAAAACTCATAGCCATTCACATCAGAATCGATAGGCAGTTCTTTTAAGCCAGATAGTGTAATAAAGACTTCAAGTTCGTCACTCATTTCTAAGTCGATAATAGTTCCCATAACTACTGTAACTTGTTCATTGAGTATCGCTTTAATTGCATTTCCGACACTCTCAAATTCATCGATAGCGAAATCGGGACCGCACGTAATAACAGCAAGTATCCCCTTAGCAGTTGAAGTGTCAGCGCCATTTTTTTCCGAATTAATTATTGCGCTTTGCGCGGCTTGTTGAGCTCTATTTTCACCGGAGCTAACGCCAGCGCCTACTGCGCACGGTCCCATGCTCTCCAATACAGCCCTTACATCTTCGTACTGTATTTTTAACAAACTAGGTTTGAACAGTGCGCCAGACGTACCTGCTATCAGTGAATAGAAATATTTATTTGAATCCTCAAAAAGATTTGATTGAAGCTTCCCATCTTTATTGTTTTTAAAAGAGTCGAGGAAAAGGTCATTTTCTATAAGTAATAAAGAATCGGTAACTTTCACTAATTCTGCATACGCTTTGAGAGCCACCCCTTTTTTTCCGCGGCCTTCAAAACCAAAAGGAAGTGAAAACATACCAACACAGAGTGTACCTAACTGTTTGGCCAACTTGGCAATATACGGAGAACAACCACTTCCTGTTGCACCACCTAGCCCAGCTACTACAAATATCAAATCAGCTTCATCTATTAATCTAGTCAACTCTGATTGCTTTTGCTCAATAGCTCGATTTGCATCACTTAGGTTGTTAACTCGATTGCAGTCGTCTCGCAGAATTATTTTGAAATTCTCTTGAGAATCCAAGCTCTCTAAAAAGTCGCTTTCTGCATGGATATATACAAGCTCTATGCTCTCATCTATTTCAAATTTCGCATTCGAAAGTAATCTGCAGCCTACAGTTCCAACGCCAAATGCTCGAACTTTGATATTCGGTTTGTCTTCAATTTCCATTAGCTCAAACACTTGCAACCTCCGCTTTGATAGTAGCTATAGCACGACGATAGCATCCTGATAGATTATTATTGCTGCGACTTTGTGAACTTATTCGTTAAGTCATGCATATTAGGCATTGAAGGGCCGTTTTCGTTAGTTAGCAGCCCTGTTTCAGAACGGCTGAATAGTGCTTGTAAAACAATATCGCGCGACTCCTTATCAACTTTTGCATCCTCTGTGAGAGATAAGTACAAATACGTAAGTTGTTCTCTTTCTTCTGCATCCCGCATCAGATGAAAAGAACTAAATGATAGCCTCGCAAGTACCCGTGCTAAAAACGCAAAAATAGCTGCAATTGCTCCAAAAAGCACTATTCCTTGCAACGAGCCCAAGTTCAGTGGCTGCTCGCCTCTTAGAAGCCATAGTTTGAAGAAGTCTGTTAGGGCATAAATGCCGGATGATATCAGTAGTATGAGAATGAATGTAAAAACAATACCTTGGATTTGTAACTTTGAAGCAGACTTCTTCCAATACGTAGCAGGCTTTTCTAGCCTGAGCTTCTCTTGATAGGTATGTTCAAGTTCAGTAATTCTCGATTCCCATTTCTTAACTTTTTGACTATATTCCTCACCGATCCGAACTGCTTCTTTCTTTGCCAAACTTTTGTAGGCTTTGTGACGTCTTGTAGTCCTCTTTTCTAGTTTTTGACTCCACCTATCATAGTTTTTTTCTGTAAGTTGAATCCAATCTTCAAAATCCTCCTTAGACTTTTCAGTTTCTGCTAAAAAGCTCTCATTGGCTTCTTCAAACTGCTTCCTTATCTTTGATATGGAAGCTCGCTCTGCTTTTCTTCTTTTGACCAAGTCAGAGTCCTGATAAGCAAATTCATAGCCCATTAGTTGACCATCAAACAATGACTTACCGATATTTGAAAGAGTACCGTTGGCCACATAGTCTATAAATGCGTTAGCGGTTTCAGCGTTTTTCGTAGATAAAATATCTAGAAACTGGTGTACATATTCGTGCCCTGACCACAACCAACTATTCTTTAGATTATTGAATAAACTACGTTGCAATCTGCTCAACTCTTGTTGGACTTCAGTATCTTCTAAATGAATTTTATTCTCGATTACTTCCACCTTTGCTAGATAGTTATCGAATATTGAAGAAGCATCAAAAAAAGCGTGATTCAGCTTTTCATTTGAAAGCCCATTTCTAACCTCTTTCCAAAACTTTGTTTCTTTATTGAGAAACCGTTTTAGCTCTTTTAGAGAGGAAAACGAAAAGCTTTCTCCAGATTTATCACTTATTGAGATATGAATCGAATAGTCCCTTGGCATGGAAACTCCTTGTAAAAGAATATTTGCACTAATTAATACAAATTTGCACTTTAAGATTTACACAAGCAGAAACTGCAAAGATTAGATAGATCTGATAAATATACAGTTTTTTCTAATATTTGCACTATTTGCACTTTTTGCAGTCGAAATATACCTATCTAACCCCGTGCCCCTTATTCTTTTGCTTTCACGCGAAGAGAAGCCCGATTCGACACACACTGTTTTAATCTTGCCTTAATGAGTATGAACGCCTATAACGAGGTAAAACTCAGTTACCCTTTGAGTAATATTTATAAATTAGGTCTGGTATACAATACCTTAGTGCAAACCTTCAATTTAATGGTGCTATATACCCACCATTAAAACGAACAAAAGCATATAACTCGAACTAAGTATGAATTTATATATCATTTAAACCAATGATTTAATTAAAGTTATCCCAATTACAATATAACCCCCCTTTGAAATATTCTATAGCTGTTAAAGATACGCGGTTCCGTGTGCCGTACAACCCCCCCTTTCCAAAAGGACCCGTGAAAAAGCATAGGCAAATAGCATTGTGAAGTGAGTTCGTTGGCAAAGGTTATGGTGG
>CEPO01000105.1_pt1 | contig 19509 bp, 15 predicted proteins | sample 530481 | NCBI WGS metagenome assembly CEPO01 (sample SAMEA2620198, study PRJEB7988) | marine metagenome | biome: marine biome (ENVO:00000447); feature: surface water layer (ENVO:00002042); material: "saline water (ENVO:00002010), including plankton (ENVO:xxxxxxxx)" | depth 5 m
GGTGTTGACGACGGCGTTATTGTTGCACGTACTGACTCACTAGGTGCGGGTCTTACCCAGAAGATCCCAGTATCTCAGTCAGAAGGCGATCTAGCAGCTCAGTACAACGCCTTCCTTAAGACTACCGACATTGCTGGCGCAGACGACCTAACTGAAGGTGACCTAGTTCTTAAACAAGGTGGCAAGCTAGTTAAGCCAGAGCGTTTGCCAAACGGTTTGTTCCGCTTTAAAGACAACACAGGTTTTGACCGCGTAGTACTTGACTGTGTTACTTCGCTTAAGCACGGTGCTGACCTACTTTGGATTGAGACTGAAAAGCCTCACGTTGGTCAAATTGCTGAAATGGTTAACGCTATTCGCGAGCAAGTACCAAACGCTAAGCTGGTATACAACAACTCTCCATCGTTTAACTGGACACTTAACTTCCGTCAGCAAGTATTTGATGCTTGGACAGAAGAAGGTAAAGATGTGTCGGGTTACGACCGTGCGAAGCTTATGTCAGCAGATTACGATGATAGCGAACTTGCAGCAGAAGCTGATGAGAAGATTAAGAGCTTCCAAGCTGACGCAGCACGTGAAGCCGGTATCTTCCACCACCTTATCACGCTACCTACTTACCACACTGCAGCACTGTCTACTGACAACCTTGCGAAAGGCTACTTCGGTGAAGAAGGTATGCTTGCTTATGTACGCGGTGTTCAGCGTCAAGAAATTCGCCAAGGCCTTGCGTGTGTTAAACACCAAGCGATGGCAGGTTCTGACCTAGGTGATACGCACAAAGAGTACTTCTCTGGTGAAGGTGCACTTAAAGCGTCTGGTGAAGATAACACCATGAATCAGTTTGACGTATAACGCGAACCAACAATGAGTTAAACGGAAAGCATCCCAACCTTTCCTACAGGGCACCTTCGGGTGCCCTTTTTTACGCCTTTTATTCAGCTTATTTATATCGATTTAAAAAGGTAAACAAATGCATCTTTTTAAGAAACCCATAAACGGCTGACATAACAGCCAAAATTCAATAGCTTATAGCTATATAAAAACCTATATTAAGACTAAACGCTTATCTGACATTCAAATAGAAACCCTTTATAATAGACCTGTTTAATTAGGTTTCAAAAGAGCATTAGAATAATGAATATAGCGAAGGTCGACCTGAATTTATTAGTGTACTTAGATGTGCTGTTGCGCGAAGGCAGTGTGACAAAAGCCGCAAATCAGCTAAGTATTACACAGCCTGCAATGAGCAACGGTCTAAAACGCCTTCGCGACCTCTTCAAAGACCCTTTACTCGTTCGCACTAGCGACGGGATGACGCCCACTAAGCGCGCCCTCGAACTGCAGCCAATTATTCGCGACGTGCTTAGCCGGTTAGAAAGCTCTATTCAGCCAGAAACTGACTTCGACCCGCTGACCAGCGACAGAACCTTCCGCATTATGACCAGTGATTATGCAGAAAGTACGCTGCTGCTTGAGTTAGTGGGAAGACTTGCTGACTTGGCCCCAAACATCACGCTAGATCTTATTACTCCCAGCGACGTAACGTTCCACGATGTAGAACAAGGGAAAGTGGATATGGCGATTAACCGCTTCGAGGAACTTCCCTTGTCATTTCACCAAAAAGTGATTTGGTACGACACATTCAGTTGTGTAATGAGTGCCGACCACCCACTTGTTGAAAAATGTAACCTTGAAGGCTACTTAAGCGCTCAACACATTTGGGTAAGTAAAACAGGGTTTGGTGTGGGCGTGGGTATTGACCCCAATGAAGTACAAAAACTGGGGTGGGTTGATGCCGAGTTAACTAAAATTGGAAAGCAACGTGCTATTCGTGTGTTTACACGCCACTATCACGCAGCCCTTCAAATTGCGAAAAAGCAAAAGCTTATTGCAACCTTGCCAAGTAAAGCGGCTCGTTTATTTAAACACGACCCTGATGTGGTAATTAAAGAGCCACCTTTTGATATACCGCCTATAGCCCTAAAAATGGCGTGGAGTGCTCTACTTCACCACGACGCAGGCCACATTTGGTTACGCCGATTGATAAGCGATGTGGCCAGCGAAATGAACGCGGGCTAAACATTCATAAAATATATGGCAAAAATACAAACCATAAATTAAAAAACTATCTCTATACACACTACACTGGGTTATCAGACAAATGTATAGAGGTAGTTATGCAAGGATATATTACAAAGGGCCGACTACAGGTTGCCGAACAACTCGATAACTTTATCAACGAACAGGCACTTCCTGGCACTGGCGTCGACCAAGAGGCGTTTTGGCAAGGCGCTGAAGCTCTCTTCGAAAAATTCATACCTCAAAATCGCGCGCTACTAGAAAAGCGAGAGCAACTTCAGCGCGCTATTGATGACTACCACAAAGCTGGGAACCCGGTAGGTGGTAGCGAATACACAGACTTCCTTAAAAACATTGGGTATCTCGTTGAGCAGCCTGCGAACGTTACCGCCGACACACAAAACGTAGATGCAGAAATTGCTACTATGGCGGGGCCGCAGCTTGTAGTACCTATTAATAATGCTCGCTATGCACTTAACGCTGTAAACGCTCGCTGGGGAAGCCTGTATGATGCATTGTACGGCACTGACGTTATAAGCGATGAAGGCGGCGCAGAAGCAGGGAAAAGTTATAACCCTGTTCGTGGCGCTAAAGTAGTAGCGAAAGCGAAAACCTACCTAGATAACATGATACCGCTAGCGAAAGGCAGCCACGCAGACGTTACACAGTATAAAATTGATACGGGTAAACTGGCTATCACGCTTACCGATGGCGATGAAACCACCCTAGCGAATACTGAACAATGGCAAGGATACCAAGGCGATATAAGTGCCCCATCAAGCCTGCTTTTTGCGCACAATGGCCTGCACTTTGAAATTCAAATTGACCCTACTCACCCGATTGGCGAGAGTGATCCAGCGAACGTAAAAGACGTGCTGGTTGAAGCCGCTCTGACTACCATTATGGACTGCGAAGATTCCGTTGCCGCTGTTGATGCTGAAGACAAAACCTTGGTGTACAGCAACTGGTTAGGTTTGATGAAAGGCACGCTCAGCATTGAAATGACAAAAGGCGGTAAGCAACTTGTTCGCGCCATGCATGACGATAGAAGGTATCAGCCCTCTAAACACGCTGCAAAGAATCAGTTAAAAGACGGAGAGCTTGTTCTTTCTGGCCGAAGCCTAATGTTCGTTCGAAACGTCGGTCACCTTATGACCAACGACGCCATGCTTTTTGACGGTGAAGAAGTACCAGAAGGGATCATGGATGGTTTAATCACTTCCCTTATCGCAAAGCATGACCTTTTAGGTAATAGTAAATTTAAAAACAGCCGCGAAGGCAGTATTTATATTGTTAAACCTAAAATGCATGGGCCTGAAGAAGTGGCGTTCTCTAATGCGCTATTTGGTGCTATCGAGCCTATCATCGACGTTCCCACCAACACCCTTAAAATGGGCATTATGGATGAAGAACGTCGTACGAGTGTTAATCTACAAGCGTGTATCGCTGAAGCAACCTCGCGGGTTGTGTTCATCAACACGGGCTTTTTGGACAGAACAGGTGATGAAATACACACTTCAATGCTTGCCGCGCCGTTTGCAGAAAAAGCCGCCCTTAAAGCTATGCCATGGATTAAAGCTTACGAGACCGCAAACGTTGCCGTAGGTCTTCGCTGTGGCCTTTCTGGTAAAGCCCAAATTGGTAAAGGTATGTGGCCGATACCTGATGAAATGCAAAATATGATGGATGCTAAAATTGGTCATCCGAAGGCTGGGGCAAATACGGCATGGGTGCCCTCTCCTACTGCAGCGACACTGCACGCGCTTCATTATCACGACGTGAATGTGTTTGACGTTCAAAAGTCGCTAGATGCGAATTTTGATGGGTTAAGCGATATACTCACTATTCCTTTGTTAGAAGATGCCTCAACGCTTACACGTGAAAGTATAAAGCGTGAAATCGACAATAACGTTCAGGGCATTTTAGGCTATGTTGTGCGCTGGGTTCACCAAGGTGTAGGCTGCTCTAAAGTTCCAGACATCAACAATGTTGGCCTTATGGAAGATCGCGCGACCTTACGTATTTCATCGCAGCATATCGCAAACTGGTTAGAGCACGGCATTGTAAGTGTAGATCAGGTAAAAGAATCTTTAGCACGCATGGCAGTACTGGTAGATGAGCAAAACGCAGGTGACCCTGAATATATTCCTATGACGCCTGATTTAGATAGCTCAATCGGCTTCTTAGCTGCAAGCGACCTCATCTTCAAAGGTAAAGAACAACCTAGCGGTTACACCGAACCTTTATTGCACGCCCGTCGCCGCGAGATGAAGGCGAAGCTGGCAGGTAATTAGGTTTAGCCTTTTAAACTTAAATTTCTGATACCACACAAATCAAGCTCACCCGCTGTTTAAATAGGGGTGGGCTTTTTTATTAATCAAATTTTTTAGAACTCGCGCTGTGACAATTAACACATTCCAAATAGCGTTATTCACACAATGTAGCGAAACAGTAACACCTTAGACTAAAGAGATGAACGAAAAGCCCTTCGCTATTTTGCCGTTATAAAGCCTGTCAACTAAGCTTCTATTAAAAGGCGACGCGGTTGTGCTCAATGAAAAATTAAACTGCATACGCTTTAGCCTTAATAAAACGGAGTATGCATATGCAGGTAGCCTCGGCAGCGATACCCAATAACCTAGCAACCTCAGACTTAACGCAAATCGTTCCTATTTTTTCAGGGGGCGGCACACGTTTAAGCGCTCACATAGGCATTATAAAAGCCCTGCATGATATGAAAATTGGCTTTGATACGCTTGTAGGCGTATCAGGCGGTTCCATTATTGCCTCGCTCTATGCTAAAGGTTATAGCGTGGAACAAATGCGAGAGCTGGCGCTTGTCACCGACTTTAAGCAATTTACTGAATTCTCACTTGTAAGATTATTACGAGAAGGCGGCTCTCCTCAGGTGATGTATTTCAAAACTGGATAGATGAACAGCTTGAAGGCGCGGTATTTGCCGACATGCCGCTCGATTTAAACATACTTGCCACAGATGTAAACGGCGGCGGCCCGGTTCTATTCAACAAGCACGCTACGCCTGACATGAAGGTATCAGAGGCGGTGCGCTACTCCATGTCTATCCCGCTAATATTTTCATTCAAACCCTTTAAAGAGTATTTGCTGGTAGACGGTGCGATATTGTCTGAAGATGCGCTGTTTGAAGACTGGCGAGGAGACGGCACACCGTCGGTGTGTTTTAGACTTCAAAGCACGGAGCAAAAGCGAAAAGCCATTAAGAAAAACTTACTGCAACTTCCACAATATGTGGGCATGCTTATTCGTACGTTTATGACGGCGATATCGCGGGAGTACGTGAATGCAAAGTATTGGCACAATACGGTAGTGGTCAATACGGGAGAAGTTTCTGCGGTAGACTTTTCGCTAACGCCAGAAATTAAAAACACACTTTTTGAACTGGGATATTCCACTACCAAGGAATTCCTGCCCAAAAAGTGTGCGGGATTTATGAGAAGCAGTGCATTCGACGTGTCTTAATTTCTTCGAGACGCCCTTTTATTTACACTTTGTAGAAGTTGCGGTACCAATCGACAAACGCTTTTACGCCGGTTTCAACGTCAGTAGAAGGCTGATAGCCGGTATCTGCAACTAAAGAAGATACGTCAGCATAGGTATCTGGCACATCACCTGGCTGCATTGGAAGCAGCTCTTTTTTCGCTTCAATCCCTAATGCGCTCTCCAGCGTTTCAATGAACTTCAACAAATGTACTGGCGTTTGTGCACCAATGTTATACACCTTATATGGCGCCTTGCTCGTGCTTGGGTCAGGATTGCTGCCATCCCAGTTTTCATTCGGTTTAGCCACATTATCCAGTGAGCGAATGACGCCTTGAACAATATCATCGATATAGGTGAAGTCGCGACGGTGATTGCCGTAGTTGTAAACCTGTATTGTTTTGCCTTCCAAAATGGCTTTAGTGAACTTGAAAAGCGCCATATCTGGGCGCCCCCAAGGGCCGTACACGGTGAAAAAGCGCAACCCAGTTGTAGGCAGGTTATACAGATGGCTATAAGTGTGAGCCATTAGTTCGTTGGCTTTTTTAGAGGCGGCGTACAAGCTTACCTGATGATCCACATTATGCTGCTCTGAAAACGGCATAGTTTCATTAGCACCGTAGACCGAGCTGGAAGACGCATACACCAAGTGCTCGACTTTATTATGGCGACACCCTTCTAGAATATTCACAAAACCGACGATATTGGAATCGACATAAGCGTTCGGATTTTCGAGGGAATAGCGTACGCCAGCTTGCGCGGCTAAGTGCACTACGCGGTCGAACTTATGTTCTTCAAAGAGTGCAGCCATTTTCTCGCGCTCTTCAACGCCCATTTCTGTAAATGAGAACAGGTCAGCTGCAGATGATGATTTGATCTCGTCTAAACGAGCGTGCTTTAAATTCACATCGTAATAATCGTTTATGTTGTCAATCCCGACAACTTGGTCACCACGATTGATAAGGTATTGCGATACAGCTGCACCAATGAAACCAGCTGCTCCGGTGACTAAGATTTTCATAAACTCTTCTCTTGTTTTTTAAACAAACCAATAATCCTTTTATACGACTTTATTACCGCATGTTTGATAAGCAACTTGATAGGCATTTTTATTAAATGACTTTTGACGAATAAATAAAGTGATGCAGCATGATGCTTTGCTTTCCATTCTGATACCACTGGCTGATGGAGCATAATAACGTAGCATTTTTTCTCTACAATCCATAATCGCTTTCGCCTCAACATTTGCCCTACAAATGCCAACTCTTCAGTCGAAAGGGACCTTCCTAAAACTTCGCTCATCAAAGAAAGAGATTTTGCAAGATCAATGCCCAACGACAAGCTTTTAGCTCTTTCAAGTAAAGAGGCGCTCGTTCCATTTTGTTCAATGAAGTCCTTAAGCAACCAATATTGGTCGCACAAATCACGCAGTGAACGATTAAAAACACTATCCTGAATTAGATGCACAGCTGAGTGAATTATCAAATCTTCATCGTTGGGCACTATTAAGTTTTGCTCTAACTCCACGCCGTTATCTACTATTAGTGAAGCATTAATATGACGCTTGGAGCTGATAGGAAGTAAATTGTGATGCAAGTCTACGACTAGACCACTTTTTGAATTTACAAATGGGGGTAATTCATGCATCCACTGCCGATAGTAATAGTCGTCATATTCATCAGAAACTGAAACTGCAAAACCATTTATAAACAACCAAAACTCTGCATCATCCAGGAAGTTTTTTTCTACGAGCAAATCAATATCTGACAAGAGTCTGTACTTAGCATTTTTTTTGCCAGCCATAATATAAGCGGCACCTTTGAGCAAAGTTATTTTTAAATCTCCAGGGTTGTTTTTGCGCAGCTGTAACAAGTGCCAATTAATCGAGTCATGCTGCTTAAGTAACTCGTAATATGCACTTTTGAGCTGACTAGCTACACTCATAGGCATTAATGTAAGAGTATTTTCTTCGCGGGAAATCTGGTAAAGAAAAGGGAGAAAACCTAGCTGTCTTGACAATGCTACGACATCACACCACTCACTTTTTTCCAACTGAAGCGTGCTCTTTTTGTTTGTGACAAGGTCAATTAAGAGATTACTACTTATCACTTTCATATAACTCATTTACAAAATCAATTGCATGCTGCGTATCGGAATAGGTTATTTCAAATGCTGGTGTCCGTTCACATATCTGTTGAAGCATGTTAATTGCTTTCGAACCCAAAATATGGATGTTAAAAGCTTGCTCAAGTAACTTTGTGAACGAATCTAAACTCGAAATTTGAGAGACTTTAATATCTGTTGCTAGTGCGTTGTATTTAGGAAAGACAATACCACGGATTTCGGCTGGTTCCATCATTGTCGACCAGCTCAGGTCAGATGGACGGCAGTGACTTACTGTCCCTTTATGGGTGTTATGAGCGACGAGCCCTATCACTGCAGAAGGGTATCGTTTTTGAATTACATCTATCGCTTTATCCTTTAGGCTAACTGGCCTTACAAAAGGTGTTACTAATGAGTTTTCCAAATTAACAAGAGTCAATTCATCTGTTAATAGCCGATAAGATTCATTCATTAATGCGCAAGATAATGTGCTTTTGCCACTACCTGAATCACCAGATAATAAGACGGCTTTCTGTTTCCTTGCAACGCAAGCAGCATGAATGATAAGCCTGTCCGCCCCATATTTTGACACACACCAATTCATTCCCCATTCGAGTAATGCGTGACTATGATCAATAGGCCCTCGAGTAAATGGAGCAAAACCATCTAAAGAAAACAATGCTCGTTTGAAAAGAGGGATGGCCGAGACGAAAGGCATATTTACTGAGACGTTAAAATCTGCAGTACCACTAGACGTCAACAGCGAGTCAGGGTATAGCGTGGACAGGTTTTTTATAACAGACGGAAAATGTGAAGATACTTTAAAAGAAAATGGGGAAGTTTTAACTATACAACTGTTATTACGCACCAATAAACTCCGTTTTCTTATCAGTCTTCCAACATATCAAATTTTCTAAGGGTGCTTATCGTTATATGATATTTAGCAAACTGGGGCTCATCTAGTTGATTAGATGAACCCTCAAATATTAAGAGAGGCATTATATCAATACCAAAAACTAATGTTTGTCCTGTTCCTCTATGATACAAAACAACAATAGAATCGGTATGAGTTACTTCAACGAATTTATTTAACAAAACAACTATCTTGTAGAGGGGTAATCCGAGGCGTCACCAATGATGTTAGAGGTATCAATTGAAGCTTCTGAGCTTTCAAAGGTAGCAAAATTGCTAACAGAATAGCTTCTACTTGATGCCCTCTTCTCGGACTTGAAACATTCCGAGAGGTCCGACGTGGAAAAAGTCTGAACTTCCGGAGCATCTATATTTCCACGCTCATTCAAAGATACTATAGAATCTATGAAACGATGCAATGTCTGTTTACTATTCGACTCTTCAGCCTTTTTACAGAAAGTAAGTAGCTGGACCATATCATATCCATAGTCTATGTCACTGTGAGCAGCATTCAACAAAGCTGCCGCCATGTGATACTCGGCTTCTTTCTCTCCACCCTCGTATCCTTCATTTAGTGATTGCCATAATGTTTCTTTAGTAATAAAGCTCGGACACATGCTTTCCAATAGTGCGGTCCAAGTTTGGGCGTAGCTACCATGATTATCCATTTTCGCATATTTTCTTAACGACTTATCACTCCAACCGTAATACTTTTTGCTTCCGTCTAGATAATCATGCGAGCCCATTGTCCAATCCCAAGCGACTTTAAACTTATCGTTTGAAAACAAAAATATCCCAGGAAAAAGGAATTTAGGCCATGCTTGAATGTGATTTTTCCAAAAGCCTGGTGTACACCCTGCCGACCCATTGCACTCATAAGTGACTTTGTTCGAGAAATTGTTTGATAGTGAACCCGACATAGACATACAGCTAGACGCCCAAACCGACTTACTGCTCGCTAAGGCAAGCAATGGTGCAGTTTTAACTGTCCCTTTTAACAATTTACGTCTTGATAACTTTTGCATAAATCTAATCCGAACCTATCAGTTGATAACTTTTATCTAAACAAACCCTTTAGATGCAAAAAACTAGCCAAATAATTTTGATCGAGCAAACAATAGGTTAGTTGCGACATCTACAAAAAGTGTAAAGAAATTTGACGATTCCTTGTCTTTACAAGTCAATATTATTCCTAGTTGCTAAATTTCGCAAATGCTTTACAGGTATTGCGTAGGTAATCCCGCTCGGGGAAGATAGTGCGTACTCTTTTCCACCTTGAACCATTACTTTATTTATAATGCCAATCACTTCACCTGAATTAGCTACATATAGCGCACTTCCGCTATTCCCTGGAAATGCAGTAGCGTCTAATTGATAAACATCGAATTTTTGCTGTAACCTAGTAATTAACTGGGAATTGAGTTGAGACGAAGAGCTTGCTGGAGTGGCATCAGGAGTTACTGCCGCAATAATTCCTTTATGAGTAGCTGGATACAATCCAAGTATACTACCAATCGGAAAACCCGTGAAGGCTATTTCTTCCCCCGGTTCAACCATGCTTTCAGTTTTGCGAAATGTGAACTTAGAAGGAAGTACAACTTTATCAGTCAAAATTTTTAGAATTGCCAAGTCAAACACTGGATCAAAATCTATTATTTCGACTTCATACAATTCAAATTTACGACCAGTACCAACGAAAACAACACGCTTCTGAATTTTATCTTGGGAAAGTGTTTCTGATACAACGTGATAGTTTGTGGCAATGTAGCGCCCTCCTCCAATAACAAACCCTGTACCTTTTAGTTGTGCTAAATTTCCTTCGATAGGGGTAAGCAACCCTACACCTACTACCGATGGCTGTACTTTTTTTATAACTGAAGGTAGTGAGAGAGTATCACTAGCATGAACGGTGTTAAGGATGTTGAATATAGACAAAAGAAATAGAAAAAACGTGAGTTTCATAATTTTATCTCTGGTGTTTTTGCATAAATGAGTGGTAAAACAATAGCAAAGGTTAATTAAATCAAGAATAAGACGTTGAGTACTTTCGCTAATATAATAACCAGTCCTTTGATACATTTCTTTATCCTAGTGCTAATGTCAGGGCTATTGTTGTTAGTTGAAAAGAATAAGTACTCTTTTCATACTATCTTATTTGCTTTCATTTTTCTGTTTTCATGTAGTCAATCTTTTCTTTCTTCAGCTTTATTACATCCACTGGAACAACACCCAATCAATAGCGAACACGCTAAAAATGAAAAAAGCACTGGCAATGGACAGCACGTTATCGTGGTAATGGCATGCAACTATTACGATGATATAACAATTCCTTATGCAAACAGATGGCCACCATGCTCTTATTTACGATTATCACATGCAGCAGATATATACCAAACTCATCAATCCAAGATAATTGTTGCCGGCGGTAAATTTGGCGAGTGGCCAAGCGCTTATAGTCGCTACGCTCGCGAATTTCTCAAACGTCGCAGTGTGGAGAGCAAAGATATTATTGAAGTTCCAATAGGCAAAGACACTGAATCCGAAATTCAGGGAATTGTGAAAAATATTCACCCCTCATCTTTAACTTTGGTCACGTCGGCGAGCCATATGTTAAGAGCCAGTAGTTACTTCAAGTTATGTGGGGTAAATATTCACGCTGCTCCTACCGACTTTTTAGTAAAACCCAAAATTGTACTTAAGCTCAATTTACCAGATCCCTCGAACTTAACTATAATCAAAAGAGCTTTACATGAATATTTCGGCCTAGTCGAATTTAAACTCAAAAAAAGATTTGGTTTACTTAGTAGCTATTGCTGAATGCATATTAAAATTTATAACGACAAATGTAGAGAATATCAAAATGAGAAACCGACAAGACGCCGAATCAATTGCATCACATTTCGCCACCTATTTTGAGCCTGATGTTTCTAACAGTGAGGAAAGCATCAATGCTTCTTTTGGTATACGCCATAACGTATACGCTGAAGAACTCAAACTTGAGCCAATAAGAGCGAATAAACTTGAAACCGACGATTTTGACTCGCATTCGATCCACTGCCTTATAAAGCACCGACTTTCCTCTACATTTGCCGGAACTGTTCGCATAATTACCTCTCAATCTGAAAAAGAGAAGCTACCAATCGAAGTCTTCTGCAATGAAAGTATAGAAGATGAAGAATTCTTACCATCAAACTTCGAACGTAAAGATATTGTAGAAATTTCCAGATTAGCAGTACCTGAACACTTCCGTAGAAGACAAATGGATGAGTTCGACGGCGCAGCTATCGGTGCAATCAATGAACATACTTACTCAGAAACTGAGTTACGGTGCTTTCCATTTATTGCTGTAGGGTTATACCTTTCAGCAACAGCGGTTCTAATTGAAAAAAATATTCATCATTGTTACGTAATGGTTGAGCCGAGGCTAGCAAGGAGCATGAGATTAGTTGGGCTACCTTTCAAACAAATAGGTTCAGTAGTAGACTATCATGGTCAGAGAGCGCCATTTATTATTAATCCCATGGAAGTGCCTGCGAACTTAAGAAGAGGTTTCGGTGAACTACTCACCGAGATTCAAAACGATATTTCTAGTAGTAGAAGCGCCCTAATCAAATCCCCCCTTCCACAAAATAAGCTCCACCCTTGAATGTCAAATTTTTTTACAAGCTGTTAACTGAGCGACTTGGAACATAGTTTAAAAGGTTTTGTATTCATACACTTGGAAGTATGGTTCATTTTTTGCATCGCCATACTAGAAAACCGAATATGATTTTTTGTTGATGTATCGAGGTAAATCATGCGTTTATTTAAACTTTTAGCAACACTCGTTCTGCCCATAGTTTCACTTTCATCCACAGCCGATGAATTTTACATAGATAATGGAGCTGATTTCGATGCATCGAAAAACAGTGACGTTGCGATAGACCAAAACACCACTGGTTGGGTTACTGAACTCCTCCATAAGTATGATTCAAATACTACTGCCTTTTGTTCTGCTGCAGAATTTGCTGGAGGTTGCACCGTTAACACATCCGGGGGCGCAGATCTCACGTCATTTGCCGCGTTTTTGAGCTCACTAGGAACTAATGGCGTTACTGACCTTAGCCCTTTGGACGTTCTCGATGTCTCTGGGCCAAGTGATAATGGTTATTCTGAAAGCTGGGGAATCACATTCAGTTTTGACATAGAAGGAACTATTCAAGGACCAGATTTAGTTACAGACTACAATAGTGGCACTGTAAATTTTTACTATTATGACTTAACGACACTTGCAACCGGTGACGTTTCAACAGCTTTGATTGAACTTTTCACTGTTGACGTATTTGGAACCTTTAACTCTCCTGGCGGACAAATACTTCAGGGCTTGGTATCTTCATTTGGTTCAGGTTCAATAAACGGCGTAGCGATTACCGACTTTTTTAATGTAAGCTCTGGAACTTTCGCATCAATATTAGAAAATCAGCAAGACATCGTTGTGAATATTGATTACAACACTGATGCTAATCTCGTGACAATTAATGATAACGGCGATGGCACTACTTCTTTAAGTGGTACCCATGATGGTTCAGTTAGTTTCGCGGTAGTACCAGAGCCATTTTCGGTAGCTATGTTTGGTTTATCATTGTTTGTAATTAGCGCTTTTTCTCGTAAGAAAGCTATGAAGTAATAAGCGACCGTAAGATTCGATGACGATATAAAGCTCGCTTAGGCGAGCTTTTTGTTTTATAAGAATTAACTGTTAGTATCATCTGTTATTAGCTTTGACGCTTTTCGAAGGAATGAACATGGACAAATTACTGATATTTCTTGTATGCCTTGCACTCACTGTAGGTTGCTCTCAGCAGAGTCCGCAGGAATTGTTGGGTGATGCTAAGAAGTCATTAGAGTCAGGGGACTTTAGAACAGCAGAAATAAAGCTTAAGAATCTCGTAAAAGAAACACCTGATTCTCTTGAAGCTAGAGAAATACTTGCAAATGTCTATCTGCAAAGTGGCCAGTACGCTAATGCAAGAAAAGAGTTAGAGTTTATCCTTTCAAATAAAGAAAACAACGATAAGGTATTAGAGTCCTTCTATCGCGTCCTGTATTTTCAGGAAGATTACGAAGGCATAATAGAAAAGTCAGAAACCCTACCAGATACTTCAAACGCGTTAACTACGCAGATTTATGTATATCGCTCTATCGCATTCGCTGCGCTAGATGAACATATCAAAGCTAAACGAGCTTTAGAACAAGCCGAGATTGTTTCCGGTGAAGCAGACTACACTTCCTTCGGAAAAGCTTTTCTTTTAAGTCAGCAGGGTTCCTACACTAATGCTCAGATATTGCTTGAGGAATTACTTAGCACTAATGAATCGTTTTATGAGGCACGGCTTCTTTTAGGGCAACTGTACGCTAAAGATGGTGATTTCGAAAGTGCAGTAAAAAACTTTGAACAGTTTAATGAAGACCAACCATCAAACGAAAAAGGGAAGCTTCTATTAGCTGACAGCTATACAAAAACAGCCCAATTTGAGAAAGCAACCCCTCTCATTGATCAAATTTTATCGTCGTTTCCAAATCATCACTATACGAACATATTGAAAGGTATTGTTTTGTTCAATAAGGAAAATTTCGAATCGACGATTCGACATATGGATACAGCGCTTTTAAGTGAGCCCGATGATGCTGTTGCGAAACTATATGCTGGAGTGGCAGCTTATAACTTAGGGAAAAACGAACAAGCATTTGAGTACTTACTTCCAGTCAGCAAGAACGTAGTTGCCACTCACCCAGTTAACAAAATTTTATCTGACATTAAGATAAACTTAGGTTACACCTCAGATGCTTTGAAAGATATGGGTAACTATTCCTTCATCGACGATAATGACAAGCAACTTTTATTCAAATTGAGCGCAGAACTTGTTAACAAAGGAATGACTGACGAAGCAAAAGGCCTGATAAAAAAAATAAAAACCAATGACTTAAATGATGCTAAGTCTTTAGCGAAAGTTGGTATTCTCAAATTGAGTTTAAATGACGCAAGTGGTATTTCTGATTTAGAAAAGTCATTACTGATAGATGATGAAACTATCACGAGGTTCGCATTAATTGAAGGTTACATTAATACAGACCAACTAACATTAGCAAAAGAACAAGTCGATGATTGGCTACTTAAATCCCCCGACAATGTACAAGCGCTTAATACTGCCGCAACAGTTTATGCAAAACTAGGTGACCTCAAAAAAGTAGAAGAAATACATGCCAAAGCTCTTTCACTCGATAGCTTGAATTTATATTCGATCAATTTTTATACGAAGAAGGCAATTGAAAAGAAAAACTTCGATAAGGCTATCGAACTACAAAAAATGTTAGCCAAATCTAAAAAAGCAACAGGCACTACTTTGTTTAATTATTTTTTGTTAGAGAAAGAATATGGAGAAATAGAATCGGCGCTTTCCATCTATCGAAAAAAAATTGAGGAGTCGCCAGAAAATTTTCAATATATTACGAGTTATGCGCAAGCATTACTATCTGACGGTAAGTCACAACAGCTTATAGATGCCTTCGAACTAGTAAAATCGAGGAGAAACGCTCCTGACCAGTTCTGGCAATTATGGGCCGAAGCTTTTTTAATCAACGGGGATGAGTTACAAGCACTAGGTGTTTATCAGGATTGGAGGAGCACATCCCCATCAAACATTAAGCCATGGCTGTTCCCTGTCATGTTATTTGACAAAACTGGTAAGTTTGATAAAGCGCTTCGCGAGACTGAAAAAGCGCTGGTAAGATTTCCTAGATCTACACAATTTCAACTATTGCGAGCGCACTATCTAATCTTAAATAAGCAAATTAAAGAAGCGAAAAGAGCTGTCGATCTGCTTAGCGAAGAATCGAAAAATACTCCTGAGTATAAAAGTATTCTGGGGCATATAGCTTATGCAAACGGAAACTTCCCTTCGGCAATTAAGGCTCTGACTGAATATTATAACTATTCTAACTCCTCAAGAACGGCTTCGATTATATATAGCGCAAACGTCAACAATAACACCCCAGAACAGGGGGTTAAATTTCTAGAAAAACACCTTGAAATACGGCCTGATGACGCAACTATAAGACTAACCTTGGCAAGTATTTTTTCAAAATTCGATGTGACAAAATCCATCAAGCATTATCGAGTACTAGCGAATTCAGAACCTAACAATTTCATTATTCTGAATAACTTATCTTGGCAATTGATTAAACACGAGAATTTTGAGGAAGCACTGAAGTTTGCTGAGAGGGCTTTCACGATAGCACCGGAAAGTGCGACTGTTTTAGACACCTATGGTTACGCACTTTTAAAAAACGACGACATTGAACAAGCAATTCTTATTTTAAAAGAGGCTTTAGGAATTGACCCGGACAATGAACAAATTATAAATCATTTAAATGAAGCTAGCTCTGCAAAAAACGCGAGCTAATTCGTTTTCAAGGTATTCGCTTTGTCAGAAAGTTTTACAACCATCAATCACCTTTCTTGTAGAGTCATGATTTATATAGATTAATTACTTGGCGCGCTTTTAGCATAGTATGTTACTGAACGGCTGCATAAAGGATTTGAAGTATTTTGATGTAGCAGCCTTACTAAAATTTTTAGTTTTGTTACAAGGATTCACAAATGAAATTAAAACACATTGCAATAGGCGCAGCACTAACGCTCGCGACTTCAGCAGTATCTGCTGAAGAGTTTTATATAGATGTAGGTGTAGACTTCGATGGCGGCCTAAACCCAAACACAGCTGCTGGGTCAACTACAACTGGCTGGTTAAGCGAATTACTATATAACTATCAATCAACCACTGTGGCAGACTGTGGTGCACTGTCACTTTCCACAGGGTGCAACATTAACACGTTCGGTGGCGTAAATTTTTCTGGCTCGGTGAATGATGCAATAGCTTCGTTAGGCCTGAACGGAATCAGTGACTTATCGCCTCAGGACACCCTCAATCAGGCTGGTCCTAGTGATAACAACTATTCACAAGATTGGGGTCTTACTTTTCAATTCGATTTAAGTGGCACAATTTCTGGCAGTGAGTTAATAACAGACTACGATAGTGGAGCTATAACGTTTTACTACTATGATTCGTTTGAAGCAACAATAGCTGACACATTTACTGAGCTATTTACAATAGATGTGTATGATACTATTAATACACCAGCTGGCGGTCAAAACCTAGCTGGCGTTTTGAGCTCGGTAGGAACAGGGACAGTAAACGGCGTTATGGTCGGTGATATGTTCAATTTTGCCACAGGCTCGTTTAATGACTTGATTACATCTTTTGTTAACGTAGTTGCAAGTGTTGACTACAACACTGATGCATCGCAGGTTCAGATCGATGATAACGGTGATGGCACATCAACGTTAAGAGGACTTCACGACGGTTCTATATCTTTTGCTGCGGTTCCAGAACCTTCAACGATAGCAATTATGAGCTTAGGTCTGCTTGGTTTAGTAAGTACTAGCCGCCGTCGTCGTAAGTAATTAAGTCAACGATATAGCTGTTTTTTAAATTGAAAAAAAAGCCCCAACGTATAACCATTGGGGCTTTTTATTTTACCTTTCTCTAAAATTCAAGCTTTGCTAGGTGGGGGTACTCAAAACGTACTAATCATCACCTTTTGCAAGAAGCCTTCTTAAATACCAACACATAAAGCGCTGTTTCCAGTGCTTGTTCCCACCTGGCCGATTGGTTTTGACAAGTTTATTTAGGTAAGCATCAAAATGAAGCCCTTGCGGTGCATGAACTACATCCCCCCTTCCTAAAAGAATTTTTAACGCGTTAGTACATAATACTCCTGCGGCAAGAGATATTCCCATACAAGTAGAAGGTACTTTAGAATTTTCCTCTGTAAAATTAACACTCGCCTTTTTTACAAGGTAATGCCTTTGCAACATACTGGGTGACATACCTACCACAAATCTGAGTATTTGCTCTTCAAAATCGACCCCCTCTAAACAAAAATACTCTTCAAAGCTCATTTTGTTTGGTAAAAAACACATCATAGCTGTGCCCATCCCCATTGGCGCCGCGGAGATAGCGGGAATACCTTTGTCGTAACATGCTTGAAAAACTTTTTGACGTATGTCGACTTTGAATATATCTAAGCTATCAACGTATAAATCAACGCCATCTAAAAATTCATCTAAATTATCTTCAGAGATCCCGCTAGGGAAGTTTTTCAAACTTCCTGACGGATTTATAGATGTTAGTGTCTCTTCCATCACTAACGACTTGTCTTTGCCAACCGTATTTACATTGGCACCGGCCTGTCTATTGAAATTTACATAGTCGTAAGCGTCCATATCAGAAATATGAAAATGACCGATTCCTAAACGCGCTAGGACAATCGCATGATCACCACCAACACCACCTAACCCGCCAATTGCTACCTTGGCATTTTTCAGCTTTGTTTGCTCTTCTTCGGTTACCCATCCGATATTTCTAGAAAAGGCTTCATTGTAGTCAAACCCCACTTCATACTCCCTCATTAAAGATAAATAGCGTGTTATTTAGTTATAGCACTCTTTAGCTAATAATCGTACTGGTTAAAATTACTACCTAACCTAAAGCTTATATGTTTCTAAATTATCAATGGCAGCTTCAATTTGTTCTATTATTGTGTCAAGTTCGCTATTCTTAGCCCCTCCGAAATATTTCTTAAAATTGTTTCTTTGTAATTGGTTATTAGGGAAGTCTAATTTAGGCAGAAGAATTATTTCATTAGAAGCAAACCATGCCTGTATATGAACTGCATGCTTATTGTCCAATGTAGCAACGTGAGCTAACTTTGTTCCTGCTCTATCGGCAACCAAGTCATCAAAACTAAAACCACTTCCACCTTCACTGTCTAGCAGCTCTTTGTACAAACCTACTTTATTGCTCAACGAAACATTTGTGGTAAGTTCGATAATCATGGAATAAACATAATGTAGGCTATGGTCGAAACGGCCATTTATTTGAGTGCTTCTTAAGTTAAGGGGCAAATTATCTAGTCCAATCATATCGGCAAACTGGTTTGACCCAACTAAGATCGCAACTGCCCACAGGGCAGCTTCATTTTCTTTTTTCGGTGGCAAAGCATTTGGCGAAGCTTTAGCAGTTTTAAAAGCTTGAGCTATATAGACGCTTAAACGGGTTTCAGAATGTGGAATAGAATTTAATGCATCAATATAAACTGCTACAGCGTCTTTGTGTATAGTAGCATTTTGAAATAACCTTTTAGATACGTTAACGAATTGTCTCTTTCGTTGGCGAATGTTCTCTCCTAGTAATTGAGACTTTCTCATTTTCCCAATCAGATAACCTTGATCTACTTGCACCGAACTGAATGAATCTTTAACTAACTCCGCCAATTCTCTCCCTCCTAGAAGTTGAGCGCTTTTAGCAATAGAAAACTCCATCACTTTTCCACTAATCGGAATTAACCCTATTTTGCACTCATCTATTAATCTCTCTGCGGCCCCACCTAATATACAAAACCCATTTATGTAAAAAGGCTGGCTGAGTATTCTAGTACCCAATTGAAAAACAAAAATCCCATTATTTACACCAAGATTTATCCTCATATTGACACTCGCTAGGTCATTGGCTAATAAAAGCATGCTATTAAGCTCTTCTTCAGACAGACTGACTGCAAAATCTTGGTCGTCATTTAGCAACTGTTCTCTTAGTTCTGTAAGAGAGCTATACGCTTTTTTAACAACACTGCCAGAGACTTTTTCACTATTGATCAAGATAGGCTTTGTGGAAATTGTCAACACAATAAACACTGTTGACACAGTCAAGAAAACTACAAGCAGCTGAAATAAAAATTTCATCGAAGCTCCAAAGTGCGTATTTCGGTGAATCCGAACGGTCATTTCGGTTTTATCCGATC
>CEPO01015453.1_pt1 | contig 18996 bp, 15 predicted proteins | sample 530481 | NCBI WGS metagenome assembly CEPO01 (sample SAMEA2620198, study PRJEB7988) | marine metagenome | biome: marine biome (ENVO:00000447); feature: surface water layer (ENVO:00002042); material: "saline water (ENVO:00002010), including plankton (ENVO:xxxxxxxx)" | depth 5 m
ATCTGTATTGCCAAAGGGGTGGATGAGGTCGCGCTGCGGATCCGGGAAGTCGCAGAAGCCCACGATATTCCCATGGTCGAGAACCCACCGCTGGCCCGCGCGCTTTATGCCAATATCGAGATCGATGAGGTCATCCCGCGCGAGCATTATGAAGCCGTCGCCAAAATTATCAGCTTTGTCATGCGGACGAAGCGCAAGCCTGCGGGGAGAGCGTGACATGATACTACGTCTCTTTGCGCGAATCGTGACACTTTGTGTAACTTATCGAGTGAGTAAACCGTCATGACTGATGCATCTGACATCAAATCCGAAACGCCTGAAAAAGACGATGCCATGCCCCAATCGGGCGGTCTGGACGTGTTTCAGGCAATGTTCTGGCTCTCGCTGCTTATCGCCGTTGTCGCGGCGTGTATTGCGATTGTGAGGCCGGATGCGGTCGGTCAGACCGGGCCGGTTCTCCTCATCGCGCTGGCATCCGGGGGAATGGTATTCCTCGTCTGGGTGCTGCGGGGCGCGGGTCGAAAGCTCGGCATGTTCCCGTCGCGCGGCGCGGCAGAGGCGGCGGCTTCCGTGAAGAAACAACCCTTCTCATGGATCAATACGCTCGATGAAGCCGTGATCGTCACCGAAGCCGGCGGCGGCGCGGTTGCGGCCAATAGCGCCTATTTCGAGCTGATGAAAGATTTTGGTGCGTCTTCAGAAGGTGAGCGGGCTCTGACGGTTGATCGACTGCTCGGTGCGAACCCGGGGCTCAGTGCGCCGATTTATCGTCTCTCCCGCTCAGCCAAAGCGGCAGAAACTCGTCATGAAGTTCTGCCAGCCATCGCACTTGGTGCGGAGAATATTCCGGTCCAGTTCGAAGCTGTTGTCTCGCCACTCGAGCAGGGACGTACGCTCTGGCGTCTGCGCCGTCTTGCTGGCATGACCCAGGCGCTTGGCGCGGCAGATGCACGGGCGCTGTTCGTGGAGGATGCGCCGCTCGGTTTCTATGTGGCCGGGGCGAATGGCCAGATCACTTATATGAATGGCTGGCTTCGTAATTTCCTTGGTCTGCCTGATGAGTTCGGCGATCTGAAGGTCGACGATATTCTGCGACCGGAATCCGTGAAGGTCTTCAAACGTGACCGACGCACGGCTGAGCCGCTCTGGCTTGATCTGCATTTCCGGGCGCGCGACGGTATGGAAACTCAGATGCAGACCGCCACCACCTGGACAGGGCGTGGCCCGGACTCGGTCTCCCGCTCCATTGTTCTAGCTCCTGCCACGGCCAAAATGAGCGCGCGCGATCGTCTCACTGCAGTCTCCTCATCACGGCCACCGAAAGGCGAATACGATCCGCTTTTCGAGGATGCCCCCATCGGTGTTGCGCGCCTTGAAGGTGACTCGCTGTCGGCGGCCTGCATCATCGACACCAACCGCACGCTTGTTGAAGTTACAGAGGGCGGCGCCATTCCGGGGGGGCGATTTGCCGATCTGTTCGTCTCGGCAAGCGATGACCGTGATGTGGCGCAATTGCTGACCTCTGCGGTGGACACACCCATACTCCTCAAGACCAAAACCCAGCCGGAACGTTTTGTCAGCGTCTATATCACGCTTGATACCGGTGGACGTCCAATGGCCGCCTACGCCATCGATGTGTCTGAAGAATCCCAATTGAAGGACCGTCTGGTTCAGGCCGAGAAAATGCAGGCTGTGGGCACGCTTGCGGGCGGTGTCGCGCACGACTTCAACAATATGCTGACTGCCGTAATGGGCTTTACCGACAATCTGCTCGCCCGCCACCCGGTTGGCGATCCGAGCTTTAATGATCTGCAGGAAATTTCCGAGACGCTGACCCGTTCGGCTGAGCTGGTAAAAATGCTGCTCGCCTTCTCGCGCCAGCAAACCTTCAAGCGCGAAATGCTGAACGTCTCAAACGTGCTTAGCGAGCTCAATTATCTTATCCGCCCGCTGCTCGATGAGCGTGTGACCCTGAAACTGCGCCATGGCCGTGACCTGCCCATGATCCGCGCCGATAAAGGGCAGCTCGAAAACGCCATTATCAATCTGTCCGTCAACGCACGTGATGCCATGGTGGAAAAAGGTGGCGGCGTTCTGACCATCTCGACCAGCCGCGCCACCGAAGAAGATGCGCGCAAACATGGCTTCGAGTTTGTGGCGGAGGGCGAGTATCTGTGCATCGAAGTCGCCGATAACGGCACGGGCATGCCGCCTGAAGTCATGGAGAACATCTTCGAGCCCTTCTTCACAACGAAAGATCAGGGCAAGGGGACCGGACTTGGCCTGGCAACCGTTTATGGCATCGTCAAACAATCGGGCGGCTATATCTGCCCAGCCAGTAAAGTGGGTGAGGGCACCAGCTTCTTCATCTATCTGCCGGCTTTGACTGCCGAAGAAGTTGAAGAGGAGCTCGCCGCGCAGAAGCCGGAAGCCACGCCAGAGCCCGCCAATCGCGCGCCGCGTGACCTTGCCGGGCGCGGTCTTATTATGCTCGTTGAGGATGAAGACGGCGTTCGCAACATCGCCGTTCAGACGCTGAAAGCCCGCGGCTATGAGGTGATCTCCGCTGCTGATGGCGAAGAAGCGCTCGAGCTGATCCAGGAAAATCAGGGCAAGATCGATCTTCTGATCTCTGACGTCATCCTGCCCGGCATTGATGGCCCGAACCTGCTCAAAAAGGCGCGAGAGTTCCTCGGTGATGCGCGCGTGATGTTCATCTCTGGCTATTCAGAAGGCGACCTCACCAAAACGCTGGACGAAGAGCGCGCCATCTCCTTCCTCGCCAAGCCGTTCCGCATGGCAAACCTCGCAGAACGCGTAAAGGAAGAACTCGAAGCGGCTTGATCTAGCGGGAAAAGAAAGCGCCCGACCCTATATATTGTGGGGTCGGGCTTTTCTTTGTTTTCCGTTTGTTCTTTTGGAACAAAAGTGGTACAAATCTCTCCCAATGGAGGGTTTTCGGGCTGGTGATGGCTCAGAGACTCACGTACAGTAGGAGAGAATTATGGGACAACCGGCATTACGTGTCGTAGAAGGTAACGGCGTGGATAAGCAGAAAGCACTCCAGACTGCCCTCGGGCAAATTGAACGCAATTTTGGCAAGGGCTCGGTCATGCGACTGGGCGATAATCAGGCCATGGATATTGAAGCGGTTTCGACCGGTTCTCTTGGTCTCGATATCGCTCTGGGCATTGGCGGTCTGCCAAAAGGCCGAATTATTGAGGTCTATGGACCTGAAAGTTCGGGTAAAACCACCCTGGCCCTCCATGTGGTCGCCGAAGCTCAGAAAAATGGCGGCGTCTGTGCCTTCATCGACGCTGAGCACGCGCTCGACCCTGTTTATGCGGGCAAGCTGGGTGTTGATCTCGACGATCTGCTTGTCTCTCAGCCCGATACGGGCGAGCAGGCGCTCGAAATCACGGACACGCTCGTTCGTTCCGGCGCGATTGACGTTCTCGTCGTCGACTCTGTTGCGGCACTCACGCCTCGCGCCGAACTTGAAGGCGAGATGGGCGATTCCCTGCCGGGTCTGCAGGCTCGTCTGATGAGCCAGGCGCTCCGTAAGCTGACCGGCTCCATCTCAAAATCCCATTGTATGGTGATTTTCATCAACCAGATCCGGATGAAGATCGGCGTGATGTTTGGAAGCCCGGAGACAACATCAGGCGGTAATGCGCTGAAATTCTATGCGTCTGTGCGGCTTGATATCCGCCGGATCGGTTCCATCAAGGATCGTGACGAAGTGGTGGGCAACCAGACGCGCGTGAAGGTCGTCAAGAACAAGACTGCGCCCCCGTTCCGGACTGTTGATTTCGACATCATCTATGGCGAAGGCGTCTCCAAAATGGGTGAGTTGCTCGACCTTGGCGTGAAAGCCGACGTGGTGGAGAAATCTGGCTCATGGTTCTCTTATGGCGGTGATCGGCTCGGTCAGGGGCGCGAGAATTCCAAGAAATTCCTGCGTGATAATCCGGCGATTGCTCATGAGATTGAAGACAAGATCCGGGCTCATGCCGGTCTTATTGCCGATGCCATGCTGACCGGCGAAGACGAGTCCGATGACGATGATGTTGCCGTAAACGAATAAGTGTCAGGAAAGCCAGCCGCGAAGCGGTTGGCGAATGGCGTCCTCATCTATATATCCGGTGATTGGTTCTGCGCCCTGATGAAGGGCGCAGATGCATTTTTGGCCTCCAGGACCCAGCAAGATGACAAGTGTTTCGGATATTCGTTCAGGTTTTCTGTCTTTCTTTGAAGAACGCGGACACACCGTCAAACCATCGGCGCCATTGGTGCCGGAGAACGACCCGTCACTTCTGTTTGTCAATGCGGGCATGGTGCCCTTCAAGAATATCTTTACGGGCGCAGAGAAGGCCTTTGCTCCGCGCGCAACCACGTCTCAGAAATGTGTCCGCGCTGGCGGTAAACATAATGATCTCGACAATGTCGGCTATACTGCCCGACATCACACCTTCTTCGAAATGCTCGGTAATTTCTCCTTCGGTGACTATTTCAAAGAAGAAGCCATTAAGCACGCCTGGGATCTGGTAACAGGCGAGTTTGGTCTACCGAAAGAGAAACTTCTCGTCACCATCTATTCCGAAGACGACGAAGCTTTTGATCTCTGGAAGAAAATTGCGGGATTTTCAGATGACAAGATCATCCGGATTTCGACCTCAGACAATTTTTGGTCCATGGGGGATACCGGTCCTTGCGGCCCGTGTTCGGAGATTTTTTATGATCATGGTCCGGACATCTGGGGTGGCCCTCCGGGTAGTCCTGAAGAGGATGGTGATCGCTTTATCGAAATCTGGAATCTCGTCTTCATGCAGTTCAACCAGCTTGCCGGTGGCGAGCGGGAAAATCTGCCTAAGCCAAGTATCGATACCGGCATGGGGCTCGAACGGATTTCGACCATTCTGCAGGGCGTGCACAATAATTACGACATTGACCTGTTCCAGTCGCTGATCCGTGCGGAGGAAGACGTCTATAAACGCAAAGCATCGGGCGATGATCTGGCGAGTTTCCGTGTCATTGCAGACCATCTTCGGTCGTCTGCATTTTTGCTCGCCGACGGCGTCATGCCATCCAATGAGGGCCGCGGATATGTGCTGCGTCGGATCATGCGTCGCGCCATGCGTCACTCCCACCTTTTGGGCGCAGACGAGCCCAAAATGCACGAACTGACGGGCGCGCTCGTTACCGAAATGGGCGAAGCCTTCCCGGAGCTGAAACGCGCCGAACCGATGATCACCGCACAGCTTGAACAGGAAGAAGCCCGCTTCCAGCGCACGCTGGGGCGCGGTCTGGCGTTGCTTGACGATGCAACGGAAGGCCTGAAAGACGGCGCAGCGCTGCCTGGCGAAACCGCCTTCAAACTCTATGACACTTATGGCTTCCCGCTCGACCTCACACAGGATGTGTTGCGTGGTCGTGGCCTCACGGTTGATACAGATGGTTTTGACGCCGCAATGGCCGAACAAAAAGCCTCAGGTAAAGCCAATTGGAAAGGCTCGGGCGATTCTGCGACCGAAGAAGTCTGGTCCGAGCTGTTCTCGCGATTGGGGCCAACCCTGTTCACCGGCTATTCTGACACCGAAGGCAAGGGCGAACTCCTCGCCATCGTGCAGGGCGGCGGATTGGTAGATAGCGCCGGAGATGGCGATGTCGAACTCGTCTTCGATCAGACGCCATTCTATGCCGAGAGCGGTGGTCAGTCAGGCGATCACGGCGTGATCCGCTTTGCGTCCGGCGCCGAGTTCGAAGTCACAGACACCCAAAAACGAGGTGGCGGTATTTTCAGCCATCAGGGAAAGCTGACCAGCGGCAAGCTTTCTGTCGGTGATCGCGCTGATCTTGCCATCGACACGGAACGTCGTCTGGCCATCAAAGCGAACCATTCAGCAACCCACCTTCTGCACGCGGCGCTTCGAAATGTCCTCGGCTCACATGTGACGCAGAAAGGCTCGCTTGTGGAAGCCGACCGTCTAAGGTTTGACTTCAGCCATGGCCAGCCCGTGTCCAAAGACGAGCTTAAAGCCATTGAAGACGAGGTGAATGCCGTTATTCGCCAGAATACGCCGGTATCCACGGCCGAAATGGCGCCTGAAAAGGCGATTGAAAACGGCGCGCTGGCGCTGTTCGGCGAGAAATATGGCGACATTGTCCGCGTGCTCACCATGGGCGACCACCTCACGGAAGACAGCCATTATTCCATGGAATTCTGTGGCGGTACGCATGTCAGCCGCACGGGTGATATTGCGATCTTCACCATTCTCTCTGAGGGAGGCGTCTCGTCTGGCATTCGCCGGATCGAAGCCACCACGGCCAAGCATGGCTTTGAACATCTCCGCGCGCAGGCAGAGCTCGCGCAATCTGCGGCAGACCGCCTGAAAACACCGCTGAACACGCTCGGTGACCGGATCGCCGCGCTTCAGGATCAGCGCAAGGAAATGGAGCGCGAACTTTCTGAAACCAAGCGTCAGCTTGCCATGGCTGGCCCGTCACAAGGTCCGGCTCAGGGGCCGGAAGAGATCAATGGCATCAAACTGATGGCGCGGGTTCTTGATGGCGTGCCTGCCAAAGATCTCCGTTCACTGATGGATGAGGCAAAGCAAAGTCTAGGCTCGGGCGTCGCGGTGTTCGTGGCGGTCAATGAGGGCAAGGCGGCCGTAGCAACCGGGGTCACCAAGGATTTGATGGACAAGATCTCTGCCGTTGACCTCGTTAAGGCCGCGTCCGCGGCTGTCGGCGGCAAGGGTGGCGGTGGTCGGCCAGACATGGCCCAGGCCGGTGGCCCGGATGGCGACAAGGCCGATGCGGCGCTCGAGGCGGTGCGCGATCTGCTAAAGTCCAGCTGATCGGGCGATTGCACCCTCATGTTCATCCGGCCTTACCAGACAGGCGATTTTGATCGTCTTTACGACATTAATTACCTGTCAACGCCCGGGGTGAGTGACGAAACCCGTGAGGCGTTTGAGGGCATTGTCGGGCTGTCGATCTGCATCGTCATCGGGCAGGAGACAATGCCGGACGGCTTCATCAATCTGATCGAGCCTGGCACCATGGCCTATAAAAGCCCTAATCTGCGCTGGTTCGAAGCCTGGCAGGCCGAACAAGGCGGCAAACTCCTCTATGTCGACCGGATCGCCTTCCACCCAGATGCGCGGGGGCAGGGGTTGGGACGCGAACTCTATGCTTATGTCACGGAATATATTTCCGGCGATTACGCCCTGGGTGCGGAGGTGAATACCCTCCCGAATAATCCGGGCAGCCATCGCTTCCATCAGAGCCTTGGCTTTGAAAAAGTGGGTGAACAGGCCTTCTCGCCAGAGAAAGCCGTTGCCTATTATTTGCGCCGTCCCTAACCGGCGATCTCAGGCAGGTTTGCGGGCACCAGCGGCCCGAATTCAGCTTCAAATGCCTGCTTCATGGAAATGTCGACATCTGCCATCGAAACCGGCAGACCAAGATCCACGAGGCTGGTCACGCCATAGCGTGGGTCGGCCACGCCGCACGGAGTGATGCCGCCGAAATGCGAAAGGTCCGGCTCCACATTCAGGCTAATCCCGTGAAAACTCACCCATTTCTTCAGGCGAATTCCCAGGGCTGAAATCTTGTCTTCACGCTCCGGTCCGCCGCTCACTGTCCGGTCAACCCAGACGCCAATCCGCGGCTGGTCGCGGCGTTCGCCTTTCACATTGAAGTCGGCCAGTGTCTGGATCACCACATCTTCGAGGGCGTGAATGAATTTACGTACATCCTGCTGGCGCTTGCGCAGATCCAGCATGACATAGGCAATGCGCTGGCCCGGCCCATGATAGGTGAATTGCCCGCCGCGACCGGCCTCATAGACCGGAAACCGGTCGGCATCGAGCAGGTCAGACATGTTCGCGCTCGTCCCAGAGGTGTAGAGCGGCGGATGCTGCAGAAACCAGATCAGCTCCGGGGCCTCGCCCGCAATAATGGCCGCAACACGCGCTTCCATCAGGCGCATGGCCTCAGGATAGGGCACCAGTTCGTCTGACACGACCCAGTCAATTGGAAAATCAGCCTTCAGACTCACCGCTTATTAACTCCGCAGTTACCAGCACCGACGACAATCAGGTGTCAGACAAATGGTGATTGGTCATGTCGCGTCAACTTGATGCCGTCAAAGTCGAAATTTCCGTCATTCTTGGCCGGACCCAGATTCCGATGCACCAATTGCTGCGCATGGGTCGTGGTGCGGTGATTCCGCTTGATGTCCGCGAGACCGATCAGGTCTGGATCCTGGCGAATGATTTTCCCATTGCCAAAGGCGATGTCGAAATTGAAGGCGAGCGCATGTCGGTCCGCGTGAAGGGGCCAGCCAACGCGCAGGACTATGCCGCGGCCAGCTAGACCACACCGTGAACCGGTCTGGTTCATATAACTTTATCCCGACTGTGATTTTCTTGAAAATTCCTCTTCACAAGCGGACGCGTTTCGGGTTATGAGCGCCGCTCTGTTTCGGCGTGCGGTCGTGGCGGAATTGGTAGACGCGCAGCGTTGAGGTCGCTGTGGGGCAACCCGTGGAAGTTCGAGTCTTCTCGACCGCACCAAACATTCCGATTTTGCTTCGCAAAAACAATCGCGCCAGTGGCGCGATTTTAGGAATGTTTTGTGTTTCAACGTTTTGATCGCCCGCACTGGCTGCGCCAGCGCGATGGATAGCGCTCAGGGCTGCAGCCCCATTTTGGCATTTCTCCGGCGGATCAAATGTAGGGAAAAATTGTATCTCATCTGCCTCACGCCGTGTGAACCAGCTCTGGCCAGGCGGGCAAAGCCCGGGCTGCAGGTCTGCTGCTGTATGGATATGATGCACAGCATTTTTTTTGTGCACTCACCGCGTCATGCAGCGGCGCTGAGATCACATAACACCACGCTGGTCAAAGACATTAAAAGGCACTCTGAAAACAGCGATGAAATGATTGCTGTACGACGGCGCGCAGCCTAGACTGTCGGTCAGATAATGTCGGGGAGGACTTATATGAAACGCCGTCTGTTCCACAGGCTCATTCTGCCTGTGCTTAGCCTTTTTCTTCTCGCGGCTTGCACTACCAACAAGGTTGAAGGGGAGGAACCTGCCATGAACATCAAAGGTGTAGAACTGACAGAGAAATCAGTGAACGGCATCACCTTACGCGTCGCGGAAGCCGGACCTGAAGATGGCCCGCTCGTCATCCTTGTGCATGGCTGGCCCGAGCTCTGGTATTCCTGGCGCTATCAGATCCCGGCACTGGCCGAGGCCGGATATCGCGTCATCGTGCCGGATATGCGCGGTTATGGCGGGTCTGACGCGCCCGAGGCGATCGAGGCGTACGACATTCACAAGCTCACGAGCGATGTTGTCGGCCTGATTGACGCCTATGGGCGCGAGGATGCCAATCTGGTCGGCCATGACTGGGGTGCTGCCGTGGCCTGGTATTCGGTGCTGCTGCATCCTGACCGGTTCAATTCGCTGGTGACGATGAGCGTGCCCTTCCCGCAGCGCGGCAATCGTCCGCCGACCGAAAGCCTGAACCACGCGTTTGGCGATAACTTCTATTACATGCTCTATTTTCAGGAGCCAGGCGTCGCTGAAGCGGAGTTCGAAGCCGACCCTGAGCGGATTCTGAAACGGCTCTATGCCTCGCCGTCGACACCGCGTGTGCCGCCTGAGATCACCGACCCGAAGGCCGCAGCAGGTGGGTTTGCAGGACGTCTCGGTGCGCCAACAGAACACCCTGAATGGATGAGCCCGTCTGATCTCGACTATTATGTTGAGAACTTCGAGGGCTCCGGTTTTCACGGCGGTATCAATTATTATCGCAATCTCGACCGCAATTGGGAAACCACGCCAGAGCTTGCTGAGGCGACAATCGACATTCCGACGCTGTTCATTGCCGGCGAAAAGGATGTGGTGATTGGCGGCGCAACCGCTGATCAGCTTAAGGCCAGTATGTCACCGCGCGTGACACAGCTTGAAGACATCACGCTCTATCCGAACACCGGGCATTGGGTGCAACAGGAAGAAGCCGACCGCGTGAATGCCGACCTGCTGGCATTCTTGGGCAAAGTTGCAGACTGATCTCACGCGCGCATTTGGCGCTTGCGCGGGGCTGAGCAATGTCAGATGGGTAATCCATGACTGACCGCTCTCCCCGCACACCGGATGACCAGGCTGACCTGTTTCAGACCTATCTCGATCTTCCCTCGCATCGCCTGTTTGGCCTGAGACTGCTCTCCGCCAAAGAGGGCGTGTCTCAGCTTACCTTTGAGACCTCGAATGCTGCGCTCGTGCCGGGCGGTTATGTCCATGGTGGCGTCAGCTCGCTCCTGATGGAGCCTGCGGCCATGATTGCGCTAGTGACTGTCTTGGCCGCCGACCGCTGGACGGTCACCTCCACCAGCGAATATCGCATGCTTCGGGCGGTGCCCCAGGGTTCTGATGTGCTGTTGGAAGGGCGCGTCGCGCGTGTTGGTCGTCATCTCGCTCATGTCGATGTCGCACTCACCATAGACGGTGTGCCGCATGTTGAAGGCCGCTTTGTAAAATCCATCATCCCGGCCTGACGCGACGCAATTTCGATTGACCAGTGCGGCGCACTCTGCGACGACATGGCTTCGCCTTTAAACCTTGCTTTGCGGAGTCTGACATGGATCGGGACCCGGAATCTGAACTCGCTGCAGAGCCTGAACTCACGGAAGATGAGATCGAGGCGGAGCAAGTCGCAGAACTTGAGGACGCAATTGACTCCGGCCGCCCTCAGGAAGTGCTGGATGTGCTGGAACAGCATCACCCGGCCGATGCGGCTGACCTTCTCGAAATCCTGCCGCGTAGCGCGATCACTGAAACGGCTGAATTGCTCGGTGACCGGTTCCCGACACCCGTCCTGCTGGAAATGCGGGACGAGTATCGTGAGCTGGTGGTCGAAAGCCTGCCGGATGAACACCTCGCCGAGGCCATCCACAATCTCGATTCTGATGACGCGGCGCTGCTGCTCGATGATCTGGAAGACGATCGTCAGGCCGTCATCCTTGAGAGCTTCAAGAAGGGCGAACGTGAAGAGCTTGAGCGCGTCATGGCGTTTGATGAGGAGTCCGCCGGACGCCTCATGCAGCGCGAATTTGTGGCTGCGCCGGAATTCTGGACGGTGGGCGAGGCCGTCGACCATGCCCGCGAACATGCCGAGGCTCTGCCGGACGTATTTTTCGAGATTTATGTGATTGATCCCGCTTTCCGCCTACTCGGCGCGGTCTCTCTTCACACCATTCTGCGAAACCAGCGCTCTGCGCCCCTGGGCGAAATCATGCAGCCTGTGCGGGCCGAGATCAGCCCGGATATGGACCAGGAGGATGTGGCCTATATCTTCCAGAAATACGACCTCACCTCGGCGCCGGTGGTCGATGAATCCGGGCGACTAACGGGTATGGTCACCATCGATGACGTCGTCGACGTCATCCAGGAAGAGAACCGCGAAGACCTTTTCGCCTTGAGCGGGGTCTCCTCGGCGGATGCCTTCGATACTGTTCTGTCGACCTTCCGGTCGCGTGCGCCATGGCTGGCGGTGAATGTGCTGACGGCTTTCGTGGCCTCTATTGTGATTTCCTTCTTTGCACAGACGATCGATCAGATCGTTGCTCTGGCAATTCTGATGCCTGTGGTGGTGGCGCTTGGCGGAAATGCCGGATCGCAAACACTGGCAGTCTCTGTGCGGGCTCTTGCTGAACGCGAACTCTCAGGCTCGACAACGCGCCGCGCGATTTTCCGCGAAGGCATGTCGGCGCTGCTCAATGGACTGGTGTTTTCGATTGCTGTCTCATTGATCGCTTATTTCTGGTTTCGTGATGTGAAACTGTCCGTCGTGATTGCAATTGCAATGTTGGCGACATTTCTTTGGGCAGGATTGTCCGGAATCATCATACCACTGACCCTGAAACGCTTGGGGGCCGACCCCGCTGTCGCCAGCTCTGTTTTTCTGCTGACAACTGTGGATATTATCGGCTTTCTCAGTTTTCTCGGTCTGGCGACTGTTTTTCTACTCTGAAGACAGTGCCAGCTCTGCAAGGTGCTCAACTTGCATGTCAGGCAACAGAATGTGCCGAAGTGTGCCAGAAAGAAGCAGGATATGGGTCATTATAACCGTATTTCTAAAACCGGCCTGAACCTCATCAAGGGTTTTGAAGGTCTGCGTCGACGCTCCGAAGCACTCGCTGGCGGGGGGTGGATTGTTGGTTATGGTCACACGCGTTCGGCGCGTGAGGGCGTCGAAGTCAGCGAACGGGAAGCCGAATATCTGCTGCGTTATGACCTCCAGGATGTCGAGAAAATGGTCTCTGAAGCGGTTCATGCTCCGCTGAACCAGAATGAGTTCGATGCCCTTGTCTCCTTCGCCTGGAATGTCGGGCGCCAGAATTTTCATGCCAGCGATGTTCTGAAATATGTCAATGCCGGTGAAATGCTGGCCGCAGCTGAGAGCTTTAACGCCTGGCGCAAAGCGCGTGTGGATGGTCGTCTGATCGTCGTTGATGCTTTGGTGCGTCGCCGGGCGGCCGAGAAGCATATGTTTTTGTCACACCCGTCTGGCGCGCCAAGCGCACCCAGCCAGATTGTCCGACCGGAGCTGGATGTGGCGGCCTCAGTTTTGGCACTGTCGGATGGGGCTTTGTCGATTGAGACGAAGATCAACGAAGATGGAACGGTTCACAAAACCATTCGCGAAGAGGCGCGAGACGCCTCTGAGGCCAATGATGAATTCCTGAAAGCGGCGAACAGCAATGAGGGCCGGACCGTGGCGCTTAGCACCACGCATGATGAAGTTCTGACAGAGGAATTGGTCGAGCAGGAAGCAGATTTTTTTGTCGCGTCGGAAGACCCCGAAGAAGAACCATCTGAAACTGAAGGCCTGTCGGTCTGGGATGCCAGCGACGCCGACGATTATGACGATCTTGACGAGGCTGAACTCGACGAAGATGAGGATGAAGACGAGCTGGACGATGGCCTTCTCGCTGCGGCAATTGCTGCATCCAATCTGTCGCGCGTCGACGACGAAGCGACGGACGCTGAAGATGATGGCTCCGACGACCTGACGCCTGCGGACACCGAAGACGCGGTGTCCGAAGACGTGCCTCATGACGTGTCCGAGGACGACGATGCGGTCGAAGAAGAGACTGCTGAAGACGAAGCCGTCGCTGAAGTCTTTCAGTCTGATGAAAGCGACGAAGATGAAAACCTGACAGACATCGTCGAAACTGACGACGAAGACGATGAACTGGTTTCGGACTTTGCTGACCCTGAGAATGGCTTCCACGACGTCGTTGATGACGAAGACGACAACACAGAAACGCTCCTTGACGCGTATGATGACGAAGCGAAATCTGCCGAAATCAGCGGGTTGACCATCGACACCACACCAGACGTTTCTGAAGACGACACCAACGATGACACCGAAGACGATGTCGGCGAAATCTGGAAGGAAGACGCTGAAGAGACTTTGGTTGTTGTCGAGAGCGAAGATGCGCCGGCTCGCCCGAAGCCAATCTGTATTGTCGATCCGTCTGTCGCGGACAGCTTTCCTGACGAGATGACAGATCAGTACGCAGACGAGCAGGAGACATTTAATCCGGTCGCTGGCGGGCGTCGCGGCGTGGGTGAATTGCTCATTGGTCTTTTGCCATTCCTGATCCTTGCCGTGCTCGGCGCTGCCATGTGTGTTTTCGGCATTATGGATTGGTGGTCGGTCGTGAAATCTGAAACACCGGTCGAGCAGAGCGAATTCTATGCCGGCCCGTTCTTCACGCTGATTGGCGGTCTTGGCTTTGCGTTTGGTGGATATTTCTTCCTGCGCAAACTGGTCGGCGTTGAAGACTGATCGCCCCTCCCGGCCGATAAGTCCTTTCGGCCGGACGCTCTCCCAAAAGCTTGTCACATCACAGATACTGAGCTCTGATAGCCTTCACCAGGCGCATATGGGAGGCAAAATGAAACATCAGACCATCATTCTGGCAGTACTGATGATGGCCGCCTGCTCACAGGATGCGCCGCCCGCTCAGGAACTGCCTACACCTGAAGCCAGCGCCACTTCCACTGCCCGGCCCGACATGATTCCAGACGCCCTTGTCGACACCGATCTGACAGCCCCGCAATCTGACTTTTCGGCCGACTTGCAACCCATGACCATGCAGGTCTTCCGGTCTGGCGAACTGCCGCAGGAAACAATCCAGGCGATGAATGATTGCATAGAGGCGACACGAACATCAGGCGACACCGAAAAGATCTGCGTCGGGTTGATTATGGACACCTGTCCGGAAGACGCCTTCACCACGGCCGATATGGTTGCCTGTGTCGGCTATGAGTTCGACTATTGGACCGATCGCCTGGAGACGGCCGTGGACCGTTTGTCCGAACTCTATTCTGAAGATGATGACGAATTCGGAGAGGAGGGGGCCATTTCGGTTTCACTGACCGGCATGTTCACCGCCGCGCAGGAAGACTGGCATGAATTTCGTCGGTCAACTTGCCAGCTTGAAAGTATGCGCTTCCGAGGCGGAACCATGGGGCGGGTAACAGGCTCGACCTGCATGGTCGAGCTCACCGCGCATCAGGTGATCCATCTCGAAGATCAGATCCTGCTGTTTGAGGATTATTAGATCAGTCTGGCATGTTGAGGAGCTGTAAAGGTATCTGAAACGCGGCACACAATCCCCCATGCCCCGACCGCGACAGCAGAATGTCGCCGCCATGGCTCCGGGCCACATCCCGCGCCAGGGCCAGACCTAACCCAACTCCTGTCCGGTTCTGGCTTCGCGCTTCGTCCAGCCGGACAAAGGGTTTGAACGCGTCTTCGATCCGGTCCTCCTCAATGCCAGGACCATCATCTTCGACCAGTACTGTGACGGCATCATTGGTATTGCTGACTGTCACAAAGACATGATCACCATGATCGGCGGCATTGTTGATCAGGTTGGACAGGGCGCGCTTCACCGCCAATGGCCGCACACGCAGGCGGATGCCGGGAAGAGAGTTCACCGAAACATCGGCCTTCTCCGCAAAACTCAGCGCCACATCATGGGCGAGGACGCCAATGTCGGTTTCTTCATAATTCTCACCTTCCTGGCCTTTGGCAAAGGCGAGATACTCATCGAGCATGGCCGACATATCGTCGAGGTCATCCTTTGCGGCATCCTTGTCCGGCGAGTCCGGCAAGAGAGCGAGCTGCAGTTTGAGGCGTGTCAGTGGCGTTCGCAAATCATGGCTGACCCCGGCCAGCATGGCTGTGCGCTGGTCGGCATAAGCAATAATGCGTTCCCGCATCTGGGAAATGGCGCGGGCAGCCTTACGAACTTCAGTCGCCCCGGAAGGACGCAACTGGCCGATATCTTCGCCGCGCCCCCAGGCCTCCGCAGCTGCTGCAAGCTTCAATACGGAACGCACCTGATTGCGTAGAAACCCGATCGAAACCGCGATCAGCAAGAGCGAGAACAACAAAACCCAGACGATGAAATTATGCCCGGTGGTCGCAAACACGCGTTTGCGGTCGACCAGAAATCGCAATTGCGGCGCGGCGGGGTGACCCGTCAGAACCCTGACCTCAACCTGATCGGGATTGGCGTCGGTATCGAACCAATAGTCTGTGCCCATCAGGCTTGCGGCGAGTTCGTGATCAAGCACCCGGCTCCTCGAGGTCCGCCACCATCCGGGCGGCTCCTGAACCGGCATCTCGTCGGTCTCCAGGACTTCGACTTCCAGCCGCAGTGTCGTCGAGATCGCCGCGATCTGTTCTGGGGTCGGTGCCTCCATTGCCGGATCCTGAAACTTGCGGGCCACTTCGGCCACTTCGCCAGCCACCGATTGCGACAGTTTCCGATTGATCTCCGCGATGTGGGAGTCAAAGAAAAACCAGGTCATGGCGATCAGCAGCAGTACGAGCGGCAAGAGCACGATCAGCAGGATGCGCGCGTAAAAGCCTCTTGGCGTGATGTCGCGAAACCTCAGCATGATCAGGCGTCCGGCATCAGCCTGTATCCAATCCCGCGAACGGTCTGGATATGGATGGGCTCTTTCGGGTCTGGCTCAATCTTCCGTCTCAGACGCGTAATCTGAACGTCCACGGATCGGTCAGCCACGGCGGTACTGGCCGTGGCCAGCGCTTCTCGGCTGACAGGTTCGCCGGCATTCTGCGCGAGCAGTTTGAGCAATTGCGTTTCGCCATCGGTCAGCCGGACATGCCGGTCGCCATCCTTCAGCTCCTCGCGGGCGATATTGAAGATCAGGCCGGACATTTCGACCTCTTCGAGCGGCTCTTCCACAACGACCCGCCGTAAGATCGCGTCGATCCGCAGTGCGAGTTCCTCTGGCTCGAAGGGTTTGGGCACATAATCATCCGCGCCGAGTTTCAATCCTTCTATCCGGTCTGAGCTTTCTCCTCGGGCGGTCAGCAGAATGACCGGCGTTACACGGTCGGTTTTGCGCAAATCTTCAAGAAGTTCAAAGCCAGTCAGGCCCGGCATCATGACATCCAGAATGATCAGGTCGAATGCCAGCTGATCCAGCAGTTTCCTGGCGGCCAAGCCGTCAACAGCCACGGTCACGTGATAGCCGAGCCCGGACAGATAACGACGCGTCAGGTCGCGAATGCGATCATCATCGTCAACAACAAGCAAATGGTTCGGTGCGCGGGTCATGAGGATTCGATATCTGCACTGAGTTCACTGACACCGCCAAGCAATTCCATGGCGCCCGTCACCGACGGCTCACCTGCCTGACGATAAATATGAGTCATATCCTTACGGATTGTCGCCAGCATTCCATCAACAAAATTTATTCCACTTTCTGACAGCCGCAGCGCTTTGCGGCGTCCGTCGCGTTCCGCCTTTGGACGCACAATCCAGCCATCCTTTTCCAGTTTGGCCAGAAGGCGCGCAATTGTCGGTGTGGTGCCGCCAACGCGTTGACGCAATTGTGCGACGTCCAGACCCGGATCATGCGCAATTTCCATCAGAATATCGAATTCAAGCGCGGAGAGTTCAGTTTCTCCTGCAGCATGTCGCAGCAGCACAGACACACGTTTGGCTGCTGCCAAAAGGGTCAGCGTTCCCCGGTCCAGATTTTCCTCGGTCAGGAATAACCTGCCGTCCGGGCGCTCAGCTCGTGATTTTCCGGGTGGGGAATTCATACTCATGCTGCCAGTTTGACACGAATTTGTTGTGCCCTGCCAGCTTGAAATCCATTGCCAAGCGGTCTTGAAACGCTATCAACAATGTTCGAACACTTTCGAACACATCGAATTTACCCAGACTTTATGAAAGCAGACCCATGGCAACGCCAATCGTTCCTTTTGATGACCGTGACGGATTTATCTGGATGGATGGCGAGTTCGTGCCCTGGCGGGAGACGAAAGTTCACCTGCTGACGCATGCACTCCACTATGGCTCTGCCGTATTTGAGGGTGAGCGCAGCTATGACGGCAATGTGTTCGAATCCCTGCGTCACACACAGCGCCTGCACAAATCGGCGCAGATTCTCGATTTCGATATCCCGTTCAGTGTTGAGCAGATCGAAGATGCGAAAGCCGAGGCGCTGGCAAAATCAGGTCTTGAGAGCGCCTATGTGCGTCCGATCGCATGGCGCGGCTCCGAGATGATGGGCGTGTCAGCGCAGAGCAACACCATTCACCTCGCCATCGCGGTCTGGTCCTGGGGTGATTACTTCCAGGACAAGATGAAGGGCATCAAGATGACCCATGCGAAATGGCGTCGTCCTGATCCGGCAACCGCACCGTGCGAAGCCAAAGCGGCTGGCCTCTACATGATCTGCACCATGTCCAAACATGCAGCAGAGAAAGAAGGCTATGCCGACGCCCTGATGCTCGACTGGCGCGGGCAGGTGGCAGAGGCCACAGGCGCGAACATCTTTTTCATTCGTGATGGCGCGATCCACACGCCAACGCCGGATTGCTTCCTGAATGGCATCACCCGCCAGACGGCGATCAAGCTTGCGAAATCCCGCCAGATTGAAGTGGTTGAGCGCGCCATCTTCCCGGATGAGCTGGGCACGTTCTCAGAATGCTTCATCACGGGCACGGCCGCCGAGATCACACCGGTCGCGGAGATCGGCGATGTGAAATACACACCGGGTGAAATCACTGGCAATCTGGTCGACGATTATGACAAGCTCGTCCGTGGGAAGCTGACGCTTTAAAGTTAGCTCCAAGAGGCTTCCAGCTTTCACAATTGTCATCCCCGACTTGATCGTGGACCCAGAAAACAGCTTTAGATTTCAGTATCGTTGGATCCCGGATATGGCCCATCCTTAAACACCCGGCCATGATAGCCTTTGACATCAACAGCGCGGACGAAATCACTGGCAATCTGGTCGACGATTACGACAAGCTCGTCCGTGGGAAGCTCACGCTTGATAGGCTGCTCATTTCTAATCTGACGCTCGATTATATCGAATACGGCATCAGAAAGTTATTGTGATAGTTTATTCGATATAGTATCGTCGGCATTTGCAATTTATTGATATCTTATTATATACCATAGTCAAAATTAATATCTAAAAAGACATCAAATGAGTTATGAAGTCAGCGAAATCACAGCAGCGCTAAAACTGGAACGAGAAGCGCGCGGGTTCACGCAGCGTGAGCTGAGTGAAAGGTCGGGCGTGCCGCAGGCGCAGATTTCCAAATTGGAAAACGGGCAAGCCGATATTCGTATCAGTACGCTTGTATCGCTCTCGCGGGCGCTTGGGCTGGAGATTGAACTCGTTCCGCGTAAGCATGTGCCTGCTGTTCAAGCGATTACTCGATCTAACAGGCCAGCTGCGGGCCAGAGGCGATATTCACGGAAGAGCGAAGAATTGGCCGCAGCCGTTCAAGCGAGCCAATTTGCGCATACGACAAGTGCAGCGGAAGCGGCGATAGACAGCCGGTCAGAATTGGCAAGAAGCGCACTGGAAGCGGCGGCGGGTGCGGCCAGCATTTCGGCATTGGA
>CEPO01015437.1_pt1 | contig 18713 bp, 19 predicted proteins | sample 530481 | NCBI WGS metagenome assembly CEPO01 (sample SAMEA2620198, study PRJEB7988) | marine metagenome | biome: marine biome (ENVO:00000447); feature: surface water layer (ENVO:00002042); material: "saline water (ENVO:00002010), including plankton (ENVO:xxxxxxxx)" | depth 5 m
AAGGCGTAGAGGTCATGCGCCCCTTCAACACACAGGCGCGCCTTGAGCGATCCGGTCGGGTAGTACAGCCCGGCATGAACGACTTCAGAATTGCGTGACGAGACGCCTGAGCCAATCAGGTCAGCCTGCTCGATCACAATCGGCGCAATGCCGCGCTCGGCGAGCCTGTAGCCAATGGCCAGTCCGACAGCGCCAGCGCCGACGATAATCGCTTCGGTGTCGAAGGCGGACATGTCTCTCCCTATCCTTTTATCGAAAAGAGTATTGTCCGTTTTCAGCAAAAACCAATGCGCTATGCGTGTTTAAACGCGCTCGATTTTTCTATCGTGTTGCTCGCAAAACGCTGAAACCGCTTTCAATCCTTCTTTAAAGCATGCCGACCTGTGGTCGGCTTTGCCCGCCCGGCTGGAGCCGCGTCGCTGTGTGAGGCAAATGAGAAAATGGCTCGCGCAATTCTTTTTGTAATGTGTAGCAGAACCAGTCCGACTTTGCGGAAGCTTCGCCGCGACAGCCTTCGCGCATCCGTCGCAAAGGAAATGCGGTATGGATACACCCTCGGCTGGCTTGCCACGCCGAAACCCCATCGGGGCGAAGGCTGGTGGGCCCGGAGGGACTTGAACCCCCGACCAAACCGTTATGAGCGGTCCGCTCTAACCAACTGAGCTACAGGCCCTACCAGATAAGGAAGCGGAACTTACCCGTTTTTCCTCTCACGTCGAGAGGAAAAGCTGGAAAATTCGTTGGCTTTTTCCGGATTTGCCGGCGCTGATCAGGCCGCGAGCGTCCGCTTGAGGAAGTCCTGAATGCGCAGAGTGATCTCACCACCCGCACGACTGACATCCTGTGTCGCACCGAGAATGGTCCGTGCAGCGGTGGATGTCTCATCAGCGGTTTGCGCGGCCGAGGCCACTTCATCAGCCGCCTTGCGCGTGCCTTCCGAGGCGATGGTCACGCTCTGAGCGATTTCGTTGGTCGCAGCGCCTTGTTGTTCCATGGCCGCAGCGACCTGAGTTGTCAGGCTGTTCAGCTCGGCGATCTGTTCGGAAATCTCCGAAATCATGCCCGATGTTTCATGGCTGACATTCTGAATTCGGTCGACCTGATCTGAGATGACCTGGATGGCATTGGCGGTCTGATCCGCCAGGCCTTTGACTTCAGAGGCCACAACGGCAAACCCCTTGCCGCTTTCACCAGCCCGCGCGGCTTCAATCGTTGCATTGAGCGCCAGAAGATTGGTCTGAGACGCGATATCCCGGATCAGCTGGACGACGTCGCCAATCTCTTGTGCGCTCGATGCGAGCTCAGTGACCTTGCCGCGCGTTGTGCCGGAGGAGGTGTTGGTCGATTGGGCCAGATCGTTTGACCGGCTGATCTGGTTCACAATCTCATTGATCGATGAGGACAATTCCTGAGCCGCACTCGCGGCAGCCCCGACACTGTCAAAGGCGCTCGAGGTCGCCTGATCGATATGCTGAGCCTGTCCTCGTGACCGGTCTGCAGCCTGATCGAGCGTATGGGCAATATTGGTCAATTCGCTCATATGACTATTCAGTCGGTCGAGCTCGGCATTCACTTCGCGCTCGAAACTGGCGGCATCGTTTTGCAGATCTTCATTGCGTTTGGCCGCAGCAGCCGCGCGATCCTCGGCTGTTGAAGCCAGCTCATTGGCGCGGGCCTCGGCGGCTTCAGCATTCTGACGCGCGGTCTCTGCAGACAGAAGCGCATTGCGGGTTGCCGCGAGCAAGCTGGTAATCTTTGTCGACAGAAGGATCAGAACGCCGCATTCCACGGCCAGAATACCGCCATGCAGCAGAACGCGAAGAAGTGGCGCGCCATCAGGAAATGCAATTGTGGGCACAAAGAAGGCTGCGCCCAGATGGTGGAAGGCAACGGCCAGAGTGTAAGCAATCAGAGCGCGCCAATCCATCAGGCCAGCCAGCATGGCAAGTCCCGCGAAAAACGTCATGTGCATGTCGATCTGATAGGCGATGCCGGTGCCATCCCACTGGAAATCGTAAACCAGAAGCGCCAGTATGCCCGCCATGCTGACCGCCGCAGAAATCGGCATCGCGCCATAAATTGCCGGAATGCGATAGCTGATCGTCGGCAGAGCCGCGAGGCCAATGGCCACCAGCGCAACGGGCAGTGAACTCAGTCCCGAATTATAAAAGCCGATCCCCGCAACAAGCGCGGCAATGCTCCAGATAATCGCGAGCACGCCGATCGCGACGGGCCGACGCACGACTTCGATTTCAAATCCATCAATATTGAGGTCTTTTGGGGCTTTCATGAGGTCAGGTTCCACTGGGATGTGTTTGTTTTCGGACTGCAAAAGGCTGCAAAATCAGCACTCAGCACATAATCTGCGCCGAGGGCCTTGAGGGTCCGCTGTGTGTTTCCGCTCTGGTCGCGCACAATCAGGTGTCTGAACTTTTCATCGTAAGACACAATCTCGAGACCTAGGCGCTTCGCCTCTGAAACGATCTCTGTGCTGGTCATTTCCCGAGGGAAAATGCCAAGCATGTCCTCTCCGGCCTTCGGGAGCAGATTCAGCCCAAGGACAGGAAAAGTAGACATGAGAATCGAAATCAGGACAAAGAGTCGCATTTTAACCATAGCTTTTGGAGAGAGCATGGTGTGACTTGCTTTTTATTTGGTGAACTCAAGTGGTGATTTTTTTAATACATCAAAATGTCGCAGGTGCGCTGCTGGGTTTTCCAGCGAGTGTTGATGACCTCAAAATGAATAGCGCTGTCATTCATCTGCCGAGATTCCTGTCTAGACCCATGGCATACAAAGGAGTTTCTTATGACCCATTCACTTCAACGCGCCTTGCTGAGTGCTGCCGCCATCGGTTTTGTTTTTTCGGTCGCACCTGCTCAGGCACAGACCATGGACACCATGAATCATAATTCTATTCAGCCCGAGACCACGCTCAGCATCTCTGCTGAAGCTCGGGTCACGTCCGAACCGGATATTGCTTACCTTAACGGGGGCGTGATCAGTGAGGCGACCACCGCACAGGAAGCGCTGCAAAAGAACGCGAGCGATATGGCGGGTGTTTTCGAGGCTTTGAAAGCGGCTGGCGTTCCTGAGAAGGATATTCAGACGTCGAATTTCTCACTGAATCCGCGCTATGAATATCCGAAAAACGGCCAGCGTATTCTGACCGGCTATCAGGTTTCAAACCAGGTTCAGGCCAAGGTCACGGACATGGAAAATGTTGGCAAAGTCATCGATGCCATGGTGGCTGAGGGAGGCAACAGCTTCTCGGGCGTCAGTTTTGCGGTCGAGGACCCGAGCGATCTGATGAATGAAGCCCGCCGCAAGGCCATCAAGGATGCCATGGCGCGCGCAGAGCTTTATGCCGAGGCGACGGGTTACACGATCGCGCGGATCGTCACGATCGAAGAGGGCGGATCTTACGCTCCGCAACCTCGTCCGGTCATGATGGCCCGGAGCATGGCGGCGGATGAATCCGCATCCACTCAGATTTCCGGTGGCGAGCTGACATATTCTGCCAATGTGAACGTCGTGTTCGAGTTCCGGAAATAGTCTCACCGAAGGCAGTCGAGATGAATGATGATATGTCCGAACTGAGAAATCTCGGCCTGAAATCCGCCCGTCTCCTGAAGGAGGCGGGCGTTCTTACGATTTCTGACCTGAAGGAGATGGGCGCAGATCGATCTGCCTGTTTGAATTTGACCATGTTTATGTCAGGTTTCGTGACGGATACGGCGGAGGGAAAAAATGACCAGAGACGACGTGAACGCCTATTGCGCGAGCCTGCCCGGCGCGGAGGTATCAGATCCCTGGGGCGGCGGTCATGATGCCTGGAAAGTATGTGGCAAAATGTTTGCCTGCTTCGGTTCGGTCACGCCTGGCGTCAGCCTTAAAACCGAATCTATCGACACGGCTGAATTGCTGATTGAGCAGGGTGTCGGGGTCAAAGCCCCATATTTCCACCGCAGCTGGATTCTCATCCAGCCTGAAGACTTGCCAGAGGACGAGATGAAATCCCGTCTGAAGCAATCTTATCTGATTGTTCGAAAAGGCCTGACGAAAAAACTTCAGGCGACACTGGGGGAAATCGAATGAAATCGATCAGCTTGGCTGAACGACGTCGTTCTTTTCATTCAGCAGAACGACGCTCGGATTATAATTCCGGGCCTTTTCCGCCTCGACCTGACCAAATGTGCAGATGATCACGCGGTCACCGACCTGAAAATGCCGGGCCGCAGCGCCGTTGACGCCAATCGTTTTCGATCCGCGCGGAGCTTCAATGGCATAGGTCATGATACGCGAACCGGCGGTCACGTTCCAGATATACACCTGCTCGTGCGGCAAAATGCCAGCTTCGTCCAGCAAATCCTGATCGATGGAAACAGACCCTTCATAGTGCAGGTCACATTGCGTGACAGCTGCGCTGTGAAGCTTGGCTTTCATCATGGTCAGTAGCATTAAAAAGACCCTCCAGAGACCCTTACGCAGAAGATAGATATCTTCTCTTACTTATATAGGACGCAGGTTGACGTAACGTAAGTCTTTGGCCTGTATTGCGGCTGCGAAAATTAGATGCGCCTTATGCCGGAAGAAGCCGGTTCCGTAAAGAGAATTTCCTGAATTACCCGGCAGTCAAACAGGTTAAACGTGAGCGTGCACTAGTGTTGCTGCGCCTGCGAGAAGGTCATGTTGCGCAGATCAAGCATGACTTCGAGTGCGCCATTTTCTTTCTCACAAAGCCGCTCCAGCGGCACAATCACTGCCTTTAAGAGGTCATAGTCACGATTGTCGCCAATTTTTTGCCCTGCTTCATCCAGACAAGTCAGCCGATAATTGACCTCATTTTTGGCCGGAAATGTCCGTGCAAAGATGATTTTCTCCGCACCCGGAAGTGCCGCACGTTGCAGTGCGGCAATCCATGCTTTTCTGTCTTCCATTGAGATCATGAGAAATAAGGCTCACTCGCCATTCGGATAGATGATGGGCAGATAGATCGCACTTGGACGGTCTTCTGTCAGGTAAATCGTGTTTTCTGCCACGCGCGGCTCCACACCCGGTGCCGGATTTTCTCCCGTATTCGGGTTCAGATCAAATCGGGGATAGTTCGATGATGAAACCGTTACCTGAATTTTGTGGCCCTTCTCGAACGTGATCGCTGTATCCCAGAGATCGATCTGCATTTCTTCGGGTGTGCCGGGATACATCATTTCGATTTCATCTGGCATGCGGCCATTGCGATACCGGGTCCGCAGAGCGCTATCGAGCACAATCGCCTCATAACCATCGGGATAAACGTCAACCAGTTTGACCATGAAATCAGTGTCCGGACCGTCCGTGGCGGCAAACAGATTCATCGTCACCGGACCCGCAATCACGACATCCTCGTCGAGCGGCGCTGTTTCAAACCGCAGATAATCCTGGCGATCGCCAATCACTCGCTGATCCATCGGGCCACGTTCAAAGGTGAGGTTGGCGCCGCCGACGCTCGGCACCGGGTCAGCCGGATCGAAGGTATAGGTCATGGTCTCGCCTTCCTCCGGTTTATCGGGCGAAAGCGTGCCATCGGCATGGAGGTAGTATGCACGTTCGCGCGGAGCAGGCGGCCAGTTGCCAAATTCCATCCAGCGGTTTTTGTGGGTCACTGCACCCTTGCGGGCCGAGGCCATCATGAAGGCGTTGACTGGCGCTTCATCCATAATGCCGTTCTCTTCGCCCTTCAGCCAATAGCTGAACCAACGGATTTCCTGATCGACACCATCGACGACATTGCCGCGCAAGCCGCCGCCTTCATACTCCAGATCACCGGACAGCGGGCCATGTCCGAACGGTCCCATAGTCAGTTTCTGATTGCCGCGCGCGCCCTCCGCGCCTTCATTCTGCAGATAGCTGAAATTGCGGACATTGCCCTCGTTGAAGATGTCGTACCAGCCGCCATAATTATACATCGGAATGTCGATATATTTGCGGTTCTCATTGATCTCGCCATTGGCCCAATAGGCCTTGTCGGGATAGTTCGCCGCGTTGGCTGCGATCACCTCTTCGGCAATGCCCTGACGTCGCGACCAGTCACCGGAATCCTTTTCCTTGAAGGCCCCGCCAATGAACGACCCGGTCAGACGGGAAGACGGCGCAACCACCACATAGGCGGCTTCGAGGTGCGGCGGCGCGTAGGTGGCAGCCAGGTTCGATGTAATGCCCATGGCCGATCCGCCGGTAATACCGACCTTGCCATTGCACCAGTTCTGCTCGGCCATCCACTCGATCGTGTCATAGCCATCCGGGCCATCATCGACGAAGGCGCGATAAAAGCCTTCAGACCGGCCCTTGCCCCGGACATCCTGCACCATGAAGGCAAAGCCCGCATCAGTGTATTTCTTCGCGGATTCGGGATTGGCATACCGCGCATCCTTCAGATACGGCGTCCGGGTAACGATGCAGGGCCAGGGGCCTTCGCCGTCCGGCAGGAACACATTCGCCGCGAGCTTTGTTTTATCTGTCATGACGGCGAAGGCTTCAAACGACCCTTCCGGCGGGGCATAAGCCTCAAGCGTCGGTTTGGCCTCTTGCGCACTGGCAATCATCCCCATGGTCGTTACGGCAAATATAGCCGCAATCGCGGTGAGCGTGTTTCGCATAAATCGTCTCCCATCAGCCACAGATTATTGCTCAGCGGTCTCTCGATCGGACACTAGCAAGAGATCAGAAGAGCGCAATAATGCGAAAGGGCAATTTTTCGAGAGCAGATCTGTCAGACTGGGAAAGAGAAAAAGTCTGAACATGTTTGAAGAAAAGCAGTGCTTCGCCATGACACACCCGGGTTAATAGGCTAGGATTTGTGCCGGGCCAGAAGGGTTTCAGGAGGGGTATCATGAAAAAGTCAGCAAAGGCCGCAATCGGTCTTTTTTTGAGCGCTTGTTCAGTCGGGATGATCGCACATGCACAATTAGATCCATCACCGGCGATACCAATTGATCGTCCAGAAGGCGTGTTTCACAACAAGGCTGGTACTGGCGAGCTGATCTGTGTGCCTATTCCACCCAATCCGGGTGATGACTGGTTCCGCTCCCTTGCTTGGGATCAGCGCATGTTTGGCACGCGTGGACCGTGTGATCCGGATCTCGAATATATTGATGAAGGCACATGGGGCCGCACAGTCCTGCTCAGCGGAGTGGATTCAGCGGGCCGTCGCGCAGACTTCCGTTTCTATGTGCTGAACGAGACTTATGCATGGGCGCTCGGCTCCGCGAGCCGGATTGAAGGACGTGGTCGGGCTGCGAACTTCGATGCGCTTCTGGCGACGGAAGTGTTTTTCCGGCGGTTCTGTTCCGCTGACGCCGCGCTTGGTCTTGGAGCTGCTTCCTATGAAGGCGAGACCGCGGCCAATCATCGGCTTTCCGGCGCACGTGCAGATGTCATCTCGCAACAGGTAAGCCGTGTTGCTCCGCGTTGCACAACCAGTTCGACGCCGGATGTCTATTCGGTGAATCTCGGCGAACACGCTGAGACGCCGGACGCAAACACAGCCGACCAGCGCAAAGTGGTCATCGTTCTGATGCGAAATGCGCAAGAGGGTGTGAATATTGGCGAAGCGCTAAAGGATGCCGTTGGCGATCAGGAACTTGTCGACGGCTTTGCGCTCAAGTATTACGACCTTCTGCAGGTCAGTTCGTATCAGGGCTAAGCCGCGCCCTGTTCACCAAGGGGAAGGCCCGGCATCGGGCCTTCTCCGGCAACGAAATGCTCAATTTCCATTCTGTCGCCAATTTCCGTCACCCGGATCACGGTCTCATTGGTCTGCTTAACCTCAAGCACCTGCTCCGGGGTAAGCCCGGTTAGCCGTCCCACCATCACACGAATGATAAAGCCATGTGCCAGCACAGCGCGGGTTTGGGCCGGATGCGCTGCTGCCTCAGTCAGAAAGCTGTCGGCACGCACTTCCAGATCTTCAAAATTTTCACCATTGGGCGGGCGATAGCCATAGCGGTCAGTCACCCAGGCATGCCATTCCTCCGGGCGTTCAACGCGAATATCGGCATAGAGCATGCCCGACCAGTCGCCTGAGCTCCATTCCTTCAGCCGGTCATCGAAAGTGGGATTGGCGGCCAGCGGCATGTGCTTTGAGATGATCGCAGCGGTCTGGCGCACGCGAATTTGCGGGCTCGCCCAGACGTGCTCAATCCCGAGGTCTTTCAGCCAGCGCCCATTCACATCGGCATGGCGTTTGCCATTCTCGTTGAGATCAGACTCCCACTGGCCCTGCATACGCTTTTCAGCGTTCCAGACGGTTTCACCATGGCGCACAAAATACCAGACACGATCAGCTTGAAGCTGTTCTGCCATGTTGGAACCCTCCATCCGCAATCAGATGGAGCAGGACTTAGCCCTAGAACACCCATTCATCAATGCGACGGTTGAGATCAATCTCGATTTCGAGGTCTTCGCCCTTGCTGAAGCCCTGGCCGACACTGACGGGCGCGAAGATCAACTTCTTCCATGCGCTTCGATAGGTCGATTTCAGCATCGGATTGTCGCAGGACACGCGCACGTTTTCCGGCGTGCCGACTTGCGGCAGGTCAAAGGTTATCCGGCAGCTTCCACCAAACCCATCCATGCGGGTCGCTGCATCAAGTTTGATGTCCAGCGGGCTGACGGACCAGTCTTTCCAAACCCGCATCTGCGTGTTCGGCATGGCCTCGACCGCACTGACATACAAATCCTCAAAAACGCCTGCCTTCACGCAATCATCCCGTGATTGCGCATAAGACACCATGGCCAGATAGCCGCCAAACTGGACAAGCCCATTGTCGAGCAATTGCGTGATCTTCGCAGCGCTTTCGAGGGTTTCAGCACTCGGCGTGCCTGCACACGCCTGCGCGATTGCCGGAGCGCTCATCGCAAGACTTGTCAGACATCCAAAAAGGCAGGCAATCCGTTTCACTTCAGAAATTCCTCGAACCTTGGGTTGAACCCCTTGAGGAATGAATATTATGCGATGTTGGCGGCGTCCAGCGACATGTGCAGCGCCGGTGCTTATTTCGGTCGCTTGTCCGGATTTCTGGCAAAATACCGCTCAGCGTAATGCAGCGCGGCGGCATGATGGCACTGCTGCGGCGTGACACCGTCAAAGTTTAGATAATCCTCATAGGCCATATCAAGCACCTCGATCTCTTCAGTGGCGTCGAGGTCCTGATCATGCGTTTTCAGAGCATTAAAGGCGAGGAAGAACCAGACCTGATTGTTCTGGGTCGCCCAGTTCGAATAGGCGTGGCCAATTTGAACCCAATCATCTGATGTATAGCCCGTTTCCTCGCGCAATTCGCGTTTCGCAACATCGAGATAATCGGTCTCGCCGGGCTCAGAACTTCCCGCGGGCAGCCCCAGCGTGATGGCCTCGGCGCCGTGGCGATATTCCTGGATGATGATCAGTCGTCCTTCAGGTGTGAAGGCGAGCACAGACACCCAGTCAGGGTATTCAATAACGTGATAATCCTCGAGTATCTGACCGGAGGGCTGTTCCACCTTATCCGTACGCACGCTGAGCCATGGATCTTTAAAGGTCTGGCGAGAAGAGAGCACTTTCCAGGGTTTCATCAGCGATTCCGTCCGAAACGGCGCGTCCGTTCAAACGCGTCATTCTTCTCTTCAGCGGTCATGTAGAGACCGGGACATTTAAAATGAAGAAGAACCGGAGCTCCCAATCCAATCAGCAGGCCAAGCACGGCCGCAAACCATATGGGCGTGACGCTGAAGGTGAGCAGGAATGCCAGAAAACCGGCTCCGACAAGAAATTGATCGATCAAACTGCCCGTCGAGCCGTTCAGAAAGTCCATCCATTTGAATCGTCCGCGCAAATTTTACTCCCTGAGTTTCATCCGGCACTAATGCCTGTTTCTGGCTTTTACCCGTTCTCTGAGTGACAAGCGTTGCTCGGAAAGAGATTTACGTTTTGGCTTAAAGAACAGCATCCAAAAACCAACACAGAGACAGACCAGCAGCCCGATGACACCGATGACGAGCGCCTCTATGCCATTATCAGGACCAAATATAGCTTCTGCCTGCGACAAGATGAGTGCCAGAAACCCGAACCCCAGAAACCACATCAACAGAAAGCCGTAACTTCGGACGAGCTGCGCTAGAAAGTATTCGAGAAAGCGCAACAAAACTGCTTATTCCCCCGGTTTCAAATGCTGATCCAGAAACCGCATGCGCGTCTTCATCAGATGCGTTGAAAGCGCCTGTCCACGGATGCCATGCCGCTGACCGGGATAGGTCATCAGGTCAAACAACAACCCGCGCTCCTGCATGGCCGCCATCAGACGTGTGGTGTTATCGAAGGTCACGTTGTCGTCTGCCATGCCATGCATCAGAAGCAGCGGCGGCAGATCGCCTTCCCACCGGTCGAGATGATAGAAGACCGACGACTTCTCATACCCGTCGGCATTGTCCTGCGGGGTATCCATATAGCGCTCAGTGTAGAAGGTGTCATAGAGCGCCCAGTCCGTCACCGGAGCGCCCGAGGCGGCCGCGGCGAACGTGCTGGGCTCGGCCTGCAGCATCACCATCAAGGTCATATACCCGCCATAGCTCCAGCCCTGAATGGCGATGCGGTCGGGATCAACGAAAGGCTGGTTTTTCAACCAGTCCACGCCAAGCAGCTGGTCGCGCACTTCTGGCCCGCCCGTCTGGCGATAGATCACATCCTCAAACTGCTTGCCGCGATTGTAAGAGCCGCGATTGTCCAGCCGGAAAACCACATAGCCCTGATGGGTATAGAACTGATCCGTCATCCGCTCCCAATTGCGATTGACGGTCTGCACATGTGGCCCGCCATACACCTCGACAATAACCGGATATTGTTTCGTCGGGTCAAAATCCGGCGGAGTCTGATAGCTGTAATGAAGCGTCTGACCATCTTCAGCCTCCAGCGTGCCATAGGTCGGAACCGTGTGGTTTGCGAGGTATGGGAAATAAGGATGACTCTCATCCAGCCTGTTTTCCTCAATCCATGCGATCAGCTCGGTTTCCGGGCAGATCATGCGTTCGATGCGCGCCGACATGGGCGTGGTGTCGATGCAGGTGGAGTCCGGCAGGCGCTCCCAGCCTTTCTCTTCCAGCTCGTCATCGGTGTGAACATGAGGCACGCGATAAAGCCCTGTTTGTGGCGGTTGCGTTGGCGAAGAGGACGTGCCGACAAAGCTCTTCCCATCCGGGCTCATGGTTACGGACCAGCTCTTGCCAGCTTCAGTGAGGCGGATGGGAGGTGGCCCATCAACGAGACGAAGACCCGCACAACCCTGACACGTGTTTATCTGATAGGATGTGATGGCTTGCCGATAGAGATGTTTCTCCAGCGGCGTGTCCATATAGCCCGTGAAATAGACGAAATTGTTTTCGATATCCACGCCCTCAATGGCGCTGACGACCCATTCGCCATCCGTGATGCGGATATACTTTTCGCCTTCACGCGAATTGGCGATGATGTGCCGATAACCATGCCCATCTTCTTCAGAGGTTGTGAGAATCCAATCATCTGTGACGGTAAAATCCTTGCTGAGATTGACCCAGCGTGACTGGCTTTCTGCAGACGCTGCCTCCACTGTCCAGTCCGGCGCTGAACTCTCGAGATAACGGATGAGGCTCTGGTCGCGGTTCACCGCCTGGGTGACCATTTTCTCGCCGATCCAATTCACCCGCGTGAGATACTGGTCCGTCGCCGGGCCCCAATCCTCGCGGCGCCAGTTCAGTTCAGTCGCTTCGCCACTCGCCATATCGCGCACAAACAGATCCACAATCGCATTCGGGCGTCCGGCTCGGGGATAGCGCTGGTCGATGACGGTGGTCTTGTCGGCGGCGATGTCGAAGCGCTCGATGACATCGACCGTGCTTTCGTCTACTTTGGTGTAGGCGACATAGCTTTCGTCAGGTGACCACCAATAGCCCGTATACCGGCTCATCTCTTCCTGCGCTACGAACTCGGCCACGCCGTATGAAATGGCGTTTTCCGGTTCAGCATCCGGCGTGATTTGCGTTTCCGTGCCGGTGGCGAGCTCTATCACCACCACAGCACCATCGCGGACAAAACTCACATAATTACCCTGCGGCGAGACCTTCGCGTCGTATTCGAAGGCCTCGGTCTCGGTCAGCTGCCTCGTCTCCGGCCCATTCGCCGTCAACGTCACGAGGTGCAGATCGCCGCCGATCGGCACGAGAATCGTATCCGCCGTGCCCCAGTCATAATCGACAATACCGCGTTGGCCCGCAATCCGCTTGCGCTCACGTAGAGCCTTCTCTTCTTCTGAGAGTTCGACCTCTTCAGGCTCCAAAAGTGTAGAATCCACCAGCAGGCTCTGCTCGCCCGTTTGCACATCAAACTGCCAGAGGTCATAGCGCGAACCATCACTCTCCCGTCCTTTCAGAAACGTCACGCGTTTGCCGTCCGGTGAGAACTTCACACCGCGAGGCGAGGGGCCTGAAAGCGAAGGGGAGGAATAAAGGCGCTCGATGGTGAGTCGCGGTGCGTCAGTCATGTTTTCCGAAGGATCCGATTGAGAAAAGCCCGGCGTGCCTGCGCAGGCAGCAGAGAGCATCATAAGAAGAGGCAGAGAGAAATGTTTGTGCATAGCTGACGTTTTAACGTTGTTTTTCGCGCTGTCATCGGTTCAACTTCGAATCATGAACGAAGCACAAGCTTTATTTGAGACGGCAAGACGTATTGCTGCGGTCGCTGAAAGCGAAGAAGAGCTCACCACTGCCGCTGGGCTTATGCGTCAATCTGCTGAATTAGGGCATGGCGCTGCTGCGGGCGCGTTTGGCACAATGGTCATGCGTGGGCAGGGCGTTGCTTCAGATCCTGAGCTCGCCCTTCGATACTGGACGCAGGCGGCCCTCGATGGCGCGGACGCCGACAGCGCCTTCCGCCTCGGCATGGCCTGTCGCGATGGTCTGATCTGCACACAAGACCTCGCCGCCGCGCTCGCCTGGTTCCTTCTGGCTCGGGATCTTCTGCATGATGTCGTCCTGCCGGATATCGACTCCCTGCAGTATGAGATGGACGAAGCGACCCGCGCCGAAGCCTATTCGCTTTACGACCACCTCCGCGAAAACTCAGAACATTTGCGCTAGTTCGCAGCTCGGGTCGCCACCACAGTCACATTGGCGGTCACCTGCGTGTCATCCACATCTGACACGCCAACCTGCCACTCGGCGCGGTCAAAACTGACCACGCCTTCGGCGATTGCCTGATCTCCTGAAACATCGAGGGTGAAGGTCAGATCGGCCGGATGGCTCACGCCCTTCAGGGTCAGCGCACCTTTCGCCAGATAGCCGCCATCAGATGTCAGACGGATGTCTTCAGAATTGAAAAAGGCTTCCGGGAATTGGCCAATATTCAGCCAGCTCAATTCAGAGGCCAGTTGGCGGGCCATATGCTCGTCACTGGTGATGCTGCGCGTGTTGATGGCGACATCGATCAGGCCATGCCGCTCTGGGTTCGACGGGTCCAGAATGATCGTGCCTGAAATCTCATCAAACCGGGCCTGACGCGTGGCCTGTTTGGCGTGGACATCGACCGTCAGAAACGTGTCCTCCGGCACAATCTGCCAGGCATGGTCGCCCTGTGCAGCTTCGACAGTTTGGCCTGGTTGCGCGACGGCTGACGCTGCGTCACCCGCCTCATCATAGGGCTGCGCAAAGACAAAAATGAGCGCGGCGCCGGCTGCAGCGGCCAGCGCAAAGCCCAGCCATGGGCCGAGCCCGCGCCCCGCCATACGCGTCACGATCTGATCCTTCTCGATGAAATAATGCTTCAGCGCAGCGGCCACATGCAGGCCGAACAGACCGATCGTGGCAAAGGCGAAAAATTCATGGAGTCCTGACAGGGTTTCCGCCAGCTCCGCTCCCTGTGGCAGCGGTAGAAGCGGCACCTCAAACAGGCCGAAAAACTGAGTTTGGATGCCGAGCGGCGAGGCTGAAATATAGAGCCAGCCTGCCAGCGGTGTCGCCACCATCACCACGTAAAACAGGATATGCGTGAGGCCAGCCAGCGCTTTCTCCCAAGCCGGCATTAGCGTCGGCAAGGCAGGCGGCTTATGCATCAACCGCCAGACGAGACGCACAACAGACAGCACAAGCACAACCAGCCCAAAACTCTTGTGCAACTGAACGACCTGAAAGCCGAGATCGCCGGAAACCAGCTTATGGCCAAATGCAAACCCGCCAATCAGCTGTCCCAGAATCAACACGGCCATGAGCCAGTGAAGAAAGCGGGCAACGCCAGTATAGTGCTCTGAAGATTGGTTCATGGGTGGAATCCATCTGCGTGTCGAATATTAGGTGAATATGATATAAAGTGGCGCGCGTCCATGGGGCTGATGCGTCTCGGCCCGCGCGTCGTCAAATCTCGGAAAAAGCGGTCACCCAGGCCGAACTGATCGAAAAGGCGATCATATTGGTCGACATGGAAATGAAAAGGCTGACCAACGCAAAGACGGTCGCTCTCACGATTTTTCCGAACACGCCCTGACCTGCCACTCCGCCACGCATTGCCGTGGAGAAATCCAGTGTCAGAACGCCGCCCATCATGAGGATAGAATTCACAAACCAGATGGTCTCAGACGTGACGCCCAGCGAGGTGGTCATGAAAAGCGAAAAAACCGCCCCCGGAATAAGCGCCAGAAAGTAAAGCCGGATGCGCAGCACCATGGCCGTGCCCTTACCCCAGAGGGGCAGGACCAGCGCCGCCAGAACATGCAGAAACATGAAGACCAGTGGAAAGGCGAACACAAACGTGTCCATCAGCTTTTCTGTGAACGCATCTGCCAGTGCGCGCGTCGCAAAGTCCCCGGTCGCGAATACAATGTCGGCCGTGACCTGATAGAGATAGGTGTCTTCGCCTGTCCACAGAAACCGCAGCGCGGTCATGGCCGCAAGCAGCGAAAAGACCAGCCGGATGGAAGGCGTATAACGGCGATGACCCCAGTCAGGGTCACGGGCTGTTTCAAACACACGGGCCGGACGCCGGTACATGGCCCAGATCGTATGCAGGCCGCGCACATTCAGTCCGAACATGTCTTCGACCAGATCGTCCATGCCGACCTTCGGGTTTTTCTGTTCGGTTTTGGCGTCGCTCATCATCTTACCCGCTTGCCATGATTGAACTCGACGCCCAATTGAGGCAAACACCAGCCTTCACTTTGCACCCAGTTCTGAAAGCCGACATCACTCATGGCCTCATACCAGTATATCTACCAGCTCTCCGGACTTACCAAGACCTATCCCGGCGGAAAAAAGGTATTTGAAAACATTCATTTGTCATTCCTGCCGGACGCGAAAATCGGTGTGGTGGGTGTAAACGGGTCAGGTAAATCCTCGCTCCTGCGCATCATGGCACAGGAAGATAAGGAATTTAACGGCGAAGCCCGTGCAGCAGACGGCATCAAGATCGGCTATCTCCCGCAGGAGCCTCAGCTCGACCCGAGCCTCAATGTGTTCGACAATATCGCCTCAAAATGCCCGGAAAAAATCCTGCTCGACAATTACAACGCCATCTCTGCGAAAATGGCGGAGGAATACACTGATGAGCTGATGGAGGAAATGACCGAGCTGCAGGAGCAGATCGACGCTGCGGATGCCTGGGATATCGATTCCAAAATTCAGATGGCGATGGACGCGCTGCGTTGCCCCGATGAATTCGCAGACGTGAACAAGCTCTCGGGCGGTGAAGTCCGTCGCGTGGCCATCTGCCAGCTTCTCCTGTCCAAGCCCGACATGCTGATCATGGACGAGCCGACCAACCATCTTGACGCGGAAACCGTCGCCTGGCTGCAGAATTACCTGGTGAACTTCCCTGGCTGTGTGATCCTCGTCACCCACGACCGTTACTTCCTCGACCAGGTCACCGGATGGATCCTCGAACTCGATCGCGGCAAGGGCATTCCGTATGAAGGCAATTACTCGGCCTGGGTCGAGAAGAAAGCCAAGCGCATGGAGCAGGAAGCCCGCGAAGAGGCCTCCAAGAAACGCACCCTGTCCAAGGAACTTGAATGGGTCCGGTCCGGCGCAAAGGCACGTCAGGCCAAATCCAAGGCGCGTATCTCCCGCTATGAAGAAATGGCGTCCAAGGCTGAAGCTGAGAAGGTCTCAACCGCACAGATCCGCATCCCGCCAGGGCCGCGTCTGGGCGGTGTGGTTCTGGAAGCTGAAGGCCTGCGCAAGGGCTTTGGCAATCGTCTTCTCATTGAAGACCTCGAGTTCAAACTGCCGCCGGGCGGGATTGTCGGCGTGATCGGACCGAACGGCGCGGGTAAATCCACCCTGTTCCGCATGATCATTGGCGATGAACAGCCCGATGCCGGTTCTCTGCGCCTCGGTGAGACGGTGAAACTTGGCTATGTCGACCAGAGCCGTGATGCGCTGAACCCGAAGGCGACCGTCTGGGAGGAAATCTCCGGCGGTACGGACATTATCGACCTGGGCGGCGTCGAAGTGCGCAGCCGTGCTTATGTCGGCGCGTTCAACTTCAAGGGCACTGACCAGCAAAAGCCGGTGGGTGTTCTCTCCGGTGGTGAGCGCAACCGCGTCCACCTTGCGAAAATGCTGAAGACGGGTGCCAATTTGCTCCTCCTCGATGAGCCGACCAACGACCTCGACGTTGAAACCCTGTCAGCGCTGGAGGAAGGCCTTGAGAACTTCCCGGGCTGCGCTGTGGTGATCAGCCACGACCGTTGGTTCCTTGACCGGATGTGTACCCACATTCTGGCCTTTGAAGGCGACAGCCATGTGGAATGGTTTGAGGGTGATTTCAGCTCTTATATTGAAGACAAGAAACGCCGCCTCGGCGACGAAGCCGTCGAGCCAAGCCGCCCGAAATTCAAGAAACTGACCCGGGATTAGGTGTAATAAAGGCGGCCATCGGCCGCCTTTATTATTCTTGGATTCCAGATCGGCTATGCCGTCTGGAATGACTGCTCCATTTGCGCATTAGTCCCACTGTCATCCCAGACTTGATCTGGGATCCAGAAAATCAAGCCACAAAACGCTCATCATAGAGATCGTCCCAGTTGGGGTTCTCCCGTTCAATCAACGCAATTTTCCACGCGCGATTCCACGCCTTTAATTGCTTTTCCCGCGTGATGGCGTCGCCAATACCCTCAAAACTTTCAGACCAGACCAGCCGATATACCTTGTATTTAGTCGTGAACTGGCTGCCTCTGTCATTCCGATGTTGCCACACTCGCAAGAACAGATTGTTGGTCACGCCGATATAGAGCGTACCGTTTTTCTGCGAGGCGAGCATATAAACAAGATAGGTTCTCATGTAAAGAACATATCATGAACGATCTATCTTGTCATCCATTTCTGGATCCCAGATCAAGTCTGGGATGACAGTCTTCAAAGCCGGTACGGTGTTCGTTCGAGCAAGCCATTCAACAATCAATTGAACACCGTACAAAACTAAGACACCCTCCCTGCCATGTCTGATCTGGTCATTCTCGCGCGGCTCGACGATTATCAGGAGGCCTACATCATTGTGGGCTTACTGGAAGCCCATGGCATCAAGGCTGTGCTGGATGGCTATAATCCGGAAAGCGCCTCACACTCGGCGCGGTATGGCAGTTTTCTCAGCACCAATTCGGCCCGCATTCTGGTGCACAAGAACCAGCGTATGAAAGCGCGCCGGATCGTTGAAGACCATTGGGCGGCAGCTGAACAGGCGCTTCTCGATGAGTTCGGCGCGCCCGAAGAGGAGGATCAGATCAATCCGGACCGCGACCGGCCCTGGCTTCGCTGGTATGCGATTGTCCTTGGTGGCCTCATGTTGCTCATGTGCGTGCTTGCTCTCAGTCAGTGGTGACGGGTTCACGGTCTTCTGCATTGTTAGAAGGCCTGAGGAGGGCAGGTTTAAGTCGTTTCCGCCGTTTCCGGTGAACTCCTCGCCTCTGATCGCGCCGGTGCAAGAACAAACGCATTCCATCGTTCGGCATATTGACGTAAGGTCAATTGACCGCGCTCCGAACGTGTTTAAGGTGCCTCCCAATCAAAGAAGACGGCTGCCCCGGAACGTATCGGGAGTGAGCAGGGGGAGGATTAAACTTGAAGTATCTGAAGTCTGGAGTCGGACTGGCATCCGTATTTTTCGTTGCAGCCTGCGCCAGCTGCTCGGGGGGCGGATCTGGCGAAACATCCACCCCGACATCTATGCCGGTGAGCACTACGCCCACGCCGACACCGACGCCTACACCCACGCCTCTGTCGGGCGCCGAGCACTATTCCGACATGCTGAACAAGCTTGGTATCAACAGCATGAGGCCGGGCCGCGATCCCGACGAGACTGCGCCGAACGGTGCAAATTACGACGAATCTCAGGCCAATCCCTATCCGGATCTGCCAGACCCGCTGACCGATAATGCCGGCAATCCCGTCAGCACACCGGATGCCTGGAACAATGTCCGGCGCGCTGAAATCATTGAGGCGTTTGAGCGGGAAGTATATGGCCGCGTGCCGTCATCAGCCCCGCAGATATTCTGGCAGGTCACCGACTCCGAAAACGGTGTGCTTCAGGGCGAGCAGGTCCTCATTCGCAGGCTCGTTGGTACGCCAAATGCAGCCATTGATGGCATTGACCTCGAACTCCGTATGCTGGTGGTGACGCCCGCTATCGCAGGCGAGACGGCCCCTCTGCTTGTCATGCTGGGTCCGGGGGATGACACCCC
>CEPO01047348.1_pt1 | contig 18697 bp, 20 predicted proteins | sample 530481 | NCBI WGS metagenome assembly CEPO01 (sample SAMEA2620198, study PRJEB7988) | marine metagenome | biome: marine biome (ENVO:00000447); feature: surface water layer (ENVO:00002042); material: "saline water (ENVO:00002010), including plankton (ENVO:xxxxxxxx)" | depth 5 m
ATGAAGCCCTATCCTTGATCGGAATGCGGATCCGCAAAGCCCTTATGACCGCTGACCGCACAGTTCGCATTAACGATGCCAAAGCTCGTCCGTCTCTTGTCGCGCGGTTAAGCGGCGATGAATTTGCGGTTTTGGTTCCCAACATTGATGCCAAGTCAGACATCACGCGCCTGATGCAGATGGTGATTTCCAGCATGCGCCAACCGCTCGAAATTGCTGGTCAGGCCATCACGCTCGGACTTTCTGGCGGCATCGCACTGGCGCCAATTCACGGGGTGAAAGGCGAGGACCTGATCAAGAATGCCGATCTCGCGCTTAAAGAAGCGCGTCGGGCGGGTCGATCAAAAGCGCGGTTCTATTCGACCAAGCTCAACAAGATCGCCATGGACCGCATGCATCTTGAGGCAGACCTCCGACGCGGCATCGAGAAAGACGAATTCCTTCCGTATTTCCAGGCGAAGGTGGATTTCAAGACAGGACGTATATCCGGGGCTGAGGCGCTGGTGCGTTGGCAGCGAGATGACGGCGATCTGATTTCGCCAGGCATTTTCATTCCAATGGCTGAGCAGCTCGGCCTGATTTCTGAAATTGGTGAGTCGGTCTTGCGTCAGGCCTGTACGCAGGCAACACGCTGGATGAAGGCTGGCCATGATTGCAAAGTTGCCGTGAACGTCTCTCCGCTTCAGTTCGAAGAAGCTGATTTTGCGGAGAAAGTGCTGTCGTCTCTGCGCGAAGCAGGTCTTCCACCAGGCCGGTTGGAATTAGAGATCACCGAAACCATGGCGGTGGCCGATACCGACAGGGTGTCAGAAATCATGCGGCCGCTGCGCGCTATGGGCGTGCGCCTCGCGATTGATGATTTTGGCGCGGGCCATTCTAACCTCGTAACTCTCACCAAGCTTCCGTTCGACGTCTTCAAGATCGACCAGCAATTCGTCAGCGCGCTTCACTCAGACAAGCAAGCACCCGCGGTTGTCGAGATGATTCTTGCGATGGCAGAGACAATGGGCCTCGAAACGGTCGCCGAGGGTGTAGAAACGCCATCACAGAGCGATTTTCTGCGCCGTCGTGGATGTACTTTGGCCCAGGGCTATCTCTATTCCAAGCCGATCCCGCCGGATGAATTCATCGAGTTTCTGGCCAATTGGCGCCCATTCGGTGAGGTTCTGGATGGCGATATGCTCCAGCGGCTCGCCGTCGCTAACGATTAGTATTTATCGATAAACGGAAAATATTGCTTGCGTTTGGCGGGAAGCTCCCCCAAATTGTGCGCATGACACATTCGAATTCTCATGAAGATAAAAAATGGCGCGCAACAACGATTCTGGCCGTTCGGAAGAATCAAAAGATCGCGCTGATTGGCGACGGCCAGGTTTCTCTTGGCCAGACTGTGATGAAGGGCAATGCCCGAAAAGTGCGGCAATTAGTTGATGGCAAAGTGCTCGCCGGTTTTGCGGGTGCCACGGCGGACGCCTTCACTTTGTTTGAGCGGCTCCAGTCAAAACTTGAGCGCTATCCCGATCAATTACAGCGTGCCGCCGTTGAACTCGCCAAGGAATGGCGGACTGAGAAGTATCTCCAAAAGCTCGAAGCTATGCTGATTGTGGCTGATAAAGACATCACCCTGCTGATCTCAGGGTCTGGTGATGTGATTGAGCCCGAACACAATATTATGGCGATTGGCTCAGGCGGCCATTATGCCGCTGCGGCTGCGCGTGGTCTTTATGACTATGAGCCGGACGCCGAAGTGATCGCGACCAAGGCCATGGAGATTGCGGCGGATATCTGCGTCTACACAAATTCCAGCTTCACCCTCGAAACACTGGACTCGGTGGTCTGACATGGAACGCGAGAAACTGAGAGCTGCCGTCGAAGCCGATGTCATCACCGCAGATCAGGCGACGCGCCTTGAAGCGATGTTTCGCACCACAGACGGTGAGTCTTCGGAGGGCGAACCGCTCCGGTTTCTGTCCAATCTGAACGATGTATTCCTCTCAATCGGGATCGTCATTCTGTTCGGCGGGCTTGCCGCGGCCTTCAGTATTCTCGCATTCGGCCAGGTTTCCTTCGGCCAGTATGCGCCAATGATTTCGATACCTCTGGCCCTGACCGCCTGGGCCTGCTCAGAATATTTCTGCGCGCGCCGAAAAATGCTTCTGCCCAGCATTGTGCTCTGCATCATCTGGACAATCTGCGTCGGTGTTTCGGTGTTCGCCATCCTCTCCTGGAGCGTGTTTCAGGAAAACGGGTCCGCGCTGGCGGCCTCGGTCTTCACCAATTCCTCGAATGATGATGTGATCGACGCGATTATTTCAGAGTCCCGGTCCACCGTGATCTTCGCGTTTCTTGGCGCAGCCTTGGGCACACTCGGATTTTATCTGAGATTTCGCCTGCCTTTCTCACTCTTTCTCACGGCCGCCTGCCTGGTGGCGGTGGCGCTCATTCTCTCTGCTGGCTTTGTAACGTTACTTGTCTGTGGCCTCATCTCGTTGGGTCTTGCCATCTGGTTTGACAGTATGGATCCGGAGCGAGCCACACGCCTGTCAGATAACGGGTTCTGGCTTCACGTTGCAGCGGCTCCCCTGCTCGTTTATGGGATTCGAGGTCTGATCGAGATAAATTTCGGATCGGGTAGCGCCATGGTCCATATCGGTCTTGTGTCCGTGCTCGCTGTCCTTGCTGTGTTGTCCTTGGCGCTCAACCGCCGTGCGTTGATCATCTCGGGCCTGGTCACCTTTGGCTGGGCGATCTGGAATCTCTTTCAGACCTTCGGAGATGGTATTCTCATCAAAGTCGCCGGACCGCTTCTGGTCGTTGGGGCGCTGATTGTTCTGCTCGGTTCTGGGTGGAAGACGGTTCGCCGTGCGCTGTTAACAGGCTTCCCAAAACAGGGCGCTATGGCCCGGGTTTTTCCGCCAGAGGCGTGATGACTGACAAATCACGGGGTTTCCGGTTGGCGAACCAGTCTCGCATGCCTAACTCTATTCCTTCAAGTTTTTAGACCGTACATCCTTCAACGGAGCCCATCCTGTATGACTGAGTTTTCCCCGCGCGAAATCGTATCCGAGCTGGATCGTTATATTGTCGGACAGCATGATGCCAAACGCGCCGTTGCCATTGCACTACGGAACCGCTGGCGCCGGAAACAGGTCGGCCCGCCTCTGGCTGAAGAAATCACGCCCAAAAATATATTGATGATCGGCCCGACAGGCGTGGGCAAAACAGAGATTTCCCGTCGCTTGGCTAAGCTCGCCAAAGCGCCGTTTCTGAAGGTCGAAGCGACCAAATTCACAGAAGTCGGCTATGTCGGCCGGGATGTTGAGCAGATTGTCCGCGATCTGGTCGAGGCCGCGATCGGCATGGTGCGTGTGCGCCGTCGCGAAGAAGTACGATCCCGGGCGAAAACTGCCGCAGAAGAGCGTGTCTTGAACGCGTTGGTCGGCGAAAACGCCCAACCGTCAACGCGGGAAAGCTTCCGTGCCAAACTAAAATCCGGCGACCTGGACGACCGCGATGTCGACATTGACATGGCGGATACTTCCAACCCGATGGATATGATGGATCTGCCTGGCGGTGGCGGTTCCATGGGCATGATCAATATTGGCGATTTGTTCGGCAAAGCCATGGGCGGGCGGTCCAAGCGCGTCCGCATGAAGGTAAAAGAGGCCTATGAGCCGCTACTCAATGAAGAAAGCGACAAGCTGCTGGATGAGGAGTCCATTATCCGCGAGGCCGTGAAAACAGTTGAGCAAGATGGAATCGTCTTTCTCGACGAGATCGACAAGGTTGCGGCAGGCGGAGATCGACGCGGCGCGGATGTCTCCCGCGAAGGGGTCCAGCGAGATCTCTTGCCTCTGATTGAGGGAACAACCGTCACGACTAAGCGGGGACCTGTGAAGACAGACCATATTCTGTTTATCGCATCCGGCGCGTTCCATATCGCCAAACCAAGCGACCTTCTGCCTGAATTACAGGGCCGTTTGCCGATCCGAGTTGAGCTGAAAGCCCTGACACGAGACGATTTCCGCCGGATTCTGACCGAACCCGAAGCCAGCCTCATTAAACAATATACTGCCCTGATGGAGGCCGAAGGTGTTAGCCTGGAATTCTCAGAGGATGCGATCGATGCGCTGGCCGACCTCGCAGTCAAAGTGAATGAGAGTGTCGAAAACATCGGCGCTCGCCGGCTCCAGACCGTTATGGAACGGCTGCTTGACGAAATTTCATTCACGGCGCCCGATCGGTCTGGCGAGACAATTCGTCTGACAGCGGAAGACGTTAAAGAGAAAGTCGGCGATCTGGCGACTGATGCAGACCTCTCCCGGTTTATTCTCTAGTGTAGTTTCCACTCTTCGGTGTCTCACGGAAGATGTGAAGAAATTCGTCTGCCGAAACTTCTAGACCTTCCTGTCGTCAACATCTAGGAATGCAAATCATTCGCAATATGTGATGTGATCCGGGGTTTGGGCGACGGGAAAGCGCATTCCCTGCGTATAATGGTGTAAGGGAATGAGGTCGCTGCGGTGAAACCGGAACACATGAATACTCTATCGGGCACAGCGGCCCCCGAACCCGCGACGCGCGCGGCACCCAGACCGCGCCCGAAGAAGAAATCCAATTTCTGGAAGCGCCAGGCACGGATCTGGCACTGGATTTCTGGTGCGGTGTGTCTGGTCGGGATGATTTTGTTCTCCATCACCGGCATCACCCTCAACCATGCCGCCGATATTCCCGCGACTCCGAAAATCGAGACCCGTGAAATGGTGATGGAAGGGGCAGGCTTTGACGCGCTCACCTCCCAGCCATCTGATGGCACGACTGATAGTCTCCCGCGCGAAACTATCCGCGCGCTCAGATCGGGCATTGGCGTTAATGCCGCGGGTAAAACGGCGGAATGGACCGATTTCGATGTGTATGTTGGTCTGCCTCGTCCGGGCGGCGACGCCTGGTTGGCGATTGATCGGGAAACCGGCGCGGTCGAGTATGAATTGACGACGCGCGGCGTGGTCTCCTGGTTGAACGATCTTCATAAAGGCCGAAACACCGGAATCGTCTGGTACTGGTTCATCGATGTGTTCTCAGTCGCAGCGATTTTTTTCTGTCTCACCGGTTTGTGGCTACTCCAGATCCACGCAGGAAAACGCGCCATCACCTGGCCGCTCACCCTGCTTGGTTTGGCAATTCCCGCTGTTATAGCACTGTTTTTCATACATTAATGAGGTCAATATGCGAGCAAAACTGAGCATTACCGCGCTCGGCCTGTTAACCGGGGCAGCGCACGCCCAGACCATGGATGTGGGCATTGAAGTGCCGCGCATGTCGGTTGCGGAATATCACCGTCCTTACATTGCGGTTTGGATATCCCATCCGGATCAGAAAGTGGCTGCGAACCTCTCGGTCTGGTATCAGCTCGAAGCTGGCCCGGAGGGCGAAGGCGAAACCTGGCTGAAGGATATGCGCCAATGGTGGCGCCGTACGGGCCGGACCCTGGATATGCCGGTTGATGGCGTGTCGACCGCGACGCGCGCGCCCGGACAATACACACTGACCTTCACCTCCGATGACCCAGGCCTGAAAGGCCTGAAGCCGGGTGAGTATATTCTGCACGTCGAGGCTTCACGCGAAGTCGGCGGACGCGAACTGATTTCCATTCCCTTCGAATGGTCTGAGGACGTTTCGACCGAGATCAGTGAAACTGGCGAAACAGAGCTGGGAGAAATTCGGCTCAGCCTGAGCCCGAATCCGAATTAGGAGACAGACATGAAACTCAAACAATTTATTCTTGCAGGTGTCGCTGGTCTCGTTGCCGCTCAACCTGCCCTCGCCCACCGTATGTGGATGTTGCCCTCGACCTTTACATTGTCCGGCGACGAACAATGGATCACGGTCGATGGCGCGATTTCGAATGATCTCTTCTTTCCGAACCATGTGCCGCTCAATTATGAAAACATCACGGTCAGCTCTCCAGATGGCGCCGAAAGCGCCGTTGAAGACGGCTGGGTTGGTAAATACCGCACGACATTTGACGTGAAACTTGACCAGCAAGGCACTTATAAACTGACCGAAAATGGCGGAACCTGGTTTGCGCGCTGGTCCGAAAATGGCGAACCGCAGCGTCGCCGTGGCTCGATTGAGAGTTTCCGCGAGGATGGCCTGCTCGACAAGGCAGACCTCAACCTGTCCAATTCAAAGCGCAAAGTCGAAACCTTTGTCACGCTGGGCGCGCCCTCAGAAACGGTGTTTGAGCCAAAAAACACGGGCCTGGAGCTTCAGCCTATCACGCATCCGAATGATGTATACGAAGGCGAAGAAGCAAGTTTTGCATTCCTGCTGGATGGTGAGCCTGCATCGGGCCTCGAAATCGAAATTTCCAAAGGCAATGACCGGTATCGCAACGATGCGGGCCTTATCACAGTAACGACTGGCGAAGATGGGTCTTTCTCATTCACGCCGGAAGAGCCAGGCCGCTATTGGCTTTCGACCGGTACGCAAGCGGAAGGCAGTTTTGAGGGTCGGACGATTTCGGTTCGCAATTCCTACGTTATGACGATTGAGGCGCTGCCGTTCTGAGCGAGCTCAAACTCCTCATTCCTCGTGTCGAGGCGCATGATCTGGTTCGGGCAGAGCCAGATCATGTCGAACATCAACTAAGCGGGCAGACCATGGGCACTCATTGGTCTGCCCGCTTTTTTGCGCATGAAAGTTTCCTGGTTTTGGACGCAGAGCGCGCGTTAAATTTAGTTTTCGATGAGATCATCGCGGAGTTCAGCACCTGGGAAGAAGCCTCAGTAATCTCTCGTATCAATCAGAGCACACCCGAAACAGCCATTAGCGTTTCTGAGCAGTTTGAGCATGTCTGGGAACAGGCTTGCCGCGTGTCCGAAGAGAGCCGAGGCGCATTCAATCCCGGCTTGTCGGACTGGAAAACAGCCCGGTCACGCCTTCAGAATAGTATGATCCGCCGCCATGCACGCGACGCGCTGGATCTATCCGCCATCGCCAAGGGTTATGCCGTAGATCAGATGGCAGACAGTCTTCAGTCACTCGGTGTTACGAGTTTGCTCGTTGAAATTGGTGGAGAGTTTGTCGGCCGGGGGTTAAAGCCTTCCGGTCAGCCTTGGTGGCTGGAAGTGGAAAAACCCACCTCACATGCGGAATCAATTCGCGTCGCGATGCCCGGATATGCCTTGGCGACCAGCGCGCATCGCTATCAGTCCGAGTTCACAAAAACCGGATTCAAGTCTCATATTTCCGGACAGCTCGATGATATCCACGCCACCGTAACTGTGATTGCGCGCGACTGCATGATGGCGGATGCCTGGGCGACCGCGTTACTCGCTGCTGGGGCTCAAGGGCCGGAGCTGGCAGAAGAAAACCGCCTAGTCGCGGTATTCCAGGCGGGTGACGGCAAGTGTGTTCTGTCCAGCGACGCGAAAACGCTACTGGAGGATTAAGCGCGCCTCGTCTTCATTACGAAAACGAGGCGCAATTTCAGATCAAAAGACCTTTGAAACAGTTAGTTTGACGTTCCGGCCGGGCTCGACATCGTTCAAGATCAGGGGCCCAAAGACCGGATGGAATGTCGCCCCCAGTCGTGACGCGTGCGATGTGTAAGTCGCATCAAACACGTTATCGACGCCGCCAATGAAGCTCAATCCGTTCACGCCAAAGGCATCATCCCAACGAGCCATGATATTGTGCACGTCATAGCTTTCTTTGTCGGCGCCCAGACTGGTCGTCTTGGACTCAATGAATTGCCCGTTGGCTGCGAGGGACAGATTCCAGCTTTCGAAGAAATAGCTCAGCTCATATCCGGACGTGTCGCCGACTTCACGGAAGCTTTCCGAAACGGATGCGGTGTTCAACGCGCTTGTGTCAAAGTCCGATGAATTATGCGTCAGCAGAAAATCCCAAGGTCCGTGCGCATAGTTCAGGCTGACTTCATAACCTGCGACTTCGAGCTGACCTAGGTTGGCGTCCTGCGTTTCACCTGTGGTTGTGCCGGGCACCGCAACTTCACCGATAAAATCATCAATCGTCGTTTCGAAGATATTGCCACCAAGACCGAGTTGACCGCCTGCAAAGTCAGTTGCATACCGTAAGCCGATCTCGAGGTTCTGTCCGGTTTCCGGCTGAAGGTTGGCATTCACAATTTTGGTAGACCCGGCGCCTGTGAACGGTTCGGCCAGTTCAGGCCCCGAGAATAAATCGGTGTAACTTGCGAGGAACCGAAGCCCATCCATTGGCTCAACTTCGCCGGCCAGAGCGAACAGCACATCGTCGAAAGACCCTGTTTCCCCAGTGTTCAGATACTTCACCTCATGGTTGACGACCCGAACACCCGGGCGAATGCGCGCATAATTCGTCAAAGAAATCTGATCTTCGATGAAAAGAGCGATGTTTTCAGAAGACTGCTTGACGAGCGTGTCTGAGGACGCTGTCAGATCCGGATCAAAAATCAGATCCTGCTCAAACATCTGAATGCCATAGGTCAATCCATGAACGACTGGCCCCCAATTGAGATCTGAGGTGGCGATCAGGTTGAATCCCTGATTGTCCGCTGTCGCGCGCTTCAGCGTATTGCCGCCCTGGACCCGGATATTCGGATTGGTCTCATCGCGTGTCAGCTCAAGATCATTTCCATAGACCGTCGCGGACAGGCGGAACAGATCACCCAGATCCAGATCATAGGACAGATTGATCGTCTCACGCGTGTAATCTGTCGGCAGAAGAATGTCGCCGGTAATTGCCTGATTGGTCAGGACACCCATGTCCGGGCGTTGGGTGTAATCACCGGAATCATCGAGTTTGTCATAACTCAATTGAATGCGTTGATTGTCTGTCGGTTCAAAACCGAACTTCGCGAGCAGGTTTTCCGTTGTTCCATCCGAACCAATCGTGTCTCGACCCGACCCGTCTTTGAAATTGTCCCGGTCGACCTGATTGTAATAAATCAGTCCGTCGACAGTCTCTCCAATCTGTCCATAGCCTGTCGCGGAATATGCGGTTTGAGCATTGTCATTATAGGAGGCCATGAGGCGCGCGCCGAAAGGCTGATCGCTTCCGCGCAACATGTCTTCTGCGGTTTTTGTTCGGAAACGGACCGCACCACCCCGGCCACCATGCGTGAGCGAGTTTGCGCCTACTTCAATATCTGCTGCGGTGAGAATGTCCGCATTGATGAGAAGATTGCCCATATGGTGGTAGAGATAATTGGTTTGCAGCGCACCATCGATATAGATGTCCAGCTCCCGGTCATCGAGGCCGCGGATATTGATGCGCGAGTTCACCGAATGGGTGCCGCCAATATCGACACCCGGAACCACGCGCAAAAGGTCCGACAGATGGTCTGCTTGGCGTAGAGAAATCTGGTCTTCAGTCAGGGTCAGAAGGTCTGACTCTACAGTTGTGCCCCAGACCTGAACCGTATCCAGTTCTTTGGCGGTTTCAGACTCCTGCGCATGAGCGACACTGGTTAAACCGCAGAGAACGCTCCCACAAATGAGCGTTGCGCGAAGTGTAGAACGATTCATGTTTTCCCCATGTGTAATTGATATTCATTCTCAGATTGCGGTCCTATGCTTATGAGAATGATTGTCAATTACAAAAAAGGAATGAGGGATATTTTGTCTCAGTCGTGGTTTTCAAACCGCATTCTGAGGCTGCGTCCTTCGGTCGAATTGCGAAGAATGCGGTCAAGTGAGCGGGTCAAACCCAGAATTTCCTGGTCAGAAAGTTGCTGATGGATCCAGGCATCAAGACGGCTCTCGGCTTGTAGTGCCTGTTTGGCGGCGCGCTGCCCATCTTCTGTGAGTGAGAGCAATACGGCCCGCTTGTCATTTGGGTTCTGCGCTCGGCTGATCAATCCCTGTTTCTCAATACGTGAGATCAAGCGCGAGGGGTGATCCGCTTCACAGATCAGAAACTGGCTGAGTTCCCTGATAGATAATGGGCCCTGTTCGAGCAGAACGGTCAGAACTTCCGCCCAGGCCGGTGTAAGACCGTGTGGTTTCAGCATTTCGGCGAGAACGCGGTGACCACTGCGCTGAGCTGCCAGTACCGAATGACGAAAATGAGACGTCTTATTTGTCATGTCATATTCTTATCAGGATTCGGACATGAGTTGAAACAGGGTTGGCGGAACTGAGCCCGGGTTCCGAAGTGTTTCTATATTTATCCGGTCAATTGCACCTGAGATACGCTCATCCCAGGGATCAAACCACTTCGACCAGGTCTGATCCAAGCTTAAGTGATCGGCCGATTTAGCTTCAAGTAAGGCATCCAGATAGCTGGCGACCATATCGATTTCCGAATGGCCACCAATTGGTCCATGGCCAGGACTGACATGGCGAAGATTGAGCCCTTTTATGGTGTCGAGACTGCTCCGCCATGCTGAAAAGTCCGCACCTAACCCAAGGGGTTTATGGCCGAAAAAGCAAAGATCGCCGGCAAAAACGAGGTCCGCATCGTCAACTCTTACAATGAGATCGCCTTTGGTGTGGCCGATGAGTTTTTGAAGGCTTAGCCGCGACCCGATTTGTATTTCATCCTCGACAAGAACTGAGGGTGCAGGATGAATTACGTCTTCGAGTTCATGTGCAATTGAGGGGTGGAGCGCCTTTAGAAAGCCAGTCATTTGGGGGGCTTTTAGCGAGGCCGCACAATCTGGACTGCAATAGATATCAGCAGATGAAAACTTCGACGCGCCACATGTGTGATCACCAAGCCCATGGGTGAGGATTACGCGCTTTACCGGGCGATTAAATGCTTCAAGATGTCTAAGAAGAGGGGCAACAACACTGGCAGTACCGCCCGTATCGACCAGAGTGATGCCATCATCCTCTAATATGATCCCAATATTGCAATTAAACCTGATAGCAAATTCCGGGATGAGTGCGAAAATTCCGTCCGCGATTTCATTGAGTTCAATTTGCATGATCCACCCCTTAATATATGACAAGTCATACAATAATCATGATGAGAATTTCTTCAAGATCGTGTGAGCGGTGAAGACTGGCCAGTCGCAAGATGTATATACACAATGAATGCAATTGCGAGGGTCCGTGCCTAATGTCTCTTAAACTTGAATTCTGTTTCGACTTCGTCAGTCCCATGTCGTATTTCGCATTTCACAAGCTTAAAGGGCTGAAAGAGCGGACCGGGTGTGACGTGGAATACATCCCTGTGTCACTGCAGCAGATTATGGTGGAAACCGGTAATCGTCCGCCAGGAACAGTCGAAGCCAAGCGGAATTTTTATTTCGCCGACACCATCCGCCACGCGAAACGTTACAATCTCCCATGGGGCTTTAACCCCAATTTTCCGATGAAAACCTTTCGACTCCTCTGCATGGCGCAGGGGCTGATGGCGACAGATCAGGCGCAGGATTTTATGAAAACAATCTTCCATCACAGTTGGGGCGAACCAAGGAATGTCGGCGATAAAGCCGTGATGTGGGATTTACTGAGCGCTGACGGTTTCGATGCCGACAAACTGTATGCCATGTCAGATGATCAGGTCATCAAAGATCGGGTCAAAGCCAATACCGACAGAGCGATCGCCCGTGGCATGTTCGGCGCGCCAACCTTCTTCGTCGGTGACGAGCTTTATTTTGGACAGGATCGGATGGATTTTGTTGAAGACGCTCTAACGGCGCGGGCATGGGTCTGACGGCTACAGCAAGCCCGCTTTTACGGCCAGTTGGCGATAGCTCGTCTCTGGTCGCGGACCGTAATGCGAAATTACTTCGGCGGCCGCGATATGACCGAGTTTGGCGCAATCGCGCATGCGGCGGTTGCGGGCATATCCGAACAGGAATCCAGCGGCATACTGGTCACCGGCACCGGTTGCATCAATTACCTTTTTCACAGGCTCTGCCGGCATGGTGATCACTTCAGATGGCGTGACCACGACAGATCCTTTTGACGACCGTGTGATCGCAGCCGCATAAGCGTCTTTGCGTAATTCCTTGATAGCCGCTTCGAAATTATCAGTCTCATAAAGCGACAAAAGTTCAGCTTCATTTGCAAAGAGAAGATCTACATGGCCGTTAATCAGGTGTCGGAAGCTCGCGCGGTGACGGTCCACACAAAAACTGTCTGAAAGCGTCAGCGAGACTTTGCGATCAGCCGATCTCGCGACTTCTGCAGCCTTCACAAAGGCTTTCTTTGCGGGCTCTTTGTCAAACAGATACCCCTCAAGATAGAGAATTTTTCCGCGTCGGATAAGTTCTTCATCAACATCTGATTCAGCGAACTCTGTCGATGCTCCAAGAAAGGTGCTCATAGAGCGTTCGCCATCCGGCGTTACAGCAATCATGCAGCGGGCCGTGCCCGGGCCCTCGTCCAGCGGCTCGGTCGGGAATTCTATGAAATGGCGTTCCATCTCCTTGCGGAAGAATTTGCCAAGTGCGTCCTGGGCGACCTTTCCAATATACCCGGTCGTACCACTGAAGCTGGCAATACCGGCAATCGTATTGGCGCCTGACCCCCCGGGAATACGGCGACCTTCCGGACCAAATGCTTTGGCGAGTGTGTTCGCCTCCATTTGATCCACCAGCGTCATACCGCCCTTGCGGATTTCGTGCTCGACCAGAAAGCCTTCCTGAACCGAAGCGATTACGTCAACAATTGCGTTTCCCACTCCGACGACATCGAGTTCGTTACTCATGAAAGACCCTGTTCTTCATTTTGATATTGGTGGTATAGATCTGACGGCTCGATCGAATCAAAGGCTTATTGCTATCTTTTCAATAAAAAATGAAGATTGCATACCTCTCCTCACCTTCACTTTTATTGGAAGCCAGCTCGGATCCTGTTGGTCAGGCCGAATTTGAACTTCAGTTTAATTGCCTCTCATCCGCATTGGCGACTTCGGACATTGGTTTGATCCCGCTCGCCTGGAATGATCCGTCTACCTTCTGGGGAGACTACGCGGCTGTTTTGATTGGCACAACCTGGGATTATTGGGAAAAGCCTGAACTTTTTCTCCAAGTCCTGCAACGGATTGAAGCAGAAAACGTAACCCTGTTCAATTCCTGTCAACAAGTCATCTGGAACAGCCGGAAGACTTATCTGAAAGACCTGCAATCCGCGGGCATACCGACGATTCCCACACTCTGGCTCGACCATCCGACGACGGACGGTCTTGAAGAGGCGTTTGAGCGCTGGAAAACCGACAGGATTGTTGTGAAACGCCAAATAGGGGCAGGATCCATGGGGCAATTGCTCCTGTCGCGTGGAGACACCCTTCCAGACTATCCTCATTCCGCCATGGTCCAGCCTTTTGTCGAAAGCATCCAGGCGGTGGGCGAATACAGTTTTCTGTTCTTTGACGGTGACTTTTCGCACGCGCTCCTGAAGCGCCCGAAAGCTGGCGACTACCGTGTTCAGGGGCATTATGGCGGCTGGGAAACCAGATATAGTCCTGACAAGAGTGAACTGACCCTGGCGCGATCGGTTCTGGACCCTCTCGGTGAAATGCCACTCTATGCCCGGGTCGATTTGGTGAGAGCGCCCGATGACACGCTCTGGCTGATTGAGCTGGAGCTGATCGAGCCCTACCTTTATCCTGAACAGACCGATGGATTGGGCGAGCGGTTTGCCAGCGCACTATTACGACGTCTGTCGGCGGTTTAAGTCCGCGTCTTGCCTGGATGTTTCGGTCCCAGAGACGATTTTGCCGGCTCAGATTTCACACCGGCAGGGTCTGGTGTCTTATCCTTAAACCGGCACAGCTCAGCGATGGGGCAGATCCAGCATTTTGGCTTTCGGGCAACGCATGTGTATCGGCCATGCAGGATAAGCCAGTGATGCGCACCCTTCTTGAACTCTGGCGGGGTAATTTTTTCAAGCCGGGCTTCTACGTCATCAGGCGTTTTGCCGGGGGCCAGGCCCGTCCGGTTGGACACCCGGAATATATGTGTATCAACGGCGATTGTGGGCTCGCCGAACGCTTCGTTCAAAACAACGTTTGCCGTCTTCCGGCCCACACCGGGCAACCGGATCAGCTCATCACGGGTTCTGGGGACTTCGCCGCCAAACTCGTCGATCAGTAACTCAGACAGAGCGATAACGTTCTTAGCCTTGTTGCGCCAAAGCCCAATCGTTCTGATATGTTCGGCGACGCCCTCTTCACCCAATGCCACCATTTTTTCTGGCGTGTCGGCGATCTGGAAAAGGCCTTTTGTCGCTTTATTGACCCCAACATCTGTCGCCTGAGCGGACAATGCCACGGCGACAACAAGCGTGTATGGATTGACAAAGTCGAGCTCCGTCCGCGGATCTGGCCGGTCTTCCGCCAGAATTTCAAACAATTTGCTCGCCGTGTCCCGAGGGAGACCACGTGGTATTGGCTTCTTCCGTTTCGGTCTAGATGTCTTGGGTGAAGCACTCATGGGCAGATTTCGGGCCTATTGGGCGGCAAAGTGAAAAAATGACTGTTCAGCGATCGGGCTTAAGTTAGGCTGGGCAGAGGAACAAGACCAGTCAGGATGTCTGATGACAGAATTCGATGATGAAACGCCGGTCTATTTCGATGCGGTACTGAAACCCAATCGATCGCTGTCCCAGCCCGGCTTTACCATTTTCATGTGTGTACTGGCGGTGTTGAGCTTCATGTCCGGCATGGCGTTTCTGTCTCTTGGCGCCTTTCCCATCATTGGTTTTTTCGGGCTGGATGTGCTGGCAATCTGGATCGCTTTCAAGCTGTGCTTCCGTTATCAACGGCAATGGACGCGTGTGCGTGTCACCGCCGAGAATCTCCGGGTCGATCACATGAACCCGAAGGGCGAGACATCCTTTATCGAATTGCCATCTGCTTTTGCGCGGATTGAGTTGTCAGAGCCGCTTACCCCCTATAGCTGGCTGACGCTTGCCTATCAGCGCCAGGCCTATGTGATTGGTCGGTTTCTCACGGTCGATGAGCGCAAAAGCCTTGCTGATGCAATCCGAACAGCGCTTCTGAAGGCGCGATCGGAGCGGCATTTTGATCCTGATCCGGCGTGAGGTATCGGGCGCAAGAACCGGGTGGAATGCCTGCGGGTTCGATGACACAACTGACCCATGATGACTGAACAGATTTCACATTTACCGCTCGACGAGCGATGTGTCGCTTACGATCGAATGGCCAATGTCCTCACCTTTCTGGGGGATAATTGGAAAGACCGGCCAAGCCTGTCACAAACCGCTGAACATTTCGGTCTGTCTCCTTTCCATTTTCAGCGCGAATTTTCGCGTTGGGCTGGCCTGACACCAAAACAATATGTGTCTGCGCATGCCCATGCCGCCGCTGGCGAAGCCCTGCGTGAGGGCGCGAGCGTTCTCGAAGCGAGTTTTGAAGTGGATGCTTCGGGGCCATCCCGGCTGCATGATTTGTTCATTGCGCATGAAGCTCTCACCCCGGGGGAAGCAGGATCAGGCGGTCGAAACGTAACTCTGACCATTGGCAAAGGCCCGACGCCCTTTGGTCTGGGGGTTTTCCTGTTCTCTGATCGCGGGCTGACCGCGCTCGGATTTGTCGATGCCTCGCCGGAAACGGCAGGCCGTCCGGGTGAGCACACGGGACGAACGGAAGAAGACGCGTTTCAGGACCTCGTTTCCCGTTATCCGCGCGCCGATATCCGCAGGGACGATCAGGCAGCGGCCAGGTTCGCAGAAAACGTGTTCGAACCGGGCGCGCAGGTGCCGCTCGCGCTATATGGCACGCCGTTTCGGCGTCAGGTCTGGCGGGCTTTACTCGAGATTCCAGTCGGAGAAACCCGCACCTATGGGGCGCTGGCGAGCCTGATAGGGAATGACAAAGCGGCTCGCGCAACGGGCACAGCGGTCGGCGCAAACCCGATTTCCTGGTTTATTCCCTGTCACAGGGCCTTGGCTTCCGACGGACGGTTACATAATTATCATTGGGGCGTAAGACGAAAACGCGCCATGCTGGCAATGGAAGCCGGCTTCCGGGATTACGGAACCGGATAACGCAAATGGCAATCAGGAGCCGTTAGTTTGAATCAGATCATACTCGGAATAACGGCGTTCTTTATTGTCTGGGCGCTTCTGATTTTCTGGAACTTCTTTGGGATCAGACGCGAAGCGCAGGCTGTCTATCGAGCCGCGCGCAATCGCGGTGAGTTTCCCGACACCGAACCTTTTGGGCCTTTTGAGCGGGCCTATCTCAAAACCAGCGTGTTGCGGGTCTCAATCTATCGCTGGCTTGCCAGCCTTGTGGCGGTTGTCAGCCTCCCCTTTGTGGTCGCGGCCTTCAACTGGCTCTGGGTCCGGGCTTATTACCTGTTTCAGGCCGATGATGTGTTTGGCGAAGGACAGCTCATCCATTCCTTCTATCTTGCTGTTGGGAGTCTGAGCGGTCTGGTTTTCGTCGCGGGGGTATTTGCCTGGTATTACCATAAGGGCAGACCGGCAGACTTCGACCTTGCCTGGGAAGCCGAAAAGCAAAAACAGCACGGCCCTGACTTTGCTCCATCAGAACTGAAAAAGGACGCCTGATGTCTGTTGAATTTCTCCATTCCATGATCCGGGTCAGCGATCTCGAAAAGACGATCCGGTTCTTCACTGAAGGTCTGGGCCTGAAGGAAATTCGCCGCATAGATAACAGCGCGGGGCGTTTCACGCTGGCTTTCCTGGCCTCACCAGAAGATCTGGAGCGCGCTCAGTTTGATGAAAACGGCACGCCTCTCAAGGCTGGTGTGCCCATGGTTGAGCTGACCTATAATTGGGATCCGGAAGAGTATTCTGGTGGCCGCAATTTTGGTCACCTCGCTTATCAGGTGGGGAATATTTATGAGGTGGTTGAGCATCTTGCTGAGATGGGCGTGACGATCAATCGACCACCGCGCGACGGGCATATGGCCTTTGTGCGCTCCCCAGACGGGATTTCCATCGAATTGCTGCAGAAGGGCGACGCCTTGCCACCAAAAGAGCCCTGGGCCAGCGCGGAAAACATTGGCAGCTGGTAGCGCTAATCTGACCGCTTAACTCAGAACGCCGGTCATGCGCCGGAAGGTCTGCAGAACGGCAAGTTGTTCGCTGCTTGGAGCGCCATCGGCCTCTGAGACCTGGATCAGCATATCATCGAGTTCGACGATATCCTCGTGCGAGACGCCTGCCTGAACAATCTTCACCATGCGGCGCATCAGTCGGTCAGTGCCGGCATCGGGTGCGCTCACCCATGCGGCCTGAGTGAGAATTTCGTCGGCCTCTTCCGCCTCAAAGGCAAATTGCTGAACAATGATGGCCTCAATCTTGTTTTTCTGCTCCCGGGTGACTTCGCCGCGGGCGCGTGCAATCTCCAGCATGATGATCACCGCCGCTTCACGGGGATCAGAGACCAGATCAGCGCCTTTTTTGCCCGTGCGGCGGCGAAACGCGAGTTTACGCGGAAGATTGGCGGCTTCTTTTGCATAATCCCCGATTTCCCTCGCAGCAGATGCGGCCGCCTGAATTCGCCAGATCAATACGCCGACCGCGCTCAACGCGCCGAGAATCAACATCAGAATGTGCACTATTCAGCCTCCCAGACAAGAAAGTCAGAATGACTTCTAATCTACATTGCGTCGAGTCGCTTTTCGAAGGTCATCCTGCGCAAAGGCGATCGCGTCGCGAATCGCTGTTTGCCACTCTTCCGTGCTTCCAGCGTTCTGCGCAGCCTCCGGAAAGGTCACAGAACGAGATGCATTGACCACGCCACCTTCAAGCGTGCCCTTAATAGGAATAAAGCCGCTCACAGCCTGATCAGCGCCAGCGCCTTGTGCCCCGTATCCTGGAACCAGGAACAGATTATCCGGCGCGGCTGATCTGATCTTGCGTGCTTCATCCGGTGCAGTTGCGCCCGCCACAAACATAAAGCCCGACCAGTCAGTTTCATCACCCTTCAGAGGTTTGCCGAGCTTATTGAACTCACGAGCAAGGCGAAGGAAGATTGGTTCTCCGCCGAAATCCAGCTCCTGAATGTCTGCTGCTCCGGGATTAGATGTGCGCGTCAGAACCGCAATTCCGCGACCATTCGGGTCGGCAGCGTCGATAAAGGGCTGAAGCGTTTCATAACCCATGAAAGGGTTCACGGTCAGGGCGTCACACGGGCAGGCCGCCGTTTCGCCTAAATAGGCGTCGGCATATCCCTTGGCTGTTGAGCCGATATCGCCTCGTTTGGCATCGAGTATCACCAGAAGGTCTGCGTCGCGCGCGGTTTTGCAAACATGTTCCAGCGCGGCCATGCCAACACTGCCCCAAAGTTCGAAGAATGCGGCTTGAGGCTTGATACAGGCGACCTGCCCGGCAGCAGCTTCGATAATGCCATCTGCCCAGACGGCAATGGCACCTGCGCTCGGCTTGCCAAACAATTCGGGAAACAGTCCGGGATGCGGATCAATACCGACACAGAGCGGGCCAAATTCGCGCGTTTTCTCAATCAGTCGGTCTGCAAATGCGCGTGTCATCTCATTCTCTCGCCTGGCAAAGCACTTTCACAATCGTCAGATTGCGTCGGAGACGATCACCCTCGCCTCCATAATTTGTCGTGGTCAGAGATCTGGCCTGTTCGCCATCTGCCGCATAGTCCGCATTTGAGTCCAGAAATGACAAAACAGCTGCGGGTGACGTCGTATAGATACGGCCGCGCCGCGGGCTTTCTGCGACGGTGACGCCGATCACTTCGCCATCTTCATCGAACACCGGACCCCCGCTGA
>CEPO01015431.1_pt1 | contig 18423 bp, 15 predicted proteins | sample 530481 | NCBI WGS metagenome assembly CEPO01 (sample SAMEA2620198, study PRJEB7988) | marine metagenome | biome: marine biome (ENVO:00000447); feature: surface water layer (ENVO:00002042); material: "saline water (ENVO:00002010), including plankton (ENVO:xxxxxxxx)" | depth 5 m
CGGGAAGAAGATCACGTTCGCACCGATGAACATCAGCCAGAACTGAAGACCCGCCAGCATGCCGTTATACCGCACGCCGAACATTTTCTCGAACCAGTAATACCAGCCCGCGAAGAGCGTGAAGACGGCGCCGAGCGACAGAACGTAGTGGAAGTGTGCAACCACGTAATATGTGTCGTGCAGCGCGTGGTCGATACCCGCATTCGCAAGGACAACTCCGGTCACACCACCCACGGTGAACAGGAAGATAAAGCCAACCGCCCACAACATTGGAACTGTGAAGTCAATCGAGCCTTCCCACATGGTGGCGATCCAGGAGAAGATCTTAATCCCTGTGGGCACCGCGATAATCATGGTCGCTGCAACGAAGTAGGCTTTCAGATCCGTGCCCATACCCACAGTGTACATGTGGTGCGCCCAGACGATGAAGCCGATAAAGCCGATCGATGCCATCGCATAAGCCATGCCGAGATAACCGAAGACCGGCTTCTTCGAGAAGGTCGAAACGATGTGCGAGATGATGCCGAAGCCCGGCAGGATCATGATGTAAACTTCCGGGTGACCGAAGAACCAGAACAAATGCTGGAACATGACCGGGTCGCCGCCGCCAGATGGCGCGAAGAAGGTCGTGCCGAAGTTACGGTCGGTCAGAAGCATGGTCAGCGCGCCAGCCAGTACCGGCAGTGACAGAACCAGCAGGAAGGCCGTGATGAGCATTGCCCAGACAAACAGCGGCATTTTGTGGATCGTCATGCCAGGGGCACGCATATTCAGAATAGTTACGATGAAGTTGATCGCACCCAGAATAGAACTGATACCCGCAACGTGCAGCGACAGGATCAGGAGATCCATGGACGGTCCGTCATGGCCCGAAGTCGACAATGGCGGGTAAAGCACCCAGCCGCCGCCAAAGCCGTTTTCTGCGCCCTGTCCAGGAACAAGGAGGGAAATGAAGGCCAGCAGGAAGGAGAAAGGCAGAAGCCAGAAGGAAATATTGTTCATCCGCGGGAACGCCATATCCGGCGCGCCGATCATCAGAGGAACAAACCAGTTACCAAATCCACCGATCAGAGCAGGCATAACCATGAAGAAGATCATGATCAGGCCGTGATAGGTGATGGCGACGTTGTAGAAGTGCTTCGCCGCCTCGATTTTCGCGTCCATTGTGGCGCCTTCAACGCCCCACAGCACGAAATAGGTCAGCGGACCAATACCAGGTTCGGCAAGCTCCCAGCGGATCAGACCGGATAGCGCGGTTCCGACGAGGCCAAAGATCAGGGCCGCAATCAGATAGAGCGTGCCAATATCCTTGTGGTTCGTCGAGAAGAACCAGCGCGCGAAGAAACCCGGCTTGTGATCATGATCATCATGAAGCGCATCATGAGGTGTCACGGCATCCATAGGCATTTAAATAATCTCCAGGTCCTTAGCGTGCTGAGGCCAGCTGAGTATTAGACGTTTCTGATATTCCCGCAAGGTACTGACGGGCATCATCGATATCGTTTTGTGCACGTTCCAGCCACGCATCGTATTCCGGACGCGTTACAACGTGAATTTCGATCGGCATGAAGGCATGGTCTTTGCCGCAAAGCTCGGAACACTGACCGTAATAAACTCCGGTCTCGTTCACGCGGAACCAGAGCTCGTTGAGCTTGCCGGGCACGGCGTCAGTTTTGATGCCAAACGCAGGAACGGCCCAGGAGTGGATTACGTCAGTTGCACCGGTGTAGACGCGGATTACCGTATCAACCGGAACCACCATCGGATAATCGACTGCGAGGTTGCGCGGCGCATCCGGCGTGCCAGCTGGTTCGCCTTCAAGACCCCGGTGGATCGGGTTGGAGACGAAATACATTTCGTATCCCTCTTCGTCGACCACATCCATGTAGTAATAGCGCCAGTTCCACTGCCAGCCTTCAGCCTTCACATTGATGACTTCGCTTTCTTCAACATCAGGGAATGTTTCCTGATAATAAAGCTCGCCAAAGCTGAAGAAGGCGATGACCATCAGAATGCCGACCGGCACGAGGGTCCAGATCACCTCAATCAGCGTGTTATGGCTGAATTTGCTTGGTTCTTTGTTCGCTTTCGAATTGAAGCGGACAATCACATAAAGAAGAAGCGCCATCACCACGATCACGATGACCGTAATGATCACCAGAAGCAGCGTATGGAAATTCGTCATGCGTTCCATAATGGAGGTGGCCGCTGGCTGAAAGCCAATAGCACCCGGTTCAGGTTGAGACGCGTGAGCGCTCAACGACAGTAAACTCATCAAAGCAACGGCGATCCAGCGCACGTTCTTCTCCTTGTTCCACAAAACAACAGACTACTCTCAAATATGCCATAAAGACATAAGGCGATCATCAAAACCGCCAAATTGTCGCAGTCATTCCCCAGATTCGGTTTTTCGGGTATCATCTTAGAAACAGAATGAACACTGGTTTTTTGCTTAAGTTCGCAAGAGGGAAGGAAATTTTATGCGTTATGCACTTATCGCGCTTTCAATGGCTGCTTTCGGAGCCGGCGCACAGGCTCAGGTCCTCGTAATTGGCTCTGGCCTCGCAAAAGAATGCTATGAGGCTGCTGAGACCATGCGCCTCGGCCTTGGCGATTCGGTCGAGAAATGCACCAAAGCGCTCAACTATGAAACAATGAGCCAGAATGATCGCATGTCGACACTGACAAATCGTGGCATTCTTTATATGCGCAATGGCCAGTACAAAATGGCGATGGCCGATTATGAGAAAGCCCTCGAAATCAACGACCAGAAAGGCGAGACCTGGCTGAATATCGGAGCTGCCCACATTTATCAGCAGAATTATTCCGAAGCCATTGATGCCCTCAACACAGCGATCGAGCTCGGCACGGACGATCTCTACGCCGCCTATTATAACCGGGCCGTCGCGGCCGAGCGTATCGGAGACATCACGTCAGCCTATTGGGATTTCCGGAAATCGGCCGAACTGAACCCGGAATTCGAAGTGGCCTCCCGCCAGCTCGAACGGTTCACGGTTGAGATTGACGAATCGGCGAGCACGGGCGGCAAGCCGGCCTGAGCCGCTCACCTCTACGGCCACGGCCTTACGCCCAGACCCGAAGCGACCGCCGAACACGCGGTCGCTTTGCATTTGACGGAAACACCTCCATATCGGACTCTCCGATCCGACTGATCCACAAACAGAGTTATTGAATGTCCCTTCCCCTGAATCTCGATACAGCCCGCTCCACACTCTCCGACGCCGTTCGCGGCGCTGATGATGGAGAGATTTATGTTGAGCAGTCGCGCAGTGAGAGTTTCGTCTTTGATGATGCACGGCTGAAATCGGCCGCCTTCGACACCAGCCAGGGAATGGGATTGCGCGTTGTCGCCGGGGAGGCCACAGGCTTCTCACACGGCAGCGATCTGAGCGACGAGGCGATTCGGCGTGCAGGAGAAACCGCCGCGGCCGCAAAGCGCGGCTATTCCGGCATTCTTGCCCCCTCGCCTCGCCCGATCAATCGCCGCCTCTACGACCCGATCGACCCAACCGAAGCTCCTGACTTCTCCACCAAAACCTCTCTGCTCTCCGAAATCGACGCTTATGTCCGCGCCAAAGACCCGCGCGTGGTTCAGGTGTCGGTCTCGCTCGCCGGCTCCCACAAGGAAATCCATGTGATTCGTCCCGATGGCGCGATGTTTGAAGACATTCGCCCGCTTGTGCGCCTGAACGTTTCCGTCACGCTCGAGAAAGATGGCCGTCGTGAAACCGGTTCAGCGGGTGCTGGCGGACGCGCAGCTTATGAAGAATGGATTGCGCCCGATCGCTGGAAAGGCCTGGTCGATCGCGCCCTAAAGAAAGCCGAGACCAATCTTCACAGCATCCCTGCCCCCGCCGGTGAGATGGAAGTCGTGCTTGGACCGGGCTGGCCAGCTGTTCTGCTTCACGAGGCTGTTGGCCATGGCCTTGAGGGCGATTTCAACCGCAAGGGCGCCAGTGTCTATTCCGGCAAGATTGGCGAACAAGTCGCCGCCAAAGGCGTCACCGTCATTGATGATGGCACGATTGAGCGCCGCCGCGGCTCGCTCTCCGTCGATGATGAAGGCACAGAGACACAGAAAACCGTCCTCATCGAAGACGGCGTGCTCGTCGGCTATATGCAGGACCGCCAGAACGCCCGCCTGATGGGTGTCGAACCCACCGGCAATGGCCGTCGCGAATCCTATGCCGCCCTGCCCATGCCGCGAATGACCAACACCTATATGACGGGCGGTAACCATACTTCAGAAGAGATGATCAAATCCGTCAAAAAGGGCATCTGGGCGGTCGATTTTGGCGGTGGGCAGGTCGACATCACGTCGGGCAATTTCGTTTTCCAGTGCACCGAAGCCTATCTGATCGAAGACGGCAAAGTCGGCGCACCGGTGAAGAATGCGACGCTGATCGGTCATGGCCCGACCGCCCTCACCAAAGTCTCCATGATCGGCGATGACTTCGCTATGGATGACGGCGTCGGCACCTGCGGCAAGGCAGGCCAGTCCGTGCCGGTCGGTGTTGGCCAGCCAAGCCTGAAAATCGACGCGATCACTGTCGGCGGCGCGGGCTAAAAGAAGCCGGCAGAAAATGAAATCAGTCGGCTTAGCTCTGATCCTGATTTGCTCTGTTGCCGCGCCGGAAGCATCGGCCTTCACCTGCCTGACTGAAACACCCCTCGAACGCATGGCGCGTGCGGATGTCGTGTTCGAAGGCATTGTCGTCAACTCGCATCGCCTAAGTGATGAGGCTGCGGTTCACCATCAACGGCGAGCGCCTTCAGGCAATGGTTTTGCCCACTCAATCCCTCAAAACATGTCAGAGATCATCGTCACGGAAACGTTCAAAGGCGAAACGCGAGAGGTCTGGGAACTCTGGACTCATGACTGGGGATATGGACGTGGTGCTGCTCATCATCCTCCGGCCATGCGCGCTGTTTTCTTTGCCCAGTATTCTGGCGACCCGGACAAACTAATCTCGAATCCGTGTCTCGCCGTTTATCATCTGCCGAACGATGACTACCGCCCGCTGAATGCGAACGACCTTTGGGAAGATCTACGAAAGTTCGACCTGGATTGAAGGCCGTTTTTTCCCCGCCACCTTCCAGTTCCAAAAATACAGAAACAATTGCAACGCCTTCCATCGTTAAGGCGTTGACCCTTCATGCCTGGACTTTCAATACCGGGGGTACGTGCCTTTTCGATCAAGGAAAAGCAACGCGAACTCCGTCAGAAACTTTCTCGATTCCTCGATGGCCCTTGGGCTTTGCCATTCTGCGCGCTGATCGGTTTTCTTGAGAACACAATCATCCTCTTCGCGATGGAGCCGCTTTTCCTGCCGGCCATGGCCGCGCGCGGCCGAAAAGCCTGGCAGATCGCTGCGGCCTTGCTCGTCGGCAACGTCATCGCAGCTTTTGCCATGTATGCCCTCGGCATGTGGGCAGGCTCGGCGATCATCGAACCGGCTTTTGCCAGCTTTAACGCAACCGAGACCTATCATGAGCTCATTGGCAAACTGAATGAGGACTGTTTTTGGCCTCTCTTCATGGTCGGTATCACGCCGATTCCGTTTCAGCTCGGCGCCGCAGCCGCTGGCGCAGCCGGGTGCAGTCTACTCGTCTTTGCTGCCGCCATCACGATATCGCGTGCCATCCGCTATTTCACAGAGGCCGGTATCATTATGGCGCTGGGCGAACGCGGCGAGAAATGGATCGAGCAGCACGAGCTCGAAATCTTCGTGCTCGGCATTGGCATCTTTATCGGCATGGCGGTGATGTTCTTCCTGTTCTGATCCCGCGCGATCAGTCTTCAGAGGCATCCGCCGGGGCACCGAAGATCAACGATGCCAAATCATCGGCCAGCGATTTCGGGTCAGGCATGTCGCAGCCAACTGTTTTCCTGGCCCAATTAAGAGCAGAGGGTGGCGGGTCGTGAGGGATCACCCCCTGGTAAGAGGAGGTTCGCCAGCTGCCATCTTCCAACATGCCGCGCAGTTTTTCGCCTACCAGATAATAGGTCTCGCTGAAGCCGCAGCGCGCCTCTACATGACACGCGGCGATCTCCCGGACCTCGGCATAAGTCGTTCCGATTGATCCCCTGCCCCAGAAATCCCATTTTAGAAGCGTATAAGCCGCCAGCCTGTCACGGGCGTCATCAATCTCACTGGTCTCATTGACCGTCGCCATGGCGAGGTCAAATATAGCGTCGTTCACGTCATCGCCGATGGTCGCGCTGGTTGGGCATGCCTCTGCATTGGCGAGTGTCGAACCAAGCGCAACAAGTCCGGCAAAAGCGATCGTCCGTATCATCCGATCAATCCTGGTTTCTCTGGCGGGCATGTCTGGAACGGTCCAAATTCTCCCCGCGGTCTGTCATCAAGATTATAGGCAATCGGATAGACAATATTATGGCGCTCACCGGGGATGGACGTTGCGGGCACATCCACCACTTTGAACTGTGTCCCCCGCACGGCCTGGGAGGAGGATTTGCAAAAGACCAGATTGGTGCATGAGACCGATTTCACATCCACGAACTGACCATATTGCAGAAGGTCAAAGCGGACTTCGCACTTCCCTTGCAGGCCGAAAAAGGCCGCCGTTCCTGGATATTCCGGGCGCGGCGGCACAATCACGTCAACATCGTTCTCCGGTTCTGCCATCTCAGCGGAAACCGAGCCGGTCATCAATACAAAAGCAAGGGCCGGACCAATAATCCGCTTCATCCGATCAACCCTGTTTCGTCGACCGGGCAAACTTCAAGCTCCCCTGTATCCGGCACGCGCTCACCATTCATGGAATAGGTGATGGGATAAACCAGCCCTGATTTTTCACCCGGGGTCTCAGTGCCTTTAGCATCAATCACCTTATACCGCCCCATTCGAATGCCGGATGCCGCCGTCTGGCAGAACACTTTATTCGAACATCTGACCTCATTGATCAGCACGGTTTCGCCATACGCTTCCAGATCGAACCGGACTTCGCAATGCCCCCGAATGCCCGGGGCCGCTGCGGCCTGAGGAAACGCCACAATGGGAGGCTTGAGCACCTCAACTGAATTAGAAACCTCGGCATGAGCGGCAGAAGCCAGGCCCGTGACGATCACGGAAAACATTATCAGACGCATAGACCTGATCATGTTCGGCTCCTGCCTTCTTGTCTAGTCGACCAGTTTGTCGGCCTTGCCCTGGAAGTCAGACGGGTCCGCACCTTCTTTGGAGACATCCGCATGCACATCCATTTTCATCCAGCTCTTGATGAGCGGAGAAATGATGAGCATCACGACGCCAATCCCCATTCCGATCCAGCCGACATTACCGAACACCAGCGCGTAATTCTCTTTCGCCGCGACCTTATCAACAATTTCGCCGCCAACCGTTTCTGAACCTGCCGCTGACGCGATCACTCCAGACATTGCGTTGCCAAGTCCGGAATAGAGGAACCATGCGCCCATCATCAGACCAACCGCCCGCGCTGGCGCCATTTTGGTCATGGCCGACAAACCAACCGGCGAAAGCAGAAGCTCTGCCATGGTGTGGATCCAGTAGATCGCGAAGATGAAGAAGACTGGCGTGAGCACACCTGCCCCGGTCGTATTCATACCTGCAACCAGCGCCAGATAGCCAAGACCTGCGCCAAAGACACCAAAGGCAAACTTCACAGGCGTGGATGGCTCCCATCCTCGCTTGTTCAGCCAGATCCAAAGCCAGGCCACCATTGGTGCGAAAATGAAGATGAAGCCCGCATTCAGAGACTGGAAGACCGGTGTCGGGACATCCCAGCCGAAAATATTCACGTCGACCAGACGACTTGTGAACAGTGTCAGCGACGACCCCGCCTGTTCAAAAAGGGACCAGAACGGAACCTGCGCGACTGCAAAGTAAATCCCCGCCCACATGCGAGTCCGCTCTGAGCCCTGCAGTTTGAGGAAGCTGTAACCGATAAGTCCGACGAACATGGCGATACCCGTATAGAGCATCATGTCACCAACAATGCTCGAATTGGCCACCAGGATCATCGAAAAAATCACAACGCCAACGCCGACGAGATAGCAGGCCCATTCGACATTGATAGGACCGAGCACTTTCTCTTTCAGCTTCTCATAACTCGGCGGTTCGGCTTTTCCATCCAGCCATTTCTGCCCCCATTGAAAGACGACGAGTCCAGCCAGCATGCCAATGCCTGCCATTCCGAAGCCCCACGCCCAGCCGACATAGATACCCAGAATTCCGCATGTCCAGGTCGACAGGAATGAGCCAAGGTTGATGCCCATATAGAATAGAGTGAAGCCGGAATCGCGGCGCTTATCACCTCTCGGGTAAAGATCACCCACGATGGTGGAAATATTTGGCTTCAGGAAGCCGACACCCGCAATGATCAGCGACAATGACAGGAAGAGGATCCAGACGAAAAGCTCCTGTTTCTCATTGCGTGTACTATACTCGCCATCTTCGATGGTGGTGATAACGGTGTCGTCGCTATCATCTGCCTTATCGCCATAGTCGACAATCTGAATGTCTGTAGTGGACGTTTCAACGAGTTCGACCTCTGCCCCATCTACAACCGCGAACAGGCTCGTTTCGTCATCAGTTGTCCGCTCAACGACGTTATAACTCTCACCATCAACGATCAGTGTGGTCGTGGGTTCTGGACCGGCACATGGCGCAGACACAAGTGCACACACACGTTCCAGAACTGAGCGGTTGGTGCGTTCAATGCGATAATCACCCTCAGTGGTTTCAACGCCATCCTCATCGACACTGACACTCACTGGAACGATGGTGCGATCGCCAAGTGTCGCCGTCGTGTTTGAATCGAAGACCAGCTGACGTTCAGTCCCTTCATAATCGATGTAGAGCTTACGGAATCTGTCTCGGCCTTCGTCTTCGATCACGTATTCAGAATTATTGAAGCTGACATACTCTTTTGAGCCTGATCCCTCGAAGGCCATGCCGAAATGGCCAAGAACAAGCAGGATCGCGCCGTAAGTGACGGCCTTTCTCTGGCCGAGATATTTGTCCGAGAGGATGCCTCCGATCAGCGACATCACATAGACCAGAGCAATATACGCCCCATAAATCAGTGAAGACTCGCTGTCAGAGAACAGGAAATGCTGGATCAGATAAAGCGTGAGCAACGCACGCATGCCGTAATAGGAAAAGCGCTCCCACATCTCGGTGAAGAAACAAATCACCAAGCCCCGCGGATGTCCGAGGATCGATTTTTCGCTCAAAGGCGACTGAGTGGCATCAACGTCTGACATATTTCCCCGCTCTGCAGGTTCTTACCTGCGCGATAATTCTAACTCGGCTGTCATCTTCACGAGGAAATTCCAAACGACAAGGGGGTATCCGCATAGATTTGTGACAGATGCGTTATTCTTATCACGCCCTCGTGATTGATCTGTCAGGGGTGTAACTGTTTAGTCCGATCAAACTGTTGTTATCTCCCACTAAATCGCGGGGACTTTTTGCCCATTAAATTCAAGATACTATTCCGGAGATACTGATGTATCAGCCCACAGGAAAACTGTGTGCGCTGGCTGGCATTTGCCTGGTCGCAGCACCCTCAATTCAGGCACAAGACAGCACAGAGTCTGGCGTCACATCTTTCCTGGCTGCTGATTTCGACCAGTATAATCCGACCAATGCCCTCGATATGGTCAGCCAGGTCCCGGGTTTTTCTATCGACAATGGCGACAATGTTCGCGGCTTTGGCGGCGCAGCCGGCAATGTGCTGATTGATGGCGAACGCCCCTCAACGAAATCCAATCTTGAGAACACGCTCCGTCGCATTCCGGTTGAAAATGTTGAGCGGATTGATCTTGTTCGTGGAGCCTCTGGTGACCTCGATATGCGCGGCCAGTCACGCATTGTGAACGTCGTCCTGAAAGAAGGCGCCACCACCAATCAGATCAACTGGTCGATCAATCCGCGCGTTCATCGCGGCGGACGCATGAGTGTCGCGGCCGAACTCGACTGGATCACGCAGTTTCTAGGCGGAGACCTGACGCTCTCCATCGGGCGGTATGGCTGGGCCGAGCGCCCTTATCGCCGTACTGAAAGGTATGATGCCGATGGAAACCAGACCGCTTTTTTCGATCAGGTCGAGCAGACCAATAATGAAGAAGTCGTCCCCGGTTTCGAATACGAACGTGACTTTGGCGACAAGACCACACTTCGCCTCAATGGCCGCGCCTGGGAAGGCTTTTGGAAAGACGGTCTCGTCAATCAGGAATTTCGCCCGGATGGCAGCGGTATGCTCGCCTCGCTCGAGCTGGGCTCCTATGATGAGCGCTGGGATGGCCATGACTTTGGCGGCGATGTCGAACGTGACCTCACCGACGACCTCACGACCAAACTCATCTGGTATCACCGCCGCATGAACTTCGAATCGAAGATCCGGTTCGACAATTACGGTGCCGACGGCACCTTCCTTGGCGCATTCACTGGCGACATCGATGATTTCATCGGCGAGAGCATTCTGCGCAGTCAGACGGATTGGTCCTTTAATGACGAACATTCCATCCAGTTTGGCATTGAAGGCGCGTACAATTTTCGCGATGCAGACCGTGTTTTCGTGACCATCGATCAGCAAATGGGAATCCCGGACAACATTCCCGTCAGCCAGACCAAAGTCGAGGAATGGCGCGGTGAGGCTTTTATTTCTGATGTCTGGACGCCAATTGAAAACTGGACATTCGAACCTGGGCTAAAAATCGAAGTCTCAGAGATCAGCCAGTCCGGCGACGCGACGGCCAAACGGCAATTCACCTATCCAAAGCCCTCCTTCTCGGCCACTTATGCGCCCGAAGAAGGCAAACAATGGCGCTTCCAGATTGAACGCCGCGTCGACCAGCTGAACTTTGAAGACTTTGTCTCCAATGTGAATGCCACTGATGACAATGTCACCTCAGGTAACCCGGATCTCGAACCCGAACGCGCCTGGCGGTTCGAAATCGGTCATGAGCGTCCCCTTCTGACCGATGGCACATTCTCGGTGGTCGGACGCTATGAAATGGTCGAACAGGTTGAAGGGTTTGTGCCGATCATAGCTTCTAATGGCACGGTGTTCGATGGCCCTGGCAATCTTGGGGATGGCTACCGGCTACAACTTGTTTCTGAGGCCTCTATCCCGACAGATAAGTTTGGCGTCAAGAACGGCCGGCTCGATCTCGAGCTGGTGCTGAGAGAGTCTCAGGTCGACGACCCGCTGACCGGCGAATCCCGTCGCTTCCGGTACGAACAACCTGTCTATTGGTATGTCGAATTCCGTCAGGATTTCCCACAGTCTGACTGGTCCTGGGGGTTTGACTATGCTCAGGGTTCGACCGACCATTTCTGGAAATCCCGTGAAAAAGTCGACTACACCCGAGGTTGGGGCGATTTCGACATGTTTCTCGAGACCACGAAATTCTTCGATCTCAATATTCGTCTCGGCGTCGACAACATTTTTGATCAGGAAGGAGAGCGCACCCGCACGCTTTACTCGACCTCTCGCGCGGATGGCCAGATCGCGCGCCGGGATGTTCGCACAGACAGCCATGGTCAGATTTATTACATTCGCTTCAAAAGCACGATCGGCCTTGGCTGATCCTCGTCAGATGACGTTTTAGTGAGGCCCAGTTCCCAATGACAGATCGAGCGGTTAGTCCTGTCTCATAAAAATTTCCGAGGGAGGAAGTATTGGCTCGATTAGGTTTGAAGTCGCTCACGGCGACTGGGTTTCTCTTTGCGACTGCAGCGCTCTGCAGCTGCGCAACACAGGCGCAGGAAACAGCGCCACCAGCGCCGACGACGGAAGGTAGTGTGCCGGATGTCACGCCGATTGTTCAGACGAAATATGGCCCGGTACAAGGCCTGAAAGATCGCGGCATCAATGAGTATCTCGGCATTCCCTATGCCAGTGCACCGGTCGGAGAACTCCGCTTCATGCCGCCAGAGCCACCTGAAACGCTCGACTATATCTATGACGCCACACAGATGGGCCCGCCGGTCATGCAGATGTATAATGCTGCCGGCGCGAAAGATGACGACATCACACGTCAGCTTCAGACGACAAACGCTAACCAGGCCGAAGTCAAACTCGGCAATGAGGATGGCCTCTATCTGAACGTCTGGACGCCCGGTGCCGACGATGCGAAACGCCCGGTCATGCTCTGGATTCACGGCGGCGGCTTTGCTTATGGCTCAGGCAGCTGGCCCGTTTATGACGGCAACAACCTCGCTCAGAAAGATGTCGTGGTCATCACGGTAAACCACCGTCTGAATGCCTTTGGGTATCTCTATCTCGGGGATAAATTCGGCGAAGACTTTGCAAAATCAGGCAATCTCGGTCAGCTCGATCTGATCGCCGCACTTGAATGGACACGCGACAATATCGCGGCGTTTGGGGGTGATCCGGACAACGTCACCGTCATGGGTGAATCCGGTGGCGGCTTTAAAATCTCAAACCTCTTGGCCACACCGGCTGCCGATGGGCTCATTCACAAGGCGATCATCCAGTCGGGTGGCGCAGCTGACGCAGGCAGCAAGGAAGAAGCTGCGAAACTGGCTGAATTCGTCCTTGAAGAAGCCGGCATTGAAACCGTCGAACAGCTTCGTGCCATCCCGCCGAAGAAATTCATGGCGGCCGCTTCTGCCGGTCAGGCGAAAGCCCGCCGGGCTGGCGTTCAGGCAGGCTTTTCGCCGATCGTGGACGGTGTGGTCCTGCCAACCCAGCCCTTTGCCGATGGCGCACCAGAGATCTCGAGCGACGTGCCGGTCATGATCGGCTTCCTGAAGGATGAAATGACCATCTTCCTTCGCAATCAGCCATGGTTTGGCACCATGACCGAGGAACAACTGGGCATGTTCACGGCCCGTGATGAAATGATGAAAGAGCTCGTCGCCCATTTCAAAGCCGAACGCCCCGACGATGAGCCGACTTACATCTATAACAGTGCGGCAAGTGCGCGCTTCGTCTCAGACAGCTTTGTTCTCGCGCAGGAGCGTGAGGCTGTCGACGCTGCGCCGACCTATATGTATTACATCACCTTTGAGACTAATACCTGGGATGGTCGCCTGCGCGCGACCCACACGCTCGATATCCCTCTCATGTTCAACAATATCGAAGAAAGCCGCGCCATGGTCGGCACGGGTCCTGGTCCTGTTGTCATGGGCGAAATGATGTCGGATGCATGGGTGACATTCGCCCGCGACGGCAAGCCATCTTCCGAGCTTCTTCCGGAGTGGGACGCCTACACTCTCGATGACCGCGGCATGATGGTTCTGGATGTTGAACCGGAATTTGAAAGCGATCCGGTCAAAGGCTGGCGCGAAATACTCGCCAAATACTAAACGATAAAGGGCGCCCATCGGCGCCCTTTTTTGATGTTCATATATTTGGGACGATCACCAGGCCTGACGACGACGTGGTGGTGCATCCTCGCCATACTGACGCATTTTCGGAACGACGTCCCCGAATGCACGCGCTCTGGCTTCGATCTCGACGCCGCGCAGGTCGGATTCCATCATCATGTTGATGAGCTCTTCATAGGACGTCGTCGGCTCCCAGCCGAGCTTCTCTTTCGCCTTGCTGGCATCTCCAAGAAGATGCTCGACCTCCGCAGCGCGATAGTGTTTCGGGTCAATTCGCACCAGGGTTTTGCCTGTTTCCGCGTCCAGACCCACTTCATCCACGCCTTCACCTCGCCATTCAATGGTCCGGTTGGTGTAAGCAAAGGCGCGCTCAACAAAGTCACGAACCGTGTGTGTCTGACCAGTGGCCAACACAAAGTCGTCGGGTGTGTCCTGTTGCAGCATGAGATGCATGCCAATCACATAATCCCCGGCATAGCCCCAGTCGCGCTCGGCATCGAGATTGCCCAGATTGAGGCTATCCTGCAGTCCAAGGTGAATCGCCGAAACGGCCCGTGTAATCTTGCGCGTCACGAAGTTTTCGCCGCGTAATGGCCCTTCATGGTTAAAGAGAATGCCGTTGCATGCATACATCCCATAGGCCTCTCGATAGTTCACTGTGATCCAATAGGCATAGAGTTTGGCCACCCCATAGGGTGAACGCGGATGAAAAGGTGTTGTCTCGCGCTGCGGCGACTCCGTCACCTTGCCATAGAGCTCGGAGGTCGACGCCTGATAGAATCGGACCTTATCGACCATGTTGAGTATGCGGATCGCCTCGAGCAGACGCAGCGTGCCAAGCGCGTCTGTGTCCGCAGTATATTCCGGCATATCGAAGGAACTGCGCACATGGCTTTGCGCAGCCAGATTATAGATTTCATCGGGTTTTGTGTCGCTGACAAGCCGGATCAGATTGGACGAATCCGTCATATCGCCATCATGTAGAAACAGACTTGGGTTTCGCTCGTCCAGTTCATCCAGAATCGGATCGACTCGCTGGGTATTGATCGAAGACGATCGCCGGCGAATGCCATGCACATGATAGCCGAGAGACAGAAGATGCCGGGCGAGATGCGCACCGTCCTGACCTGTAATGCCGGTAACCAGCGCCGTTTTCTGAGACATGGTCTACTTCTTTGCGAATTCAGTCAGATCTATTAACTAATTCGCTACACAAGAAAGATTACCCGACCCTTACACTCCCAGAACCTCTACCGCAGCCGAAGTCTCACTGCCGCCGCGTTTCAGCGCGCCTCCGATGGCATAAATCCGGTTGTTCAGCGTGATGCCGCCCAGGCCGTGACGCGGCGAACGCATATCGGGACCGGCCTCCCAGCTATCAGCTTCGGGGTCATAAACCCAGCATTGTGGATACACCCCGCCACCATTGTCGAAGAACTCGCCGCCAAAGGCATAGAGCTTTCCGTCAATCACACCAGAGGCCAGTCCGCCCTGCCCCTGTGGTAGTGGTCGACGCATAAACCAGCGATCCGATTGCGGGCTGTAAACGTCATGGCTGGTTGAATTCCCGCCCTCTACCGTCCGTCCACCAACCACGTGCAGATTGCCATCTATCACTTCAGCTGTCGCCGAATTCCGTGGTGTCGGCAAAGGTGCTGCGCTGTCCCACGCGCCATTGGCGAAAACAAAATGCTGGCCGGTATCGGTATGATCGGTCCAGACCCGGTTTGCTGCGCCACGCGGTGACCGTCCGCCCACCACATGCAGCCCGGTCGACAGGCTCGCCGTAACGGCTTCCCCAATCGGCCCCGGCGCAGCGGGGATGACATTCCAGCCATCCTCATCGAGACGCCAGCCGGTTTTCTGCATTTCCCATTGCGCGTCTGCCGCCACCGCTTCAAATCCGCCAAGGGCGTAGAGCTTGCCCTCATGGCTGTGCAGATGCGGGTGATGACGCGGTGTCGGAATGCCCGGGCCATCCCGCCAGCTGTCGGTTTCAGGGTTATATATTACCGTTTCATTGGTTGGCCCGATGATCGCGCCATTCTCAGCGACAAATCCGCCAGACAGCCAGATCTCGCCATTATGGAGCGCTGGATAGATTTCCTGCTTTGGCCTTGGCAGCGACGCGACAACCGACCAGTCGAGCGGCGTGCCCGTGTCAGACAAACCTGTGCGGGCTGTACATGCTGCAAGCGCTGTACTGCCCATCATCAGAAGCCATTCGCGTCGGTTCATCTTCAGCTCCTAAAAGGCACATTCCTCGAAAATCTGGGACAGATCCCCCTCCCACGCATCTTCATAACGCGTCAGAAGACGCTCGGCCGGGGTCACGCCGCTCTCGGCGATCTGCTCGAGTTCTGAAAGGAAACCCGTCTCGTCATCGCCAGAGGCAGAGAGCCGCGCCCGCGCCTTCAGACCATAGCGCGACATTTTCAAAACTTCTTTCGCCAATGTCTGCAGCGTGCCCTTGCCGTTCGGCAATGGTGTGTTCAGGCCGAGCACAGGCGCCGTGCGCCGGAGCGCTTCACGCTGTTCAGCCGTCCAGTCCTTCACCAGATCCCAGGCGCCGTCGAGGGAATGAGAATCATAAAGCAGCCCGACCCAGAACGCCGGCAGCGCACAGATCCGGTCCCATGGGCCAGAGTCAGACCCACGCATTTCGAGGAAGGTCTTGAGCCGAACCTCAGGGAAAATGGTCGAGATATGATCCTTGAAATCTTCCAGCGTCGGTGTGTCACCTGGACGAGCTGGCAGTTTGCCATCCATGAAGTCGCGGAAGGACATGCCCGCGCAATTCAGATAACCGCCATCACGACGGATGAAATACATCGGCACATCCAGCGCATAATCGACATATTGCTCGAACCCGAAGCCCTCATCGAACACAAACGGCAACATACCCGTCCGATCCGGATCAGTATCCGTCCAGATATGTGCGCGATAAGACAGAAAGCCATTCGTCCGGTTTTCAGCAAACGGCGAATTGGCAAACAGGGCCGTACCCAGTGGCTGCAGAGCCAGGCTGACACGGTATTTTTTCACCATGTCGGCCTCCGACTCGAAGTCGAGATTGGTCTGCACTGTACACGACCGGAACATCATCTGATGGCCGAGACGCCCGACTTTGCGCATATAATCGCGCATGATCTTATACCGCCCTTTGGGCATGAGCGGCGTCTCTTCGAGCGACCAGACTGGCGAAAAGCCAAGCCCGAGAAAGCCAATACCAAGACGATCGGAAATCTCTTTGACTTCCTTCAGGTGTTGGCCGACCTCATTACAGGTCTGGTGGATATGCTCAAGCGGCGCGCCAGATAGCTCAAACTGACCGCCCGGCTCCAGGCTGACGCTCGCGCCATCCTTCTGCAGACCGATGATCTTGTCGCCTTCGGCGATCGGCGCCCAACCAAACTCGGAGGAAAGCTGCTGCAATACAGCGCGAACTGACGCCTCGCCGTCATACGGCAGCGGATCGAGCGAGCCTTTCAGAAAGCCGAACTTTTCGTGCTCGGTTCCGATGCGCCAATCCGCCTTCGGTTTGTTGCCGGATTCCAGATATTCAACAAATTCCGACTTATCCTGGATGCGCGGCGCGCTTTCATCGATATCCGCCGTTGGCGTGGTCATGACCTAACTCCCGCATCCTTGGGTCGACTGGTGTTTGAGATAAGGCGCTGCGTTCTGATCCCCAAGCAAAAAAATCTAATGTCAGTCAAACGTGAAACTAAGTTGAGAGCTTTGGAAAACGCATATCGCCGGAACCACCGCGCGAGTCCCGCGCTTGAAACGCCCTTAATTCTGCCCAAGTTTTCAGACAGATCATAACTTGGAACCGCCGGTGACTCGTAGAAGCCCTTCACTTCAGGACGACTACTCATCAGACTTTGAGCTGACCAGTCCACCGCACAATTTATCCCAAAGCCAAGAGGGTTACTGTATTGAACGTGCATGCTGTTATCGCTTTGTTTTCGGCACTTACACTTCACCTGACGGACACAGAAACGGTCACCACACCAGAGACTGATACGGCCCTTCCCGCATCCGTGACGCAGGATTTGCAGGCCAGTCCATCCAGTCGCGTCGGCTTCTCAATCCTCGTTGATGAACTCGAATCAGATCTGTCCATCCTCTCCGCCAGCGTGATGCCCAACGAAACGGTTGAGATTGTCGCCGACGCCGATCTGCATGCAGCAGACGGAGCGATTGGCGGCGATGGCGAGACCTGGACATGGACGGCCCCCGACACGCCCGGACATTACGAACTCTTCTTCCAGCGAAACGGCGAAACCATGCTGGTGAATATGTTCGTGCTCACTCCGTTCAAAAACGGAACTGACGACATTCTGAACGGCTATCGTGTCGGGAAGTACAATCCTGAGCCTCTGCGCGGTCTCGACAATTACATTCCGCCGCAGGGCTTTATCGACATGCAGCCTGGTATGGAGGACATCCAGATCACGCCGCACTTCAAGCTTGGCCAGTTCATCTGCAAGCAACAACCCGGACACGACCCGACCTATCTGCTTGTCGAGTCCGGTATGCTGGTAAAGCTCGAATTATTGCTGGAAAAAGCCAATGAGAAAGGCTGGACGGCGGACACCTTCATTGTGATGTCCGGCTTCAGAACGCCGTTTTATAACGCCGCAATTGGGAACACCACCACCTCATCCCGTCACCTGTTCGGCGATGCGTCTGACATTTACATCGACCACGATGGCGATGGCGTGATGGATGATCTGGATGGAGACGGCAAAATCACCAAGGCCGATGCTGTGGCGCTGGCCGAACTGGCAAAAGACGTCGCAAAAGCTGACGAAAAGAACTGGCCGCGTGGCGGGATCGGCATTTACGGTGCCAACGCCGTCCACGGGCCATTCGTTCATATTGATGCGCGAGGCTATGCGGCCCGCTGGTAGGTTGCTGTTCCCGGCTTAGTGGAATGCAATCGCGTCGTTCGGAAGCTGCATGTCTGCAATCTTCAGCTCCGAATCGCTACCCGTGTCTTCGCCTGGCTCGAACAGCGGCGCTGTTTCTTCGGCCATGGCGGGGGCGG
>CEPO01003097.1_pt1 | contig 18336 bp, 17 predicted proteins | sample 530481 | NCBI WGS metagenome assembly CEPO01 (sample SAMEA2620198, study PRJEB7988) | marine metagenome | biome: marine biome (ENVO:00000447); feature: surface water layer (ENVO:00002042); material: "saline water (ENVO:00002010), including plankton (ENVO:xxxxxxxx)" | depth 5 m
ATGATCCTCGTGCTCATCATCGCCGTGATCAGAATGATCATCTTCACGATGATCTTCATGCTCATCTGGATTGGCGCTCGAGGTCTGTCGGGTGTCTACGGTAGACTGCGCTCTGGCATCTGTTACGCTGTCATCGCCACAAGCGCCAAGCGTGAGGGTCGCGAGAAAAGCTGCTAATAGATATGGTCTTGGTGTCATCGGATTTCTCCATCAAAAGGGGTAGCCCCAATCAGGGCGCGCAGCCGCATATCTTCGCTCTGCAGAGCAAAATCGGCCTCAATCAAAGCGGATCCAGCCTCAAGCAGGGCCGCCCGAGCATCTAAGGTTGTAGTGAGATCAAAACGACCGATCTCATAGCCTCTGACCGCTGCAGAATAGGCTTCTTCCGCCGCGGGCAACGCCTCGTTAGTCAGTATATCGAGCCTCGTCTGGGCAGCTCTGCGAGAAGCGATGGCGGCGCGTTGTCGTGCGAGGAGGCGTTGTTCGGTGGCAGCCCGGTTTAAGGTTGCAATATCACCACGCAGCGACGCCGCACGGGCCGAATCTCTGCCTCTATCAAACAGAGGAAGCGGCACACTTACTCCAGCCACAAAAGCCTGATCACCGGTCTCTTCGAATCTGCGTAAACCTGCGGACACGGTAATGTCTGGCACGGCGGCGCTTCGCGCAAGATCACGTTCTGCCAGACGGGTCCTCAGAGCCGCATCTGCTGCATCAAGTGCAGGATGTGAAAGCGCTGATGTATCCGCTGCTGAATTCTTTGAAGTGATATCGCTTTGAGGCAGCGTAAAGGTCGGATCAGCGCTTCCCCATAGAAGTGATATCGCATAGCGCAGCTGATCCACCTTGGCTTCTGCAGTCGCTACGCTTGCACGCAAAGCCGCTGCATCCGCTCGAGCGCGCGCAAGTTCGGGAGGGGCTGCGGCCCCAGCGTCGACCCGTCGCTCAACCGTGCCAGCGAGTTCGTCAGCGAGATCAGCGCTTTCCAATGCGAGATCCTGGAGCTTTGAGGCTGCGACGAGTTCGGCGAAAAGGACCGCTGCTTCAAGTTCTGTCTCGCGAAGAATAACTTCGCATTCGGCGCTGGCGAGCGCTTGGCGCGCTCTGGCTGCGCGTTCTCCAAGCATTCGTTTTCCGCCGAGGCGAAATGTCTGTTCGATTGCGATAGTTGACTCAGTTTGATCAAAACCTGAGAGAGGTCCACTTCCAGAAAAGTTGTCCAACTCCAGAGATAAACTCGGGTTTAGTCGTCGCCCAGCCTGATCTGCATCGGCACTCAGTGCGCGTGCTTCAAGACCCGCAGCGCGAGCAGCGGGAGAAGCCCGGCGTATCTCGGTAAAAGCTGCGATGAGCGTGAGCGGCTCGCCCGGCATTAGTATGGACGGTCGTTCTTGCCCAGTAGAACAGGGATTGGCGTTTGCACCAGCAGCGAGAGCGCTGAATGCTAGGGCGGATAAGGCGCCCCTTAAATACAATGACATTGAGTGTAGTCCTTAAGCTGATCCATAGGTCACGTATTGCTCGCGGCGATACGCTGATTGGTCAGGTTCAGGCACGGGGAGGTCGGTAGAGGCTACCAGGAGGGCGCGACAGCAAGCTGACGCTCAACAAGGGGATGTGGGCACCTTCGCTGGCGCAAATGAAGCTGTCTTGATTCCAATCTTCACACAGCAGATGCTGGAGACAGGGCCCGCTATGATTAGCATGATGGTCGTGATCGCCTTGATTGGGCTGATCTTTATCTGTCTTTTGTAAGCTATGCTCAAAGTTACAGGTGATTTCTGTCACTGTCTCTAAGTGTTCGGCTTCTGCTACAGGCGCATACAGGAACACACACGCAATGATCATTGCGGTGATGAGCCTGAAGGCAACAGAAGAGAATGCAAAGGGCATAATTAGTGACTACAATTATTTCTTCACGATTTGGTTAAGCGATAAAGGCTGATCAATGGTCATGATCATCATGTCCCATCGAGATCTCAATGTTCTGGCATCGAACGCGGGTGCGTTCAACACCGTCACTGTTTCGAGTAACGAATCGCGAAGCGTCTATTGAAAGAATATCGAGCCTGATAGCAGGATTGGATTTCCCATATCCGCTGAGTGGAAAATCGTTATGCGTCATCGTCAGTTCTGTATCCGCGACCGACCAAGAGCCGAGACTGTGAAGATCGCCGTCTTTTTTCATGAAGACCGCTACGACGCCGTCAGACATAAAATGTGTAATAGGAGAAGTATCGCACGCTTCCACATCACTGCCGCTCGTCCAGGCGTCGGCGATCCCGCTCTCTGTACTCTGTGCAAAAGCGGTGAGGGAAGAGCCAATTACAAAGGCGGCTATAGTTAGGGATTCAAGTCTCATTCTTTCTCCTTAACATCTATAGTGGCTGTAGGTGCAAGCGCTTTTTTTCTATAATGCCGTATAGACTACTATAGCCGAAAGTCGAGAACATAGCTCAAGGAGCGCGGCGCGGTGACGCAGACGTTGCGCAAATGGCACCATACCGCGTCGGTGCCGGAAAATTCAGGCAGTCCGGTTCGACGGACATATCTAGTTACATCGCCTGAAGGCGCTCATGCGCTTGACTTAAACATGATGCGTGATCGTTCAGTGCTGACATTATTTCACATGTCTCGACGACTCCGCCATCACAGCCCGTCACGATCCGCTTTAACTCACGTTCGAGCGCTCTGAGTTGTTTGAGGCGTGTTCGCACATTCTTCAACTGATCTTGGGCGATCCGTTCCACGACGGCGCAATCTTCGCCCGGATCGGATTGCAGCTCGATCAACTCGCGGATGGCATTCATAGAAAATCCCAGATCTCGCGCATGTCTAATAAACGACAAACGTTGAACAGATCCGGCTCCATAGAGCCTTTGTCCACTGTCACTGCGGTCGGGCTCACCCATCAGTTCGATGCTCTCATAATACCGAATTGTGGTGACTTTTACGCCTGCGGCTTTGGACAATCGCCCGATGGTCATTGGTTTCATAAACTTCTCCAAAAAAAGGCCTTTCCCCTACAGCGACTGTAGACTGTAGACTGTAGACTGTAGACTCTACAGGTTAAGCAAGACTGACTGACATGGAAAGGGCGCTGCCGATGTTCGAGATATTGGATTTGCGAAACACGCTGATAACTATGATGATCGCCAATGCGGTCCTGACCTTGCCAATGGCGCTTTTGGTGAAACGGGATTTTGCAAGACTGGGTCGTGTGTCCTGGCCCGTGGCGATCTGGACCGGTCTTGCTATGCATGGTCATGCTCTAGCGACGTTCGCAATCGCATGGCTGGACCGCGGTTCGGGCTACGGTCCGACGCTCTGGTCGCTTTTCCCGGGTGGTACGATCACAGCCCTTGGCGCCCATGTGATCTATCTTGGTCGCAAAGCCTATGGGGATAAGGCGCGGGTTTATGGCCTGAAGGAAAACGAACTACTTGAGCATGGCATCTACAGGCGCTCGCGGAACCCTCAGTATCTTGGCTATTGGCTCATGTTTGTCGGTGCGGCGATAGCAAGCGGATCGCTGCTGGCATTCGGTTTTGCTTTTATATTCGCGCTTCTGGTCCACGGCTATATCACGATCGTCGAAGAACCTCATTTGAAACGTCACTTTGGCGCAGACTACACGATCTATTGCCAGCGCGTTGCGCGCTATTTTCACGTCGATGCGTCTGAAGACCTTAAGAGGGAGCTTACGGATGGCTGATGATTGCGGTTGCAGCGCGGATGAAGAACTGATCGAGAAGTCACCCGGTTACCGCCGCGCGCTCTGGATCGTGGTTGCGCTCAACGTGGGTTATGGCGTCGTTGAACTCTTCGGCGGTTATCTCTCAAACTCACAGGCGCTCAAAGCGGACGCGCTCGATTTTCTGGGTGACGGATCAATCACCTTCATTGCGATCCTAGCGATCGGCTGGTCGCTAGCGTGGCGCGCCCGGGCCGCGGCCATACAGGGATTGTTTCTCAGCGCGATGGCGATTTGGATTCTATATGAGACAATTTCCAGAATACTTGATCAGAGCGCCGTCGAACCTTTTGCGATGGGCGTCTTTGCGCTCGGCGCACTCATCGTCAACATTATCGCGATCTTGCCGCTCCTTCCTTATCGGGATGGCGACGCCAATGTGAGAGCGGTCTGGCTGTTCTCGCGCAACGATGCGATCGGAAATGTCGCCGTCTTGATCGCAGCAGGTTTGGTGGCGTTTACCGGCGCGCCCTGGCCAGATTTGATCGTGGCCTTGATCGTCGCCGGTATTTTTCTTCATTCGGCATGGGGTATTCTAATCCAGGCTCGACGCGATCTGAACCCCATAAAAACCAAAGAAGACGCAGAACCGCCCTAACTCGTCCGGTAAGCAACGTTGGCGATGACATGAGGTCTTAATCGAGCGTCAGTTCGCGCGGGCTTAGCGCTGACTTGGTTGGCGTACCAGTATCCACCTCAAGGCATTTTAAACGGCTTCCCAGTTTAACCGGAAAAACAACCGGCAATGCCAGACCATCAAAACTGATACACCGGCGCGAATCCGCCGCCGCTCGTTCGAAAGTTGGTCGTCTGCCCCTGATAAACGCGCGCAGCCAACAACAGTGTTTTCCCGGCATAAGTGTAAAGCCGAACGTCATACTTCAGTGCAACCGGCTCTTGGTCGACAGTTACGGCGCGCACCGTCGGCGGGACCAGGGCTTGAGCAATATAGTCTCCCTCCAGGATTGCCGACCAGACGCGTTTCGTCAGTTTGTCACCACGATAAGCAGCTCGGCTGCCAAAACCCGCGGCGGGTTTAAAGAAGTATCCTCGCCGCGCAGCCCAAAGCTCATCAGCGACGTCTTCGGTGACGTGCCGCGTATCGGGGATCGCCGCAAGCACCTGTCGGTCTGCGTCATCCGCACCGAACGACTTAAGCCAATCTGGATCGCTGAGCCAAATGAGATTTCGTTTGTTGGCATAGAGCGCGTGGTGGCGCGGTGCCGGACTGATAACCACCGCCTCGTCGAGGAGCGCGGCGCGCAGCTGTGCATGACCTGGCTCGGACAGATCAAAATCCGTTAGCCGGTTATAGACCATGTCGATAGCTCTTCCACCGTGCGCAACGACGCCGTTCTCATAGGTGAGCGCCTCGGGGTTAAGGATCAGGGTTTCGATGCCGTTGCGGGCCAACAAGTCTTTCGCGAGCAGCATGTCCGGATAAAGATACTGCTCAGATGCGTCCTGGTCGAGAATAGCCAACCTGCCCGGACGGCCCTCCCGTCCCGTTGCCTGCCACTCAGAGATAAAGCTTTCAACAATGCCTGCATCGATTGCGTCCGAATCCGCGAGACGCGCATCTCCGCAAGCCTCAGCTTGTTTTGCCGTGGCGCGCTGGAGCTCGCTGACCAGGAAGGCTCCACCAGCATTTGTATTTATCTCAATGAGTTTAGGTCCGTCTTCAGAGATATGAAAATCGTATCCCATGAATAGACCGCGCGCGCCGGTCTGAGCGCTAAAAATAATATCATTTGAGCGTGCCAGGGCGACGTCATGATAAGACGCGAGGGATGCAACCGCTTCAATCGCAGACACTTGCGCCTGCATCGCCCGCAGGTCCGATGGTGATACAAAAACGGCCGTGGCTGCAAATAGATTTGGCCGCGCAGCCAGAAGCACCGAAAGCTCATCATTGCCAGCATGAGCCAAGATCGCTTCATCTAGATCGGCCCGACCAAGCGTCATGCAAAAGCAGGACCTATTAAGAGCAATCAAATCACTTGCGCCAGGCAGTTCGCAGGTTTTATCGCACCGCATCAATACCCCTTTCTGGGCGAGATTGAACCATCACACTCATCGCCTTTCTCCTGCTTATAGGCAGCGTTTCTGGACCGCGAAAGCCGGCCTGAATCCACGCAAATCTGATCGTGAGGGTTTGCCCGCCACGCGCCGTATCAAGACTGCTCACCTGATTTTTGATGCGCGAACTGGCAGGGGGATATCGACGATCATGACAGAACAATGGACCAGCGGATATGGTGTGATCGTCCATAATACCGAGACGAAGCAGCGACTTCAGAGTATCTTGCAGAACGCCGACCGCGGGCTTTTGGCGCTCACACAAACCGAGGCTGCAGACGTGTTCTCGGCGACGGACAGACTGGCGAATGCGGCAATGTGGCTCATCGCGCACATGTCATATGCACGCCGCGTCGACCTGTCTGGCGCACCCCTGAAGGCGGAGGATTTCAAACCCTCGCCAGAAGGCCATATGGGCGGGTCGCTCAACATGGCGATCGCATTTGCAGGCTATCTCGCCGCCAATGCGTTGAGCGGCCATACCCGTGCCTGGACCCTTGGGCAGGGTCATTGCGTCGCTGCAATTGAAGCCATCAACGCGCTCACAGGCGATGTCTCAGCCGCGCAGCAAGGACGCTATGATCGCAGTGAAGTAGGCCTTTCCCGGCTCGTCAACGACTTTTACGGCTATGCGATCACCCCCGATGGCCGCCCCGGCGTGCCGCTCGGTAGCCACGTCAATCCGAATACAGCTGGCGGGTTGTCGGAAGGCGGGTATCTTGGATTCACCAGCCTTCAATATATCCACATGCCATTGCCGGGCGAGCGCCTTGTCGCCTTTCTGAGCGACGGCGCATTCGAAGAGCAGCGCGGATCCGATTGGGCGCCGCGCTGGTGGCGCGCCAGCGATAGTGGTTTCGCCGTGCCTGTGATGGTGCTGAATGGCCGGCGGATCGAACAGCGCACCGAAATCAGTCAGGAAGGCGGACTTGATTGGTTGGTCAAGCATTTGACCTTAAGCGGGTTCGACCCGATCATTGTCGATGGCCATGATCCCCTCTCTTATGCATGGGGCATATTGGAGGCGGAAGCCCGGCTTTCAAAACTGAGCGATGCAGACGGCCCCTACCCCGCGCGGCTGCCTTATCTGATCGCGCCCTGCATCAAGGGTTTTGGGTTTCCAGGAGCTGGCGGAAATAGCGCCCACAATCTCCCACTAGACGGAAGTCCGCATACCAATAAGGGCGCACGCGCGCTCTTTAACGACGGCGTACAAGCGCTCCACACACCGCCTGACATGCTTGAGGATGCGGTCCGGACGCTAAGCGTCCATAAAATGCAAAACCGCGTGCTGGAAAGCCAGAACGCCCTCGCCGTTCGCAAGGTATCTGATCCCGTATTGCCTAGGTCGGACGCGCGTTCGCTCGGCACCCCCGGCCTAAATTGCGCAATGGACGCGATCGATCAGTGTTTCACCGAAATTGTGCGCGCAAATCCGCACTTGCGAGTCCGTGTTGCAAACCCTGACGAGCTTCGCAGCAACCACATGCCGCTGACACTCGAGATGCTCAAGCATCGGGTCAATGCGCCTGAGCCCGGCACGCCTGAATCCATAAATGGCCGCGTCATCACGGCGCTGAATGAAGAGGCTGTGATTGCAGCAGCCCTTGGCAATAAGGGCGGGCTGAATCTCGCAGTGAGCTACGAGGCCTTCGCCATGAAGATGCTCGGCGCGTTGCGCCAGGAGATTATCTTCGCACGTCGCCAGAAAGAACTCGGTCAGATTCCGGGCTGGATCAGTGTTCCGCTTATTGCAACATCGCATACTTGGGAAAATGCCAAGAATGAACAATCCCACCAGGACCCGACACTGCCCGAAGCGCTGCTCGGAGAAATGTCGGAGACCGCTCGGGTGATCTTCCCGGTGGACGCGGCCAGCGCTGCTGAAGCGCTGCGCAACATCTATCGTGGGCGCGGCGAAATCGCCTGCCTGGTGACACCGAAGCGAGATGTCCCAAACCTTCTATCCGAAGAGGAAGCCGAACACGCGCTGGAAAATGGAGCGCTTCATATCGCCGGTGATATCATGACAGCCGACATTCAATTGGTCGCGATCGGCGCTTATCAGGCGCACGAAGCCCTCGCCGCATTCCAGCGTCTCACTGAACGCGGCGTGCCATGCTGTGTCACCTTGATCCTTGAACCGGGCAGGTTCCGCATGGGACGCGACGCAATGGAGCAGGCTTTCACAGCGAGCGAAGACAGGCTTGAAGCCCTTTTCCCGCGCGGGCTGGCAAGAGTGCTACTAACGCATACGCGGCCCGAACCGATGACGGGTGTGCTGAGACGCCTGGATGGCGGGCCGGAACAATTGCGCGCGCTCGGCTACATTTCTCGCGGCGGAACATTTGATGTCGCAGGCATGCTGTTCGCCAATCGCTGCACCTGGGCTCATACTGTCGATGCCGCCATGGCGCTGCTTCCGAATAAACCTCTCGATCTTCTATCGGAGGAGGAACGGTGCGCCATTGACGGGCAAGGCGACCCATCCGCTCTCGAGCGCTCAAAACCTGTTCTGCGCCGGGAGCACGCATCATGACCCTCACCCTGACCAGTCTTGGCGGCGCTGGAACCGTAACCGGCTCACGCCATCTTCTTGAATATGAAGGTCGGCGTATACTGATCGATTGTGGTCTGTTCCAGGGATATAAGGCGTTGCGCCAGCGCAACTGGGCGCCCTTCCCGATTGATCCAAAATCCATCGATGCCATTGTCCTCACGCACGCCCACATTGATCATAGTGGTTATCTACCAAAACTGGTCAGAGAAGGTTATCGCGGTCCCGTTTATTGCTCGAGCGCGACCAAGGATCTTTGCGAAATCCTGCTGCGCGACAGCGCGTATATTTCAGAGCGAGACGCCGAGCGGGCCAACCGCCTTCGCTACACGCGCCACAAACCTGCTCAACCACTTTATACGATCGCCGATGCCGAAGCGGCGATTGAGCAGCTCACCCCAATCGACTTTCACCAGGACGTTCATCTCGCGATTGGGGCCGATATCTATTTACGCCGCGCTGGGCATATTCTTGGGGCATCGACCGTTGAAGTCCGTTGGGGCGGCAAAACCATTATCATTTCTGGTGACCTTGGCCGCTATGACGACCCTTTCATGTTTGACCCTGAGCCGGTGCAAAATGCCGATTACGTCGTCATAGAGTCGACCTATGGAGATCGCACTCATCCGAAGCTCGATCCCATGGAACAGCTGGGTGACGTGATTGCACGCACCGCCAGACGCGGCGGGACAGTGGTCATTCCAGCCTTTGCGGTCGGGCGCGCTCAACTCATTCTCTACCATATCTGGATGCTCAAGAAAGCGGGCCGGCTCGAGAATGTCGCGATCTATCTCGACAGCCCAATGGCGATAAACGCAACTGAACTTCTCTGCGCACACCTCGATGATCACAGATTTGCGCGGCAGGTTTGTGAAGAGACTTGCGCGATTGCGACTTATGCGCGTGACGTCGACGCTTCAAAAGCCATTACCAATGATCTGATGCCAAAGGTTGTGATCGCAGCGAGCGGTATGATCACAGGCGGCCGCGTTTTGCACCATATTCAGGCATTTGGTGGAGACCGGAAAAACACGATCCTGTTTGCTGGATATCAGGCCGGTGGCACGCGCGGAGACAAGATTCTCAAGGGCGCAAGCAAGGTCAAAATGTTCGGCCACGACGTTCATATCGGCGCCGAGATCGCCAGCCTGCCAGCTTTGTCAGCCCATGCGGATGCCGACGAGCTGATCTCCTGGCTTGGCGGCTTTGAAAAGCATCCGGCAAAAGCATTTATTGTTCACGGCGAACCCGATGCATCAGAGGCGCTAAGCACGCGAATGCAGGATGAGCTCGGCTGGCGCACTGATGTTGTTGCCATCGAGAAGGCCTATGAGCTTGGAGGCGGCGACGAATGACGCATGATAATCAACCCCACGCCGCCACGACCCTGTCCGCGCGACGCCTGAAATGGCATGCTCAGGACGAAGCGATCGTTCTGATGCGGACCGACTGCCCGGTGTGCCGTTCAGAAGGACTGACGTCGCGCGCGCGTGTGCTGATCAGTTGCGACGGGCGGGACGTGGTCGCGACCCTGCACCAGATCGACGATGACTGGCTGGCCCTTAGCGAGGCTGGTCTTTCTGAAGCGGCTTGGAGCCGGCTCGGCGCCGAGCCCGGCGCAGATCTTAAAGTCAGCCATGCTCCGACGCTTCCGTCTCTCTCTGATGTGCGTCAACGGATGACCGGCAAACGGCTGGCAAGCGATGGATTTGACCGGATCGTGACTGATATCGCCGCCGGACTGTATTCTGATATTCATCTGGCCGCCTTTATCTCAGCCTGTTCCACGCTGAGCCTCGACATAGACGAAATCACCGCGCTGACCGGCGCCATGGTGAACGTCGGAGAGCAACTCGACTGGAATACCGACATGGTCATCGACAAACACTGCGTGGGCGGCCTACCCGGAAATCGCACGACGCCGATTGTTGTTGCGATCTTGGCCAGCCTGGGTTTGACGATCCCAAAGACCTCCTCGCGCGCCATCACATCGCCCGCTGGAACCGCAGATACGATGGAGACGCTCACTCAGGTCGATCTGTCACTGCCAGACATCAGGCGGGTTGTTGAAACGGAAGGTGGATGCCTTGCCTGGGGCGGCGCGGTCCAGCTCAGCCCGGCCGATGATATTCTCATCCGCATTGAACGGGCCCTCGACATCGACGCCGAAGGTCAGCTGATCGCGTCAGTCTTGTCAAAGAAGATCGCCGCCGGCGCGAGCCATGTGGTGCTCGACTTGCCCGTCGGACCAACCGCTAAACTGCGTAGTGCTGCCGGTGCCCGCGCCCTTGCCCAGCACATGACGATCGTTGCACGTGGGTTTGGCCTCAAGACCCATTGCGTGGTCAGCGACGGGCTCCAACCCGTCGGGCGCGGCATCGGACCGGCGCTCGAAGCCTGGGACGTGCTCAGGGTCTTGCAAAGAAGCAAAAGCGCGCCGCCAGATCTTCGCGAACGGGCGCTGACGCTTGCTGGCGCCGCCCTTGAACTTGCTGGCCGTGCCAAACCGGATACCGGAGTGGCCATGGCTCAGGACGCGCTCGACAATGGATCTGCCTGGTCGAAGTTTCAGGCCATATGCGCCGCTCAAGGCGGTTTGCGCGAACCACCGCGCGCAGCGCAAACTGCGCCCGTCGCGGCAATTCGGTCAGGGGTCTTGAAAGCAATCGATAATCGAAAGCTCTCCAGGCTCGCAAAACTTGCTGGTGCTCCCGAACGCCCGGCCGCTGGTCTGACCGTTCACAAGCGCCTGGGCGAACAAATCACGATCGGGGAGCCGCTTCTCACCATCCACGCAGAGGCATCTGGCGAGATCGACTACGCCATGAGCTACGCTCACGCCAATGCCGGCCTCTTCACCATTGAGGGTTGACCCATGACGATTTACATTCCGCTTCCCGGTAATGAAGCTATGGCTTCCGAGCTTGCCAAAATCACAAGTTCTGAACTTGGCACCCTTGAACACCGCAGATTCCCGGACGAAGAGACCTATGTGCGCCTCACCTCAGATGTCTCTGGAAAAGCAGTCGAACTGGTTTGCACGCTCGCCCGGCCTGACCCGCAATTGCCAGGACTTCTTTTTGCCGCTTATACAGCGCGTGAGCTTGGTGCCACGTCGGTTGGGCTGATTGCGCCCTACCTTGCCTATATGCGTCAGGATAAGAGATTTTCAGACGGCGAGTCTGTGTCATCAGGACACTTTGCCAGATTGCTCTCAGGTGCGTTTGACAGGGTTGTCACTGTCGATCCGCATTTGCACCGGATCCACGATCTCAATGACGTTTTTTCAATCAATACAAAGGTTGTGCACGCCGCCCCGGCACTGTCCGATTGGATCAAGGCCCATGTCGACAAGCCGCTCATCATTGGCCCGGACGCGGAGAGCGAGCAATGGGTGTCCGACGTGGCCGACCGGGCGAGCGCCCCGCATCTTGTGCTCTCCAAAGTCCGCCATGGCGACCGCAATGTAGAAGTGACAGCGCCTGGCCTTAAAAACTGGACCGGCCATCAACCCGTTCTTGTCGACGACATTGCCTCTTCCGGGCGAACCATGATGGAAGCAGCCCGCCACTTTAAGACCGCTGGTTTTGCAAAACCGGTCTGCGTGATCGTCCATCCGCTCTTTGCCGGCAATGCCTATGAGGACCTTAAGTCTGTCTCGACACGTGTCGTATCGACCAATGCGGTCCAACATGCCTCAAATGAGATTTCGATCACGCCCTTGCTGGTCGGCTAGGCGCTGCAATGAGGGCGCGCAGTTTGACCGGTCCCAACGGTCTTTTTGATAGAAATCAAACCGGCAGGGTCGCCATGCTTTATCAAACAAACTGGCTTTGGAACAAAACGCCTGACCGTGTCACGGTCAGGCCTTCATGGAGTGTGTCATGAAACACAAAGCTACACGTCTTATCTCAACCTTGCTCACCACCTCGTTACTCCTGACGAGCATGGCCGCAGCTGAAACCCCAAACCCTCAGCAGGAAAAAGAACCAGCGGCACACATGACAGAGCGCGACGGCGTTCGACTACACCTTGGCCTACGCAGCAGGATGCAAGAATACGATCTTGACGGTAACAGTTTACTCAGCCGCGCAGAGTTTGATGCCTGGCACCGCGCGAATTTCGCGCTGATGGATGCCGATGGCGACAGTCTGACGCTTGAGGATTTTCAAGGCGCGCAGCTCGGACCAGGCCCCTATGGCGCCGGCCATCATGCGCGCCGGGCAAAAATGCGTGAGCAGGCCGACCTGCGCAAGAAATCACGTTTCCAACTCATGGACAGCGACGGCGACGGTGTTGTGACCCCTAGCGAGCATGACGCATTCACCGAGCACGTCTTTCTGGAAGCAGACGCCGATGATGATGGGTATCTCACTTTTCAGGAACTGCAGCAGCACAATCGCGGCATGTAGTATGGGCGTGCTTCTGGGCAGGAAGACAAGGCCCCATATTGTCTAAGTCGCGTTGTCCGAGCCAAACCAAACGGGAAACGGGCACGCCGACCCGACCTTTAATTGGTCCCAAGGAGAATAAACGGCGCTGGTTCGTCCAGCGCCTAGGGATCTTCGTCATCACCGGCGATATCGTCCCAGTTTAACTCGCCGATTTCGCAGCCTTGATGAACTGGGAAATCGAGACGCTCGCCTGGTGTGTCGGGCAGCATCATTCGGATCTCAAACTGTTCATAGGCATAATCTGGGAATGTTCCGCCCGACCAGGTCACGGAACCAACGACGTCTTTCACTTCAAACCCATGTAACAGGATCGGCGTATCCAAAGTGACCATCGATACTTCGACAGTCCACCCTGATATGGCCCTTGGGGTCACGCGGGTGACCCCTTCCGGAATGATAACAGTAACGCGATTGGTCGGCTCGCCGTCACAGCCGTGCATCACGCGCAATTGAGCCGTATGAAACGCACCCGCCTCAGCTTCGGTCTCGTTGAAAACGACATGGGCTTGCGCCGAACTGGCGATGGACAAAGCGGCGATCCCCAATTTGAAAAAGTGCCTTACAAAAAGCTCCTTAAGCTGATTATACCGCGCCGGGTCCAGTCAGAGTTGTCGCAGCAGCAATGACCAAGAGAATACCAGCAAAAACAAGAATGTCAGCGCCAAGCGAGCGTTTGAGACTCGCCACGCCGCTTGGCGCATCGTTCTTCAATAGCTGCGTGATACGCAATTTATTCCAGGCGCCAATCGCAAGCGCCAGAGTGGCGAGCAGAAGCTTTGCAAGCAGCAGCTGCCCATAAGAACTGGAAAGTATCGCTTCAAGGGATCCAGCCAGTTGGAGGGCCAACCATATACCAGAAACGAATAGGAACGGGACACACCAGAGCGCAATTTTGCTGAAACGCTCCATTCGCGCATGCACGAGATCGGCATCTAAACTGGCATGGGGCCAAAGCGTAAACGGCGCGACGATCCAGAAACCAGCTATCAGCGCATGTACGCCAGCAAACCATGGTGCCAGACCCGGCGTATCAAGCCCTTGGGTATGTCCGCCGAGCCCAAAACCGGCGGCGATAAGGAAGGCGGCAGGCAGCTTAAGATATTTCAGAGGGGCTAAGCTTGAGGCCGCGATCAGCCCCCCGCCAGCCAAGAACGCCATCGCCTGAGAGCGATTGGCGGGCCAGATCCAGCTAAAGGTGTCCGGCGAGAAGGCTGCACTCAAACCGCCCGCCAGTTGTGCATTCAAAAGAGCGAGCCGGAGAGAGACGGCGATGATCAGGCCAAGGCCAAGGATGACCAACCATCGCCGAGGCGTGACGATTGCCGCAGCGCTATGTAGCGCCGCGCCAAGACCCATAAGCGCGGTGACGTAAAGTCCGAACTTCGACAGGAAGACCAGAAGCGTCAGCATTCAAGACGCTTAGCCGGTGATGGTGAACGATACTTCACCTTTCATGACGTGCCCATCTTTAGCCACCGCCCGCCACTTCAAAACGTATGCGTCTGCCACGAGGGGCGGCAATGCGACGGAAAAATCCTTTTGCATGCCCGGGGGGGGATCAAAGCTGATTGCCACCGCTTCACCGGCCAGGGTTTCAAGCTCAAGGCCGGCGAGACCAACGGCGCTACCAAAGCTGAATTCAAATGCCGAAGGCGCGCCCGATAGAGTCGCGCCATTTTCAATATTGGCCGCTTGGATCTTTGTGTGAGCCAGAGCAGGCGCGGCGAAGAGAATGGCTGCGATCGCAGCCGTTGCGAACATTTTTCTGCCAAGCTTCATGTTGGTGTTAGTCCTTTTATCGGTTCCATCCAATATCTGCATACGCTGGTCACGCGTCGTACCCTCAACAAAAAGCTATATCAGACCCGCGATTAGAGTCATTGACGGAGTCTCAGCGTGCTCTTGACGAGGCACGCGCTTTCATCATTATACCCCCAAGAGGTATTTTCAATGAAACCAGATACGCGCACAAATGTCACACGCCGCCTTTCCCGGATCGAAGGACAGGTTCGCGGCGTTGCTAAAATGGTCAATGACGATCGCTATTGCGTCGACATTGTCCGTCAGGTCCAGGCGATCAAGGCCGCGCTGAGCAGCCTTGAGACGGTGATGCTGGACGATCACTTGGAAAACTGCGTCGAGAGCGCTTTAAAAGGCAACAGCCTCAAGGCGAGGCGAGAAAAGGTCGAAGAGCTGGTCGCCGTACTGGGCGGACGTCGAAAATAGCAGCGCTGTCAGATCACATGCCCATATGGGGTATTTGTTTCTTTAGACAATTCGGGTATAGGCGAAGCAATGATGTCATTTGCCCGCCTTCTCTCTGTCTTTGCGATAATCGCAATGATCAGTGCTCCGGCAATGGCCTGCTGTTTGACAGGCCATGATGACGACGCGCATGTAGAAATCGGCGCTCATCACGACAGCGCGGCGATGTCCGACACTGATGCCTGCCATGATCATATGGCTGGAATGCAGGTCGATCAGACGCCTGCTGCTCCTTCGGCCCCTGATTGTACGGGATGTATTGATTGCGAAACCACGCTTGCGAGCGCTGATGACGCGCTTCAGCCCACACCTTTTAGCGCGGCTCAGAGCGCCGATCTGGTGACCACGCTCACGACCCGTTTTTCGGGATTTGACACACCGCGCCTCGTTCTGACAACTGGTCCGCCCCTATTGGACCTTGTCGCCAAACCAACACCTTTTGAACTCAAGCAAATTCTCCTGATCTGATTGACGTGAACACGCCTTGCCGCACGGTCGCTGACCGAGTGCGGCTTTTTCGTTGTTCACTCGCCTCCTTTGATTGGAGATCAGGATGTATAAACCCCCTATCTATTCCCTTCGGCCTGCGCTGACTGCGCTTCTACTGGCCACACTCGGTCCCGCAGCCATCGCCCAAAGCATGGACGAACTTGAAGCGCGGCTATTTGATCACCCTGCTCTGGACGCCATGCGCTATGGTTCAGATGCCGCGCGCGAACGCGCCCAAGCCGCGACAGGCCTGCCTGACCCAGTGGTCTCGCTTGGGATCAATAATTTCCCAATCTTTGATCCCTCTTTCGATACATTTTTGCCGACAAATAAGGCGATCGGCATTCGCCAACAGATTCCAAACTGGGCGGGCCGAGAGGCCCGATCCGCAGAGGCTCTGCGCCGGGCCGTCCAGAATGATGCCGCGACAGATATGCGATTCGCTGAGTTGCGCGCTGCATTGCAGATTGCGCTGATCGAGAAACGGCGGATTGAAGCTCAACGTATCCTGGCGGAAGAACGTGATGCCAAATATGCGGAACTCGAAGAGATCGTCCAAACAGAGATCGATTCTGGGCGACCGGTTGTTTTTCGGCTGGCTGAGATTGATGTCGAAAGGGCTGAGGTTGCCCGAACTTTGGCCGAGCTGGAGGGGCAGCTAAGCCAGGTCGACGCTCAGCTGATCGACCTCGTGGGTTTGGTCCCGGCAACGCCTGCTCCGGCGCTCACGGTCCTGGACTGGAACGGAGACGCTCAAGCCTTCCACCTTGTCCGCGTCGCCGACAAGGCGATCGATGTCGCCGACGCGGGCGTTGACCAGGCGGAAGCTGACTACAAGCCCAATTGGGGTGCGCAGCTGACTTATCAGCAACGCGATCAAGGCAGCGGCGCACCGGGGTCGACCTTTGCAGGTGACGATTGGGTGTCCGGGGCGGTAACATTCACGATCCCGCTCTGGGCCGAAAGCCGGCAGGCTCCTGCGCTACGCGCGGCAAAGGCCGACCGAGAGGCGGCTCGCGCGCGCTACATGGCCGCCGCAAGAACGGCCTCTGCGCAATATGCCGCTTTCGATGCAACGCGTCGCGCGGCTGATGAGAGTATTGCAGTTTTCCAACAGAAAATTGACGCCATCGCCGACCAGGTCGCCGCGCAACTGACCACATATGAGTCCGGCATTGGCGACTATTCTCCAATCATTGATGGCGAAATCGCCGCCATCGCCCTTCGCGCGCAGATCGCGCTTGAACAATCCCGCCGCGACAATGCGATCGCGCGGATGAACGCTCTATTGGTGACCCGATGAAACACACACTTCTCCTTGGCGCATCCGCGCTCGGTCTTCTGCTCTCCGCCTGCAGCGGCGAGCAGGCGCTTCCCATTAGCCAAACCGCAATGGCGCAAGCCGACAGCCAGCCCGGACAGGCGCAGCAATATACTTGCCCGATGCATCCCCATTACATCTCAACAGACCCCGACGGCTCATGTCCAATTTGCGGCATGGATCTCGTTCCCACTTCTGGACTTTCGAGCTCCGGAGAACGAGAGATCCTCTATTACAAGCATCCGATGGGACAGCCGGATACGTCACCAGTCCCGAAAAAAGATTCGATGGGTATGGACTACATTCCCGTCTACGCCGAAGCTCCAGCCTCATCGGCAGTGATCGTCGCCCCGGAAATGATCCAAACAATGGGCGTTCGGGTGGCGGTGGCGGAAACAGCTTCCTTCGGACAAACCGTGCGCGCGTTTGGGACCGTGGAAGCAGATGAGCGGCTGGAAGCTGTATCTGCCTCCCGTCTTGAAGGGTGGATTGAAAATCTCACCGTTCGCGCTGAAGGCGATACGGTTCGCCCTGGCGCCTTGCTCTACCGCGTTTACAGCCCAGAACTGATCGCGGCCCAAAAAGACTATGTCGCCTCGCTAGCCATCGGAAATGAAAACCGAATCGCTGCCGTCCGTCAGCGTCTGCGATCGATCGGCATGCAGAATGCCGCGATTAGCCGTCTTTCCGAAACCCGCGAAGTGCTTGAGCGTGTCCCTGTCTATGCAGAAGCTGGCGGCACAGTCGATAAGCTTCAGGTGCGCGAAGGCGATTACGTTAAGCCCGGTACGCCAATTCTGCAGCTTCAGTCCTATGCTGATGTCTGGGTCATTGCGTCCATTCCCGAGCAGGATTTGGCATTCATCGATACCGGAATGCCTGTCTCGCTCAACTTTCCGAGCGCGCCTGATGCGGCGGCAACGGGCCGGGTGGATTACATTTATCCAACCATTAACTCACAAACGCGAACCGGCGATGTCCGTATCGAGATCGATAATTCACAAGGCTATCTGCGCCCAGGCGCTTATGCTGACATCCGGTTCGACCTTGGCGGCGAGACGCGCCTGGCGGTCCCGACCGAAGCGATCCTGCGGGATAGCCGCGGAGCCCATGTCATTATGGCCCTCGGCGATGGCAGGTTTGCCGGGCGCGCCGTACGCACCGGCGTCTCAGCAAATGGCCTCACCGAAATTCTGTCGGGATTGGTTCCAGGGGAACAAGTCGTCGCCAGCGGACAGTTCATGCTCGATAGCGAAGTCAATTTGCGTGAAGGATTTTCCAAACTTCAAGCGCCGCCCGCTTTTGCCGCCGGACCGGACACGCCGCTCTCGCAGCTTCCGGTGGATGCCACCACGCTTGCAGAGATCGACCACTTTACTGACATGGCGCTCTATTTTCACGAAGCGCTGACCGATCG
>CEPO01014716.1_pt1 | contig 16871 bp, 20 predicted proteins | sample 530481 | NCBI WGS metagenome assembly CEPO01 (sample SAMEA2620198, study PRJEB7988) | marine metagenome | biome: marine biome (ENVO:00000447); feature: surface water layer (ENVO:00002042); material: "saline water (ENVO:00002010), including plankton (ENVO:xxxxxxxx)" | depth 5 m
GGCTTCCGGTGTCGGCACTGGTTCGGGTGCGGGATCAGACCCGCCACAGGCTGCCAGCATAAGCGCAGAGCCAGCGAGCAATAGCGTCAGGTGTTTCATAAGTTGTCCTCCTTCAGGCGTCGGTTATTTACCATAACCGGCTGAAGGGGTAACGCCTTTTATCCCACACGGTTGCCGCCACGCTATAATATGGGGTGAGCGCCACGGTTTGAACGACAAGTCTCCAGTCTGCGCCCTGGGCTCAGACGGCGAAGTCTCAAACCCCTGAGTTCTGATCAAGTTCTGAACACTGCGCCCTGGAATTCGTGCTCAGGGCGACGCACGCTCGACAGACTGTGTCCTCTGAGACAAAGTTTCATCCAGAGCTTCAGGGAGAGATTATGCGCCGTTCATTCTTTTCACTTGTCACACTCGCATTCTGGAGCTGCAGTCTGGCGGTCTCGCCCGCCATTGCGCAAACGGAAGAAGACCCCAGCGCGTTTTCATGTGAGACCTGCGCCCGCCATGAGGGCTTCTTCACCCTTCTGGTCGACGCCGACAAATCCAAGATTTACGCCGAGATCCCTGCGCCGGGCGAAGATGGTGTCAGCCTGCGAATGATCCACACTGAGGGCCTCACGGGTGGTCTGGGTTCCAACCCGTTGGGGCTTGATCGCGGTTGGTGGAGCGAAGGTGAAATCCTCGCTTTCCGCAAAATCGGTGACAAAGTTATTCTTGAAGTCGAAAACCTCTCCTATCGTGCGGACCCGGAAAATCCGCTGGAAGCGCGCGCAGTGAAGGAAAGCTTTGCGACCTCTTTTGCGGCCAGCGTCGAAATCAAAAAAACAAGTGATACGAGCCTGACGGTCGATCTCACACCCTTTCTGACCAGCGATACGCTCAATCTGGCGCACACACTTCAGGAGGCCAAACAGGGTAGCTTCAGCCTGTCGGCAGACCGCACGATGATCGACGCGCAAAACAGTTTTGCCTTTCCAGACAATGTCGAAATCGACGTCTTCCAGACCTTCTCCAGCAAGAATGCCGGGCGCGAAGTTTCCACCACTGCGGCGAATGGCAAGGATGCGACACTGATCAAACACCATTCCTTTGTGCGTCTGCCAGAAGAGGGCTACACGCCGCTGCCGGCCGATCCGCGAACAGGGGCCATCTCGGTCACACATTATGATTACAGCACACCATTGGGAGAACCGATCAAACAACAGATCGCGCGACGCTACCGCCTTCAGAAGAATGAGGCCGGCGAAACGATCAATCCGATTGTGTTCTACATCGATCCCGGCGCTCCGGAGCCAATCCGTTCGGCGCTGGTGGATGGTGCAGAATGGTGGGCGGATGCTTTTGCTGCCGCAGGCTTCCCGGATGGCTATCGTGTGGAGCTGTTGCCGGAAGACGCGCATCCCTTCGATATTCGCTACAATGTGGTGCAATGGGTGCACCGCCAGACACGTGGCTGGAGCTATGGCGGCGGCATTCACGACCCACGCACAGGTGAAATGCTGAAAGGCCATGTCATTCTGGGCTCACTCCGCGTGCGACAGGACATCATGATTTTTGAAGGGCTGGCCGGAACCGAAAACTCCGGCACGGGTGAGGCAGACGACCCGATTGAAATTGCACTGGCCCGTATTCGCCAGCTTTCGGCACATGAAATTGGCCATTCGCTTGGCTTTGCGCACAATTTCGCGGCCAGCACCTATGGCAAGGGGTCTGTCATGGATTATCCGGCGCCAGACATACGTGTCATGACGGGAGAGCTTGATTTCAGCGAGGCGTATGGCGTCGGAATTGGCGAATGGGATAAGTTCGCCGCGACCTGGCTCTATGGTGAAATGACGCCGGAGGAACGCGAGGCGCTGATCCAGAAATCCATCACAGATGGACTGGTCTTTGTGGATGACAGCCATGCGCGCAATGTCGGCACGGGTCATCCGCTCGGCAATATCTGGGACAATGGCGATGACCCCTATGAAGGATTGCGCGAAGCCATCAATGTGCGTGCGATTGCGATGGAGAATTTTGGTGAGGACCGGCTGGCTGAAGGGCGTCCGCGCTATGAGCTGAATGACGTGTTCGTGCCGATCTATCTGTTCCACCGCTATCAGGTTCCTGCGGCAGCGAAACTCGTCGGCGGTTTGCAGTTCAATTACAGTGTGGTCGGTGATGGTCAGCCGCCAAGCGAGCCCGTAAATCCCGGGCTACAGCGTCTTGCGCTGATGGAAATTCTGAAAACCGTGCGGCCGGAATTCCTCGACATCCCGGAAGAAACGCTGGCCCTTCTGACGCCATCGCTCGACACCTGGATGGCAGCCGATCCACAGCGCGAATTGTTCAAACGCACAGCTTATCCTGCCTTTGATACGCTCTCGGCGGCCGATACCGCAGCGGACCTCACCTTCAGTGCGCTATTGCATCCGCAGCGCGTGGCGCGATTGATTGAGTTTCATCGCCGCGATCCGGACCAATTCAGCGCAGCGGACATGTTTAGCACAATCCAGATGCAATTGATGTCGGGTCCGCCAGCCAATGCCGGTCATCAGGAAATATTGGAGACTGTACGTGCCCGATATGCCTATGCGCTGATGGACCTTGCTGATGCCGATACAAGTTCAGCTGTGAAATCGGCGGCGTCATCGGCGCTGTCTGACCTGAAAGATGCGCTCGAAGGGCAAGAGAATCATCGCTCAGCCTGGCTGGCCGAGAAGATCGATGCATTTGAAGACCGGGAATTTGCGCCAATTCCGCCGGTGGTGGACGCCAAGCCCCTGCCGCCTGGGGGGCCGATTGGCGGTATGGGCATTTATGAAACCGGCTGGTTTGACGATTGAGCTGAGATTTGAGGTGCGCCGCCGAACTCAGGCGAGGTCTGCCGATCAATCAATCCCGATGCGGGATTTTGAGCCAGCTGACCGGCGAAGAGAAACAATCGCCTGATCCATCAGGTTTTGCGTCGACGCGCAGACAAGTTGCGGGCCGAGCTTTGCGGGCTGGCCGGTCCAGTCACAGGCAATGCCGCCCGCGCCTCGGACAACCGGAATAAGCGCTCCCACATCATGCGGCTGAAGGCCTGCTTCGATCACCATATGCATGTCGCCGGCCGAAACCCGTGCATAGGCATAGGCATCAAGGCCATAACGTGTCAGCCGGGCAGTCTGGCGGATATGTTCAAAGGCGCCGCGCTCTGATGGCGTGAGAATGAAGGGGTCAGTGGTCGAGAGAATGGCGTTGGTGAGATGGGTTTCTGGATGAATGCTGAGCCTTTGAATTTCCCCGCGAATGTCGCTTTCGGCGCCAGACGTCCAGCCAATATACCGTTCGTCAAGCCAGGGCTGGTCGATAATGCCTATTTCGGGCGTGTCACCATGAGCGCAGGCAATCAACGTTGTCCAGGAGGGAAGGCCAGCAATAAAGGCGCGTGTGCCGTCAATTGGGTCGAGATACCAGGTCCAGCCGGAGCTGCCGGCTTTCAGGCCGAATTCTTCACCATTAATGGCGTCATCCGGCGCGTCGCGGTCAAGAATTTCGCGCATCGCGGCTTCGGCATCGCGATCAGCCTGCGTTACGGGATCAAAACCGGCCTCGCCAAGCTTGTTGACCGTGTCACCATGGTTTCGAAAGAGGGAAAGCGTAATGGCGCGAGCGGCATCCCCAAGCCGCTCGGCCAGTTTCAGGCGGTCCTGAAAGTCTTGCGTAAGATCAGTCCGAGGCGTGAAAGGCAATTGCATGCCATTCCACTGCCTCAGCCGGGCTGATCAGGCAACGTCTGAGGACGAAGATTCCAGAGATTTTGCCAGCTCAAGGAGACGACGACGCGGACGTTCTTCAAGGCGGTAATAGGCGCGAACGAGTTCGAGCGTTTCTTTCTGGGAGAGGATATCGCCTTCCAGCGCTTCAGTGTCGTTGGCCGGTGTCACATCGCCTTCCAGCGCTTCGAGACCATCAAAGAAGTACTGAACTTTAACGTTCAGCGCGCGAGACAGATCAAAAAGACGTCCGGAGGTGATGCGGTTTGCGCCGCACTCATATTTCTGGATCTGCTGGAAACGAACGCCAACCTGAGAGGCGAGTTCCTGTTGGGTGAGGCCAAGCAGGCGGCGACGCCAGCGCAGGCGTTTTCCAACATGAAGGTCAATATCTGTGGCCATGAGTGTGTCTCCGAAACTAGCCCTGTCCCATTTGGGTACTTTTCGGAGTGAGGTGAGCAAGCGGCGTGCCGAACCGGTTTTCTGCGTCAAATTGTTGCGGCGCACAAAAATGGGAGGTGTTTTTCATGCAAATGCGAAGGTTTATCCCATTTGTCGCAGCAAATATGCAAAAATGCGCAGCTAAATGACTTGCATTTTTTGCGATGCAGCGTAAATTGAATTCACAACGTTTCGCGTTGTCGCCCTCATTTGGGGCGTTTCCTCCCTATGACTTTACGCCGCGCCTTAATGGCGCGGCCTTTTTTTTGCGCTCCAGGCTGTGATCTGTCGCGCCACGCGGGTCAGATGGGATTGCAGTTTGTGAAAGCTCGGGGTCTGGCGAACACTGTCTTCATTGAGATAAAGTCGGCGATTGATCTCTATCTGGATCGCTTGAACGTGATTGTCTGGATTGCCATGTCGTTCAGTAAGAAAGCCACCGGCATAGGGGGCGTTGCGTAAAACCCGATAGCCAAGTCGTGTGAATTCGTCCTCAATCAGGCGGGTCAGGCCTTCATCACAGGATTTCCCGTGTCGGTTACCGAGGATGATATCAGCCTGAATGCGTCGTCCGCCAATGACAGACGGCATGGAATGACAATCGACCAGAACAGCGTGTCCGAGATAATGCCGAAGTGAATTCAGCCAGGTGTCGAGTGCGGCATGATAGGGGGTGTAGGCGCGGCTCAACCGGTCATCGGCTTCAATGCGTGTCAGTTTCCGGGCGTGAATGTCATCGCCGGAGGCGGCGACGCGCGGAATACAACCCAGGCCCGCTTCGACACGAGGGCTGCGTTCCCCGGCGGGAGCCCGCGGCCCATCCTGGAACATATTCTCGTCCAGCTCATTTGGCGCGCGATTGAGATCGACATAGGAGCGCGGATAGACGGCGCTGATCAGCCCCGCATCATGTCGGCTGACGGACGACATGAGCAGATCAACATAGGCGTCCTCGACGCGCCTCAGGTCAATCAAGGGAACTTTCAGGAGATCGACAAAGTCCGGCGGATAATACCGACCAGAATGCGGTGACGAAAACACAACAGCGCACCCGTTTTTGGGCGGCACAATCCGATAACCCGGGATCTCGACGGGTTTTTCAGCAAGTGTGATTGAATTCGTGTGCATATGGTCCATGCGTGTTATGGTTTTTACAGAAAAGATTCCGTCAAGAGCAAAGCGTTGTTTAGGGTCGATTTACATTGCTGAAGGATACTCCCTAAGGGAATGGTGGAAAACAGGTCAGAACATGACAAAGATTCTTCTTGCAGAGGATGATGACTCTCTGCGCAGCTTTTTAACATCGGCCCTGCGTCGTGCAGGACACGATGTTCAATCTTACGAAGATGGCGATACAGCGCTGTCGGCGCTGGAACGCGAAGTGTTTGATCTGTTGCTGACAGACATTCAAATGCCCGGCATTGACGGAATTGAACTGGCCCGGCGCGGCGCTGAGCTCGACCCGGCCATGAAGATTGTGTTCATCACCGGATTTGCCGCAGTCGCCTTGTCGAACAAGGCGAACACGCCGGCGGGCGCAAAAATACTCTCCAAACCCTTCCATTTGCGTGAGCTTGTGGATGAGGTCGAACGTGTGATGGCGGCTTAACCGGCGCAGTCCAACGCGTTTGAGACCTGTGTGCTATGGCGGTTGATCAGCTCTTCCGCCATTTTTCAGCGAAGGCGATCATTTTCGCCGAGTCATAGGATTTGCCCTCTTCCAGCTCAGCTGTGCCCTGTGTGCCGATATAATTGCCCGATGAATCGGTGATGATGAAGAAGGGATAGCCCTCGGCGGGTGGGAACTGATTCAGGAACGCCTCGTTCTTATTGTCTTCTGACCAGTTGATCTTGGTCACGACGAAAGTCTCATCAAAGGCTTTTTGCACCTCGAGATCTTCCTCGAGAAAGTCCGCCAGATAATGGCACCAGATACACCATTCGCCGCCGACAATCAGAAGAATGCGTTTGTCTTCGGCCTGGGCATGCTCTGCGGTGAAGGCGAGATCTGCCGCCGGGTCGCGTTCCGGGCTGTATTCCTTGATCACATAGAAGGGCGCGTTCAGCTCTTTCGGCTCATAGATTTCTATCTCTTCGGTTTCAGGTTCAGGGCCGGGGCCGCAGGCGACCAGAGACAAAAGGAGCGGAGCGAGAAGGCTGAGACCGTATCGGCGCATTATGGGCAGTCCGGTTTAAATGGGTGAATTTCATCCTCTACCGGTTTGCGCCCGCATCGCAACTCCCTTGATCGCATCCAGCGAGCTGGGGCAGAGATAGGCGTGAGGTGCGGAGGGGTTGATGGTCAATCGTGTGAGCTTGATGAGGTATGGCCCAGGCTGGCTGGGCGTGGGCGCTGCGATATTCGGCAGTTTGTTCGCGTTTGGCGAGGTGAAGCTTCTCAATGACAAAACGATCGATGACCGGTCTGCCAATTCGATCCAGTTCATCATGGCCTATCAGGAAGAGGGTTTCAGAGACGTCCGTAAAACCATGTATGACCATGTCTTTCGCGGTGAACCGATATCCGAAATCGACGAATTTGCCTTCATCGAGTTCTTTGATGTCTCTTATATATGTGTGGAAGAGAACCTCTGTAATGAAGAGGTTCTCGCCAATGTGTTCTCAGCCTATGCCAATTATCACTGGCCCTGCCTAAAGGCCCGAACGATCGCCACGCGCGAGCTCGAAGAAGGGCAGGGCATTTCGTCATATTACGGCAAAGGGCTTGAAAATTACGTCACCGTCGAACTGGGTGACGATCATTGCCTGAACCGGGGCCCGGGCCGTACGCGCTGACGGCCCGATGAAATATTCCTCGGATCAGCCCCGCATCAGGGCGCACAGCTTATTCCCGTCCGGATCGCGCAGATAGGCAAGATAGAGCCGTCTGCCGCCGCCTTCGCGCCAGCCCGGAGGGTCCTCGATTGGTGTGCCGCCAGCCGCTGCGCCCGCAGCATGCCAGGCATTCGCCTCATCTTCACTGTCCATGGCGAAGCCAAGCGTGCTGCCATTCGCGAAGGTTGCTGGTTCGCCATCGATTGGCTTGGTTACCAGAAACACCGCTCCCTTATGGGCGTAGACCAAACGGCCTTTGGGATCCATCACGCCTTCCTTGCCGCCCACTGCCGTAAACAGGGCATCATAAAATGTCTTGGCTTTGTCGAGGTCATTAGACCCAACCATCATGTGACTGAACATAGTTTCTCCTCTTTTTGGGAATGATCAGTGCCCCATTCGAAAAGGGTTTGCCAGATAGAAAACGGGAGGTCCGTGAAATATCTTCGCGGCATCGAACCAAACAGCACTTGCGGCGTTGTTTCCGTGAACACATCCAACGGAGCCCCGCATGTCACTTATCGCCAGCCGTAAAAAGAAAACCGTTACGTCCACCATGGCCGTGCTTGGCATTGTGATGGTTGTTCTGGGGCTATTGCCATTTCCAAATCTGAGCTTTCCGCCCATGATTACCGGCATTGGCTTTCTGACCCTCGCCTGGGGCATGAAATAGCCGGTCAGCGAAAGGCGTTTTCCACCAATGGCGTTGCAAAGGCGCGGCGCTCGGCAATCAGATCGTCTTCAAAAATATAGACCTCCGCCATGGCGAGCCGCATGACACTGCCATCCTTGCGATCCAGTTCGCAGAACAGTTCGGCCATAATGGTTTCGCCTTCTTCGACCAAGTGGCGAATGGTGATGCGGGGCGGTCCCTCGCAATCCGGTAATCCATTGATCTGTTTGTGCTGTTTGGACTTACCGGTGATCTGAAAATGGCCGAAAAGCGTCCAGCGCATAGACTCCGAAAGGCAAGACTTTACCTGCGCTTCATCTAGACGATTGAATCCATCGATATAGCGGCGAACCACGTTTTTTCTCGGGCTATCCAAGCCAGGCGCTCCATAAGATTCAAGGAATCGACCCGCGGAAATAGGGCAGGCAAATCTCATATGAAATCTGTGTTCCAGCGCTTAATTTAACCTTTCTGCAATCGGCCAAGTTTGGCGGACTGGCTGTGGAAAGCGTTAAAAAAACGCTCTGAAAATTAACACTTCGGGGCTGGATTTTTTGAGATTTTTAAGGGTGGATCGGCCGGAAAGTGTAATGCCGCGAGGGCATTGGCGTCGGTGCGTGCGCCCTTTGCGTGGCGTCTCGGCCTGAAAACAAAACGAGCACAGCGATCATATGGTCGGAATTAAAAGAATTCGGCCAGCCGCTCTGCGCCTCCGTTTTAAAATGGAGACCCTCGGGCTGGCCGATGTGTTCGCGATCAGAACGTCACAACAGAGCGGATCGACTTGCCTTCATGCATGAGGTCGAAGGCGTCATTGATTTTCTCAAGCGGCATGACGTGTGTGATCATCGGGTCGATCTGGATCTTGCCCTGCATATACCAGTCAACGATCTTCGGAACATCCGTCCGGCCTTTTGCGCCACCAAAGGCTGTGCCGCGCCAGTTACGACCAGTCACCAGCTGGAATGGACGGGTAGCGATTTCCTTGCCGGCTTCAGCGACACCGATAATCACGCTCGTGCCCCAGCCGCGGTGGCAACATTCCAGCGCCTGACGCATGACATCGGTATTGCCGGTACAATCGAATGAATAATCTGCACCGCCATCGGTGAGCTCAACAATCGCGGCCACAACATTTTTCGTTTCTTTCGGATTGACGAAATGGGTCATGCCGAACTTTTCGCCCCATTCTTTCTTGTCGTTGTTAATGTCGACGCCGACAATCATGTCCGCGCCGGCCATTTTCGCGCCTTGAATCACGTTGAGACCAATACCGCCCAGGCCGAAGACGACGACATTATCGCCGACCTGAACCTTGGCCGTGTTGGTCACAGCGCCGACGCCGGTTGTGACCCCGCACCCGACATAGCAGGCCCTGTCGAACGGGGCGTCGTCACGAATTTTGGCCACGGCGATTTCTGGCAGAACCGTGAAATTCGAGAAGGTTGAGCAGCCCATATAATGATAGATGGTCTCGCCCTTATAGGAAAAGCGAGAGGTGCCGTCTGGCATCAGGCCCTTTCCTTGTGTCGCGCGAATGGCCGTACACAGATTGGTTTTGCCGGACAGGCAGGATTTACACTGGCGGCATTCCGGCGTGTAGAGCGGGATAACGTGATCGCCCGGCTTAACGGAGGTCACGCCCGCGCCAACTTCACGCACAACGCCCGCACCCTCATGGCCCAGCACGCTCGGGAACAAGCCTTCGGAATCGAGGCCATCCAGCGTGTAGGCGTCCGTGTGGCAAATGCCGGTGGCCATGATCTCGACCAGGACTTCGCCTTCTTTCGGGCCTTCCAGATCAAGTTCAACGATTTCAAGCGGCTTTTTGGCTTCGAATGCGACGGCTGCGCGGGTTTTCATAGGTGTCTCCAGATTATCTGGCGCCACTTTATTCAGGCGCATTCCTGCGATAAAGGTGCTCTATTGAAATACATCATTGCAGTAATGGGATAATATGAGCGGTTGGGATGGGATCGAAGAGTTCGTGTCGGTCGCGCAGTATGCGAGTTTCAAGCTTGCAGCTGAAGCGCTAGGCCAGTCGACCAGCCATGTCAGTCGGGCGGTTATGCGGCTGGAGGCAAAACTTGGCGAGCCACTTTTTTTTCGCACCACGCGACAGGTCACGCTGACTGATACAGGGCGGTCCATGCTGGACCATTGCGCCCAGATGGTCCGGGACCGTGACGAAGCGTTTGCATTGGTGGGCGGAGATACGGCGCCGCAAGGTGAGCTGAGGGTGACCTGCGCTTCAGCGCTTGGGGAGCGGTTTGTGTCGCCGATCGTTCGGCGTTTCATGCAGGATCATCCGCGCGTAAATGTGTTCCTGGATTTGTCAAATCGGCAAAAGGATCTGGTTGCGGAGGGCTTTGACCTCGCGATCCGAACCGGTGAACTGGATGACTCGCGCCTTATCCGTACACTGATCACCACCCGAAAATGGCGGTTGTGTGCCTCAAGAGATTATGTCTCTCAACGAGGTATTCCTGACAGCGTAGACTCCTTGTCTGACCATGACTGCGTGATCGGGAGTTCTGAAGTCTGGCAATTCGGACCAGACAGCGAGGCTCGAGAGTTTCGCCCATCCGGTCGCCTGAGGTGTAATTCAGGGGAGAGCGTGCTCGACGCGGTTCGGGCAGGCCTGGGGTATTGTCAGTTGCCGGATTTCTATGTGCGGGAAGGCATTGCGCAGGGGCGGCTCATCCCGGTGCTAGATGAGGTGCAGCCGCCGCCAGAGCCGATCTGGGCGGTCTATCCGCATCGGCGGCACTTGCTGCCACGCGTCTATTTACTGGTCGAACAGTTGAAAGCTGAGATGCCGGAATTGGTGAATGGCGCAACTTAGAGCCTCAGGGCTGCGCCAGATCATATGTGATGGGATATGTCTGCTGAGGTTTGCAACCGGAATGGTGGGGGGTGATCACCCAGGTCATGCTTTCAAACGCACTGCGTGTGTGCGGTTCGAACGCGCGGTTGCTGCAGGACACATCGTGGATGGATGCAGACTCAGCACCATGAATGCTCAAGTTCACTGTGCATTCGACTGGAAACTCAGCATCACTTGCGCCCGGAAAGGTCGGGAAGGTCATGACCTCTTCAACGTTTGCAGGGCGGCAGCCATCGTGGTGGCTAAACGTGAAGCCGTCATCTGGAATGGTCATGCGGTCAGGTGAATGGGATTCGGCAAGGAGTTCGCGGCTATCGCGTCTTACGGCATCGAGGACGTCACTGAGGTTTGGGCTATTCCTGTAACGTGCTTCCGCTCGTGCCGTCTCCGTGTCGTGATCAATGTCGGGCGAGCAGGAGACGAGGATTGAAAGCGCCAGCACGCCCAGGATGGGGATCCGACCCGAAAATGAAAGCCGACAGACAGTATCTACGCAGTTGGTCATAATGCAACAAAAAGTAATAAAATAACATAATAAAAAACTTCAGGTAGACAGTCAAGAAACTTCGTTGGATCATGATAAAAAATTGGGAGAGTGGCATGCGAAGTTCAGGACAGTCCGTCTGCGGCGTAGTGGCGGTGACGGTGATGGCGCTTACGGGTTGCGCGAGCGATCAGGGAGTCGGTCGCACGCCAGACCGGTTTGGTGAAACCCTAACTTGCCCCGAAATCGTGGCGCGTGTGTCGTCTGCGGCAGACGCGCGGAAGGCGATTGGTCTCTCTGCTTATTCGGACGGCAAGGAGATTGACTGGGAAGACTTCACCAAACCACCGCGTCCGAATTATCCGAAGGAAGCGGCCATGGCCGGAGTTGAGGGGCGTTGTGACATTTACTTCGACCTCTCCGCCGATGGCGTGCCGACCAATATCGCATCCGCTTGCACGAATGGCGTGTTCACCCGTGACGCGCAGACAGCCGTGCGCGCAATGCGTGTGAAGCCTTACACCTTTGAGGGCGAGCCGGTCCTTGTGCCCGGCATCATGTATCCGATGACCTTCAATCTGGAGATTTCAGGTCGTGAAAAGACCGAGTTTGAGCGCATTTGCGGCGCGCAATGAGGCATAATGATGAGGGCGACATGAGTCCTTGGGCATGTGCCCAAACGCCTATGCGCGAGTGGTGTCGCTGCCTAAGGCCCCCTTGTATCTGATCGATGACGCGACAAATTCTGAAGGGCATGCGCGCTTGAAGTGTTGTCATCGCGGCGTCACTCCGGCATGCAATGAAGGTTCGCAAAACTGGAGACCGCCATGACCGCCATCGAAACTGTATCGACCAATAAAGCGCATGGCGGCGTACAAGGTGTCTACAAGCACCACGCGTCGAGTACGGGGACAGAGATGACATTCTCCGTATACGTCCCACCCCATGAAGACGGCGATGTTTTGCCAGTGGTCTGGTTCTTGTCCGGTCTGACCTGCACGCATGCGAACGTGACAGAAAAGGGCGAATTCCGGGAGGCCTGTGCTGAACTGGGGCTGATTCTGGTCGCGCCGGACACCAGCCCGCGCGGAGAAGGCGTGCCAGATGATCCGTATGGGTCCTATGACCTCGGACTGGGTGCCGGGTTTTATCTCAATGCGATTGAAGCGCCTTATGCTACGCATTATCGAATGCAGGATTATATCGAAAAAGACCTGCCAGAAGTTATCGAGGCAAACTTTCCGGCTGACATGACGCGCCAGGGAATTATGGGCCACTCCATGGGTGGCCATGGTGCGCTGACCATCGCTCTGCGCAATCCGCAACGCTTCAAAGCCGTGTCAGCCTTTGCGCCGATTGTGTCGCCGATCAATTGCCCATGGGGTGAGAAAGCGTTGAAAGGCTATCTCGGCGCCGATGAAACAAGCTGGCCGGAATATGATGCGGTGGCGCTGATCGCGAGCGGCGCGAGAGTGAGTGATATGCTGATTGATCAGGGGACGGACGACCAGTTTCTTGAAGAACAGCTGAAAACCAATCTGCTGGAAGAAGTCTGTGAGGATACCGGGCAGAAAGCGACCATCCGCTATCAGCCTGGCTATGACCATTCCTATTATTTCATCTCAAGTTTCATGGCCGACCACCTCGACTGGCATGCCGAGCGACTGAAAGACTAAGCGCTCCTCGGTTCGAAAGGCTCAAAAGTTGGTCGGACTTCGACCTTGCCCAGTCCGAGTCGAACCACCGGATGCTCAGCCGCGAGTTCAAGTGATCTGCCCTTGTCGGGGCATTCCATGATTTCAAAACCGCATATCCAGTGATCTTCATCCGTATGACCAGCCGGGAATGAAGTCTCCTGCGCACACGCCATTAACGGCATCTTTGTTATCAGAAGTGCGCATGCGGCAGCCTTTGTGATGATCTTCATTTGTCCTCCCAACGCGCCTCAATGGCGCGTCATCATTCTTGTACCTGGTAAAGCGGTTCAAGTTCATCGCTATCGTCCACCGGAAGGTAAAGCGTACCGTCAGACGTATCAAACAGCCCGATATTGTGAATTCCGGCCTGATTGATTGCGTTCAGAATGCCCTGCCCATCGGCTGACCAGCTATAACCGACATAGATAGAGTCAGGAGCAATCGAATAGTCTGTGACATTCGGGTCGTCTACATCTTCAGAGGCCAGGGGGCCACTCAAGGGCGGGTTCAGATTTATCACATCCTGGAACCAGGCCTGCAGTGCGGGACTGGCCGTCGCCGGGTCGTTATAGTCGACGGCGGCTTCCCATTCCGTCGTTTCAAAATACCATTCCATAAACTCATTCGGATCCTGATAGCGAACGATCGCAGGATCGAAAAACATCAGATCAAAACTCATGAACTGTCTCCCTGAACCTCAAGATAAGAACCCCGGATTACGCATTGCGTAAAGACGCCAGTTTCATACAGTGAGCCGATGACTGACAATTCTCCTGACCCTACCGGCCCGCTGAAGGGCCTCCGCGTGATTGAGCTTGGTGTGCTGCTCGCCGGGCCCTTTTGCGGGCAATTGCTCGGTGATCTGGGGGCGGAGGTGATCAAAGTAGAACCACCAGGTCAGCCTGATCCGCTCCGTGACTGGGGACAGGCCAAACCGGATGGAAAATCACTCTGGTTTCCGGTGGTAGGCCGAAACAAAAAGACGATCACCCTTAATTTGCGGGAGGCGGAAGGGCAAAAGCTCCTGAAAGAACTGGTCGCAAAGTCTGATTTTCTAGTCGAGAATTTTCGTCCCGGCACGATGGAAAAATGGGGGCTGGGCTATGATGTTCTTTCAGAAATCAATCCCGGCCTGATCATGGTACGAGTGTCCGGATACGGACAAACAGGGCCGCACTCGAAAAAGGCAGGATACGCCAGTGTGGGAGAGGCCTTTGGCGGCCTTCGCTATGTGATGGGCGAGCCAGACCGGATGCCAAGTCGGGCAGGCATCTCACTCGGCGATAGCCTCGCGGCCACTTTTGGCGCGTTGGGCGCATTGGCAGCCCTTCACCACCGCCATATTTCCGGACGCGGACAAATCGTGGATTCGGCCATTTACGAGGCGTGCCTTGCGATGATGGAAAGCCTGGTTCCTGAAGCGGGTGTCGCTGGTTATGTACGAGAACGCACAGGCAGTTATCTGCCGGGTGTGGCGCCATCAAATATTTATCCGACCTCGGATGGTATGGTGATTATTGGCGCCAATCAGGACAGAGTCTGGCGACGTCTGGCTGCGGCAATGGGCGAGCCTGAACTTGCAGATCACCCCGACTATAAAGATCATTATGCGCGGGGTGAAAATCAGATCGAGCTGGACCAGCACATTTCGCGCTGGAGCGTCAAGCTGACGTCCGAAGAGGTGATGGCAGCCTGTGAAGCCCATGGTGTGCCCTGCGGACCGATCTATCGCGGTCCGGAAATGTTGGCCGATGCGCACTACGCATCGCGGGAGGCGATTACGCGCGTGTCGCATCCTTATTTTGGTGAGATCCCCATGCAGAATGTCTTCCCCAAATTTTCAGAAACACCGGGGAATGTGCGCTGGTGCGCGCCAGATCCCGGCGCTTTTAACGAAGAGATCTATGTCTCGCTGCTCGGCCGGGATGAGCGCGAACTTGACCAGCTGGCAAAAGCAGGCGTGATCTAGGGTGCGCTAAAGCTTCTCAACGAGACTTTTAATCGTCCTTGCACGGACGTCATAAGAGTAATCCGCCAGGAAAGTCCGTCGCGCCGTGTCCGACAAGGTTTGAATGCGCACCGGGTCGCTGGCCAACTCGCCTATTTTTGAGATCCAGTCGTCCATATCGTTGGCGTCGCACAGAACGGCGCTCTCGCCATCTGTCACGACATGTTCAACCGGCGGAATACGTGAGGAGACAACGACGCAGCCGGCCGACATGTATTCGACAATTTTGAGTGAAGACAGACCCTCTATCGGGATAAACGGCGCGTTCGGACCGCCAAAGCCCTTGTCGGAATAGGGCGCCAGACCAATTCTGAAAGACTGAAGCGCGTCTGAGATCTTTGCCTGATTCACAAACCCGGCAAGCGTAACATTTGCAAGACTTCGCAATTCTTCTGCGATTTCAGGATTTGACGCGGGATTTCCGTAAATAACAAATGACAGGGCTGGATGCGCGCACGCAATGGCGTGGACGACTTCAATTCCCTTGCCCGGCATAAAGCTGCCGACATATCCAACGTCGTATTTTCTGTGTTGGCTTGCGGTGTCTGGCTGAAAGTCTCGGGCTGAGCTCGGCGCGTGGCAGACCTTAAACCGCTTCTGGTCTACCACTGGATCGATATCTTTCGAGAGTGCAACAGAATTTGCGACAAAACACAGACGCCGGACAGAAATGAAGCGCAGAAATCTCCGCCAAAAAGACCAATGTCGCGCCGTGTCGATGCGCTGGTGAAGCTCCAGAACAGTTGTCTTGCCCAGCAATGATGCCAGCACGGCAAGCGCTGGCATGCGCGTGATATAGATATCGGCGTCAGAGTGTTTGCGGCACGTCAATAGCATCCAGACGGCAGCGAGGGATTTGTTGGGCTGTAAAACCGGCAGGATTTCAATGCTGGGATCCAGTTCATAGGCTGCGCGGATTTCCTCGGTGTTGGTGCTGGACTCTGGGCAGGCGAGCTGAATGTCGACACCGTGATTTACCAGCGCATTGCAGAGATTGAGTACTGCGCCAGAGTTCGCAAAAGCGTTCGGAAGATCCTGACCGTAAATATAGAGCCATTTCGCCATGACATCCCCCTCCGATTGTCGAGTATGCCAGGGACGGTCGAAGTGCAAGAACTCTTACAATCTGGGTCTGTTCTGATCGCGCATGAACCAAAGACTAAGCAGAGGCAAAGCAAAGGCAGTCCTAAAAGTAGTCATGCCCCTTTTGGGCGAATGATTCCTCTGAATTGCGCGTCATGGGTGAGCTGACTTTGCAGTGCCGCCGACACATTCTAACAAAGTTTCGGGCAAATTTTGCTGATCTGCCTGCTACCGGATCGAAAGGTGGCGCTTATCAGCAAGATCAAGGGTGGAATATTTCATGCACGACCTGCAGAGCAGGACGGAGCGTCCGCGCGCGGATGGTCTGGTCTTTAAAATTTTGATTTGTTTTTTATTTTCAGTTGCTTGCTTGTTTCTGGATGCCAGCTCTGTTGTGATTGGCGGGCCATATTATCTGCCAATCCCGTATTTTTACACGCTTCTTTTTGTTGGCTGTTTTCTCAACAGCCAGATGCGCCAGGGACGACAGAGTGGTGCCGTAAATTTCCATACCACCATCAATGTCGGCCTGTTCGTGGGCCTGAGCGGCTATATCCTGTTTGACTGCGCGCGAGGCGGGGCGACCTGCCCGGCTCAGACAAAGGGAATGGTGTTTGATATTGTCGTCTATCGCACCTTTCTGATTGCGTTTCTCGGCCATTTAGCAGCGATCGTGTTACTCAGGCTCGCGCTGTATCTCACTGACCGTTGGACAAAACCCGAAGCCTACTGAGCAGTTGGAAAGCCGAAGGTTGACAAGCTAAAGTCAATAACATAACGCGTTATATAACGTGTTATGGAGGTAACGTTGAGCCAGGATGTCATTGCATCGAGCGGATATTTGTTTTTGGCGACTCGTATGAAGCGGCTCGCTGAGCGCATGCAGGCTGACGCCCTGAAAATCTTCGAACGGAATGGCTTCGGCGAAATCACGCCGGCACATATGCCCATTCTCTGCGCGTTGGCCGAAGAAGATGGTCTGAGCGTCAGCGAAGTGGTGTTGCGGCTTGGGATTTCCCA
>CEPO01014947.1_pt1 | contig 16858 bp, 12 predicted proteins | sample 530481 | NCBI WGS metagenome assembly CEPO01 (sample SAMEA2620198, study PRJEB7988) | marine metagenome | biome: marine biome (ENVO:00000447); feature: surface water layer (ENVO:00002042); material: "saline water (ENVO:00002010), including plankton (ENVO:xxxxxxxx)" | depth 5 m
TCTTGCTTAACTTTCTCGGCTAACTTATGTGGCAGGCGGCCTTTTAACTTGGCCGCTTTGATATTGGCAACCGTCGGTTGCAAGCGGCTATGCGGTGCGGCACAAATCACTTTTAAGCCTTGCTCAAAACGCTCCCGTAACGCGGCAAAATTAGCCAACCACATAAGAGGAAAATGCCCGCGTTGCTGGCTAGTCGCTGCATCTTGCTCGGTTTTTTCGACCAAACTAAAGCGCCAAAGGGGGTAGACTTTGTCGATGGCTGGAGTCATCATGATATTTAACCTACAGCTAACTTCGCCGCTTGTTGCCACATAAAGTGGGGCATAGGCTCTTTTAACTGCCAAGTAATGCTCATCGGTTGTGAACCTGTATGCGATACGTAGTCTACTTCACCATAATTCACAAAACCCATGGTTCGGCCGTATTCATCTTTGCTTTGCTCACGCACAAATAAAAACAGACGCTTACCCATTTTTTGGTGTTGGATGTACTCCAAACCACGGCCTTTATCAGGTCTTGCACTGTTTTGCGACTGCCAGTGGAACAGGTGTTCGTTGATCGCGTAATCGTGGTACATAGTGGTTGGCGAAAACTGCTTTTCATTTTTGTCCAAGGTGACAAACATCAGTTCAATATTTTGATCTTTCAGCACAAACACACCTTCCCGAGCCGGTGGTTGGCGCTCAAACGTAGTCGCGCCAAATGCCACCAATATTTGTTCACGCGCATAACGTGCATGCAGCCTCAGTGAAACCTCAGGCAAAGCCTGCATTGTTGGTTGCTCATGCTTGGTTTGTGCGAGTTGCCAGTTAACAACATCCAATAACTCTGCTTTTAACTCGCAAGCATTCAGTTTCGCTAAGCTTTGAACAATTGAATCGAATCCGCATTCAGGCCCCGTTTTCTGCCAAAAATCGTAATGACACATCAAAGCATAACGATGGCTCGAATCTTCTATTGCAAAGCTGTTATGGCAAAGCTGTTTTAAGAAGCTCAAATAAGCATGATCATCACAGGTCAAAATTCGGTTATGAATGGCCTTTCTAAGCATTTTCAGCAGATCTTCATCAACTGAATTTTCGTTGATCTCATCCTTAGCTTGCTGAACCAGCTGCGACCAACTCCCTCGCTTATAAAGCTCATTCAAGTCGATGTGAGGATTTAAGGTTAAGAAATTCGACAATGTTAACGGCAGTGTGGAATGCTGAGGATATTGGCGGATCATTGCGACTAAGCGCTTCAACGTTAATGAAGCTTGACGAATATTGCTGAGCACCATTTCTTGAGTGCGCTTACTCAACTCAATGCGACAACCCAGCGGTGCGTGGGGGAACCCTTGCTTTATTTCTTCGCTGATCGCTCGATGACTTTTACCGACTAAGGCTCTAAATTTATTGGCAAAGTCATACTCTGGGCGGGAATTACCAACAAAATCGAGTACTGTGCAGCACTCTTTACCGTCCGATAAACGCAAACCTCGGCCAAGCTGTTGTAAGAAAATGGTGAGGCTTTCTGTCGGTCGTAAAAACAATAACGTATCGACTTCGGGAATATCGACACCTTCATTAAAGATATCGACCACGCAAAGCACGTTAATGCTGCCAGAACGAATCGCTTGCTGCTTTTGTTGCCGCTCGTGGCTGTTATCACTGGTCAACACATCCGCTTTAACACCTTTTAATAAGAGTTGCTCTGTCATGTACAGTGCATGTTCTTTGCTGACACAAAAGGCCAATGCTTTCATTTTGCCTATATCAGTGATGATCTCCTGGATACTCAGCAAAATCTTATTGAAACGAACTTGGTTGTGGGTGTAAAGATGAGTCAGCTGAGCGATATCGTATCGCCCACGACTCCAAGGAATGGTTCGAAGGTCGGTATCATCATCAATTCCAAAATACTGAAATGGGCAAAGATGGCGACGGTTAATGGCTTCCGGTAAACGAATTTCAGCGGCAATCACACCACTAAAATCCGCTAAAATATCCCCACCATCATGGCGCTCTGGTGTGGCGGTAAGGCCGAGTAATATCGCAGGGGAAAAATGCTCCAGCACTGCGCGATAACTAGTCGCAGCAATATGATGCACCTCATCAATGACAATGTAATCATAATAGTCAGCAGTTAGGTTAAGCTGGTCCAGCTGATTGTTCAGAGTTTGAATAGAAACAAACAGTTGCCGATAGTGCTCCGGTGTATGTCCGCCCACCCAAAGTTCACCAAACGTACCATTACGCAATACCCCACGATACGCCGCTCTGGCTTGTTTTAAGATTTCTTCTCGGTGAGCGACAAACAGGAACTTAGCCTGCGGCTTGGCTTTGATAAAGCGCGCAAAATCAAAGGCCGAAATCAGGGTTTTCCCCGTGCCGGTAGCCGCAACGACTAAATTACGAAAGCGCTGGTGAACACTACGCTCAACGGCCAGCTGTTCCAAAATGTCACTTTGATGAGGAAACGGAGAGATATCAAAGAAGTGCGTCGGGCTGGCCTCAAAATCTCCGCGCTGCTGACTCAAGGCTTTTTTGAGTTTTTCACTGCTTGTTGCATCGCCACTAAAGTGTTCAAAATCATTAGAAACCCAATAGGTTTCAAAGGTGCTCAATGATTTATTGATAATGTGTGGGATTTCTTGTGAAGTGATTTTTAAATTCCACTCTAAGCCATTGGTTAGCGCTGAATGGGAAAGATTGGAAGAGCCGATATAACCAGTGTGATAACCCGTGTTGCGTAAAAATAAGTAGCTCTTGGCATGTAAACGTTCACGCTCAGTGTTGTAACTCAGCTTCACCTCGGTATTCGGTAAACTCGCCAGATACTCAACCGCTTTGGCATCCGTTGCTCCCATGTATGAGGTGGTGATGATTTTTAGCTCGCGACCACTTGAGGTAAATTCTTCTAGCTCTTTGCGAAAAATGCGGATCCCTGCCCACTTAATAAATGACACTAACCAGTAAATTTTATCCGCAGACAGAATCTCTCGCTTCAATTCAGATTCAAGCGACAACCCCGCATTACTGCCACAAAACAACTCGCTTTGGCTTAAGCCTGTTAACGGAAAAATGTCGTTAATATAATTTTTTAAATCGGCTGAGACAGGATTTTCGAGCTCATAGAGCGCGGTCAGAATTTTACCTTGACTGGCAAGCAAATTGTCTTCGATAAAATCGTTATCTTGAATTTGTGTTTTTAGCCAGAGTAACAATTGATTGGATAAAGCAATTTGCTGTTGCAGACGATCATCACTTGAGGGGACGGACTCAATCGCGTACTCAAGTATGTGTGATAGGAAACGAGATAACCATGTTGATGCTTCACTGCTATTAAGCTCACGTTCGCCGACATAGAATCGCTCTCGGTCAATACGACTCTCGATAAGCTGCGTTATAAGCTGCTCATAAATTCCGACTTGTTGCATGATATTCCTTTTATTCTAATGGCTGGATCAATAACAACATCGATTGATATCGCAGTTTTACCGCCAATCCATTTTGTGATTTTGTCATTTCAATCAAGTTGTACTTACCTAATGTTTTTAATGTTCTCGACACATTACTGACCGCTCGGCCTGACAGCATGGCCAGCTCAGTTACCGATTGCGGCTGTTGCTCGGCGATTACTTTTAACAACTGCTGGTTTTCTTTCGATAGCACATTGGCCACTGACTTCAATGAGTCGAACCAGATATCAACGGGGAAATCGGGGTCGGGTGTTTGGCCTTTAATCCCGATTACACAGCGCGATTGTTTTGCGTTTTTCATTACGGGTATCCGGATTATCTGGTTGGTATGCGAGAGAGAAAGGTGGCCGACAAACTCAACCCACAACGGATTAGCTGGTTGATGGCTCGCTCAGTACGCTCACTTGCTAGAGAGCAGATACTTCACCAAACAGGCGATGCCCAGGACCAGCAGCAATAGTAGGGCAATTCCGATCACTGGCATTATCCAGCCCATCGCCCCCATCATCCCGCAATCGGGTAGTGTCGTGTTCATCGTGACAGAGCTCCCTGTGGTGTCCATGCCCAAAACCCGTGGTGCCGCCGCCCAGTGGCACCACGGTCGCGCTCATATCGTTCACCCGGCACAGCAGGACAACTGCGTCACATCCTTGGTGAAAGTCTGGGCACAGAGCTTGAGCCCTTCCACCATGGTCAGGTAGGGAAATAGCTCATTGGCGATGTCGTGTACGGTCATGCGTGCGCGTAGCGCCATCACCGCCGTCTGGATCAGCTCACCGGCTTCCCCCGCCACCGCCTGCACCCCCAGCAACCGGCCCGAGTCGCGTTCGGCCACCAGCTTGATGAAACCACCGGTGTCGAAATTCACCAGCGCACGCGGCACGTTTTCCAGGTCCAGCTCGCGGGTATCGACGCTGAAGCCTTGCTCGATGGCCTCGGCTTCCGTCAGGCCGACGGTGGCCACCTGGGGGTCGGTGAAGATCACCGCCGGCATGGCGCTCAGGTCCAGGGTGGCTTCGCCCCCGGTCATGTTGACGGCAGCCCGGCTGCCCCCGGCGGCGGCGACATAGACGAACTCCGGCTGATCGGTGCAGTCACCGGCGGCATAGAGCCCCGGCACCGTGGTGTGCAGATGCTCATCGACCAGAATCGCCCCACGTGCGGTTTCCACGCCGAGGCTCGCCAGGTTCAGGGCCTCGGTATTGGGTGTCCGTCCGGTGGCCACCAGCAGTTGATCCGCCCGCAAGGTGCCGGCGTTGGTGTCGACAATGAATTCATTGTCGGTGTAGTCCACGCGGCTCGCCTGGGTCTGCTTGAGGACCTCGATGCTCTCGCGGCGAAACGCCGCCTCCACCGCATCCCCTACCGCCGGGTCTTCCTGGGAGAGCAGGCGGCTGCGGGCCAGCACCGTGACCCGGCTGCCCAGCCGGGCGAAGGCCTGGGCCAGTTCCAGGGCCACCACCGAGGCGCCGATCACAATCAGCCGCTCGGGAAGGGTGTCCAGGGCCAGCGCACTGGTAGAGGTCAGGTAGGGGGTGTCGGCAAGACCCGGGATCGGCGGTACTGCCGGTCGGGCGCCAGTACCGATTAAGGCGCGGTCGAAGTGGACGACCTGCTCGCCGCCCTCGTTCAGCTTGACCATCAGGCTATGGGCATCGATAAACCGGGCCTCGCCGTGCAGGACCGTGATGGCCGGGTGGTCGCGCAGAATCCCCTCGTACTTGGCGTCACGCAGTTCCTCGACACGTCGCTGCTGCTGCTCGAGCAGCTTGGCCCGATCCACCACCGGCGCCTGGGCGCTCAGGCCTGCATCGAAGGGACTTTCCGTACGCAAGTGGGCAATATGGGCCGCGCGAATCATGATCTTCGAAGGCACACAGCCTGTATTGACACAGGTACCGCCGACGGTGCCGCGTTCGATCAGGGTGATCCGGGCGCCGCGCTCGGCGGCTTTCAGGGCCGCCGCCATGGCGGCGCCGCCGCTGCCGATCACCGCGATGTGCGGGGCGTCTTCATCACGGCCCTTGGACACCGATGCGCCTGCCGGGGAAGTGGGCCCACTGTTGGCCAGTCGAGCTTGGTAGCCAAGTCGGGTCACGGCAAACGTCAACGCCGAGGCCGGTGTCTCCGGATCAACGGCTACCGATGCCGTCCCCTGAGGATAGGATACCTCCACCGACTGCACGCCGGGCAGCTTCTCCAGGGCTTCCCTGACATGATCCGCACAGCGGTCACAGGTCATGCCACTCACGTTGAGTTCAATCATCACGTTTCTCCGAGTCTTCATTAGTAAAGCCGGCATCCTGCTTCCGCTTGTGGTATCGCGCGTAGAGAGGTAAGCCGATGGCCAGGGCGGCAAACAGCAGGTAATCGAGATAGCCTGCCAACGCGGCCAGGCCCGCCGTACCGAATAGCACCAGGGCGATTGGCGCGGCGCAACACAGCACCATCAACCCGGTGCCAAGCACGACGCTTAAAAATTTCTGCGAATCTTTCACGCTTATTCCTTCACCGTGGCGGGCAAGCTCGTAAACAACTCACCCGATGACCGCGATGTGCAGCTGCTTGATGTCACTCAGGGGGCGTATTCCTTGATTTGATAGAGCCGTTGTCACAACAGGCGTCGAACTGCTTCTTACGCCAAATCGCATAAATGGTCAGGCCGATGAAGAAGGCCAGGGCCGGCAATAACACAACGTCGAGATAGCCCGTCAGCCCCGCCAGGCCCACCGTGCCAAGCAGGATCACCAGGATCGGCGTAAAGCAGCACAATGCCACCAGGACGGTGCCGATCACGCTCACGCGCAGCAGGGGCTTGGGATTCTTCATGATCACTCTCGATCCGCTTGCGAGGATGTCGGGGTTGATGGATACCCAGCGTTGATGGTGGCCTCGGTCAATGCCTCCACCGACGTTCGGGCGTCGTCAAAGGTGACCACGGCCTCGAGATCCGCGTAGCTCACGTCGACTTGCGAGACGCCGTCCACCTTGTTGAGGGCGGCCTTGACGGTGATCGGGCAGGCGGCACAGGTCATGCCCGGCACCGACAGCGTCACGGTCTGCAGGGCCGCTAAGGCGGGCGTGCTGAGCAGGGCGAGTAGCGCGATGAAGGCGAAACGAGCTTTCATGGTAGATCTCCTTTTAATAGAACAGGGGCAAGATGTAGGGGAATACCAGGGCGATTAGCACCAGCAGCGATACGAGCCAGAAGATCGCCTTGTAGCCCGTCCTGACCCGTGGCACGGCACACACCTCTCCCGGCTGGCACTTTTCCACTGGCCGAAAGACGCGACGCCAGGCGAAGAACATCGCCACCAGCGCGACGCCGATAAAGAGCGGGCGATAGGGCTCCAACGCCGCCAGATTGCTGATCCAGGCGCCGGAAACGCCCAGCGTGATCAGCACCAGCGGGCCGAGGCAACACGCCGAGGCCAGGAGGGCCGCGACTCCTCCGGCGGCCAGGGGCCCTCGCCCCGTTTTAGATGTCCGCATTGACGATTCTCCTTTCGGGATGGGGGGAGCTACGATAAGGTTACTTCCGTAGCTTGGTACGGAGTCAAGCATCATGAAGAGACATGCAGATAAAGTGGCGGACACCATGACCATTGGCGGCCTGGCCAAGGCGGCCGGCGTCAATGTCGAGACAATCCGCTATTACCAGCGACGAGGGCTATTATCGGAGCCCGAACGCCCTCCCGGAGGTATTCGACGCTATAGTGCCGCCGATATCGACAGGTTGACGTTCGTGAAAACGGCGCAGCAGCTGGGCTTTAGTCTGGATGAGATCAGTGACCTACTTCGGCTGGAAGATGGCGCCCACTGTCAAGAAGCCAGTGCTCTCGCAGAGCACAAGTTAGGGGACGTTCGCGAGAAGATCGACAGGCTTGAAAGAATTGAGAAGGTGCTGAGCGAAATGGTCGACAGATGCCATGCACAACAAGGCAATATCACTTGCCCGCTAATTGCGTCATTGCATGAAGGGCTCAGAGAAGCAGAAGACCCAAGGGAGTAACTCACCTTCAGTTCGTTGAAAACAACGCGGTCAAAGAGTCGCGATCATCTATGGACCATGTCGACAAGGAAAGTTTGCATGACTAGCTTGCCTGACAACATCCTTCACCTTCCCGAGTACCACGTCCTAGGCACCAAGATGGAAGAGCATGATCTCCACTACCAGGTCGAAGCTCCTGAGCCTCTAGCTTGCGAGGAATGCGGCGTTGAGAGTGAGTTTGTCAGGTTCGGCAAGCGCGATGTGGCCTATCGCGACCTACCCATCCACGGAAAGCGGGTCACCCTCTGGGTGGTCCGTCGCCGCTACACCTGCCGGGCGTGTGGAAGGACGTTCCGGCCAGCTCTTCCGGAAATGGTAGACGATCACCGCATGACGCGGAGGCTTTACAACCACGTCGAGAAGGAAGCCTTCAATCACCCCTACGCCTACGTGGCTGATACCACGGGCCTCGACGAGAAGACTGTCCGCGAGATATTCAAGAAGAAGGCTGAGTTCCTGGCAGCCTGGCATCGTTTCGAGACACCCCGCTGCCTGGGGATCGACGAGCTGTACCTGAACCGCCGCTACCGCTGCATCCTGACCAACCTGGAGGAGCGTACCCTACTGGACCTGCTGCCCGGTCGCCAGCAGGACGCGGTGACGAGGCGCCTCATGAGCATGACCGAGCGCCACCAGGTCGAGATCGTCAGCATGGATATGTGGAAACCCTACCGCCGTGCTGTCCAGGCGGTACTGCCGCAGGCTCGCATTGTGGTCGATAAGTTCCATGTGGTGCGGATGGCCAACGAAGCCCTGGAGAAGGTGCGTAAGGGACTCAGGAAGGATCTGAAGCCAAACCAGCGGCGGACCCTCAAGGGCGATAGGAAGATCCTGCTGAAGCGTGCCCACGACGTTTCAGATCGCGAGCGGCTTATCATGGAGACATGGACAGGGGCCTTCCCTCAGCTCCTGGCGGCCTACGAGCACAAGGAGCGGTTCTACCACATCTGGGACAGCACCACCCGGCGTGATGCCGAAAAGGCGCTGGCCCGCTGGATTGACGACATTCCACAGGGGCAGAAAGAGGTGTGGAAGGATCTCGTCAGCGCCGTCAGCGGATGGCGCGAGGAGGTGCTGGCCTACTTCGAAACCGACACCCCAATCACCAACGCCTTCACGGAGTCGATCAATCGGCTGGCCAAGGACAAGAACCGCGATGGCCGGGGCTACTCATTCGAGGTGATGCGGGCCCGGATGCTCTACACCACCAAGCACAAGAAGAAGGTGCCGCAGATCAAGGAATCCCCCTTCCTGGGCAAGGCCACCATGACCTACAGCATGGGTCTTCCCGAGCCTGAGAAAAACTACGGCGTCGATCTATCAACCTTCTGGGAGAGTTAAGGGTTCGAAGGAGCAAGGGGGCTCCATCTACCACTTAATCCGGATACCCCTCAAAGGTATCAACAAGAAAGACCAGAATACTTTTATCGAGATTGGTAATCGGATGCTCGATAACCTCCGCGACTATTAGACCAGACTCCGCTAAGAAGCCAGATTTGTGGGAGCTTGCCTTGCAAGCGAAAGGCCGGCACAGCCGGCCGGCGGGATTCCAGAGAGCTTCATGATCGGAACATAAACTAGGTCTCTGGCATCCTGCCGGGAGCTGCGCTCCCTTTCGCGGGCGGGGCCCGCTCCCACAAGGCCCGCTTCTACAAGGTGCCTTCCCAGAGGGCCCACAAAAAAAGGGGCCGTCCTGGCCCCTGGGGTAAGAAAACGAATCAGCGCGTCGTTTTCGGTTAATCGTTTGCCGAAGCGATGGGTGTGGCGGCGCCGGGCGCGCCGGCCAGGGCACGGTAGATGTTGACCATGGCCAGGGTTTCGGCGGTGCGGCTTTCAATCAGCGCGTCGCGGGTGTCGATCAGCTCCTGCTCGGCGGCGAGCACTTCGAAGAAGCCGATAAAGCCCTGGCGGTAACGGGTGCGGGCGAGCTCGGCGGCGTCGCCGGCGGCGTCGGTGGCGGCGCCCAGCCGCTCGCTGCGTTCGCGGCTGCGGGCGTAACGCACCAGCTGGGTTTCGGTTTCTTCCAGCGCCAGCAACACGGTCTGCTCATAGTTGGCCAAGGCCGCGCGGCTGTCCGCGTCGGCGGCGTCGATGCGGCTGCGTACCCGGCCGAAGTCCAGAAAGGTCCAGTCCACGCCCAGCGCCACCCGGCGCGATTCGGCACCGGCGCTGAACAGGTCGCCGCTGTCGCTGGCCACCGAGCCGATCAGCGCGTCCAGGCTGAAGCTCGGGAACAGGTCGGCGGTGGCCACGCCGATGCGGGCGCTGGCCGCCGCCAGGCGCCGTTCCGCGGCGCGGATGTCCGGCCGGCGGCGCAGCACCTCGCCGGGGCTGCCCACCGGGATCACCGGCAGGCTTTCCGGCAGCGGCGCCGGCGGTGCCAGTTCGTCCACCAGGGCCGCCGGGTTCTGCCCGGTGAGCACGGCGATGCGGAACATGCGCCCCCGCACCGCCGCCTGCAGATCGGGGATCACCGCGCGGGTGGCTTCCAACTGGGCGATGGCGCGCACCTCGTCGAAGGCGGTGCCGCGCCCGGCGTTCACCCGCGAGCGCACGATCTCCAGGGATTGGCGCTGGTTGTCCACGTTGCTGCGCGCCACCAGCAGTTGCTGCTGCAGGCCGCGCAGCTCGAAGTAGCTAGTGGCGAGCTGGCCGAACAGATCCAGCTCCCAACTCAGACCGGCAGCCGCCTGATACAGTTCGACGCGGTCGTCACCGGCGCCTGGCGGCGTGCGCTCCACATCCGCCAGGTGCTGCTCGGCGGCGGACGCGGAGACGCCCACGCTCGGCAGCTGCTCGGCGCGGCTGCCGCGCAGCAGGGCTTCGGCGCGCTGGTAGCGGGCCAGCGCCGCGCGCAGGTCGCGGTTGGCGTCCAGGGTCTGTTGGATCAGGCCCGCCAGCATCGGGTCTTCAAAGCCGGCCCAGAAGCGCTGCTCGTCGGCGCTGCCGGCCGACGCTTGCGGCGCCTCCAGGAAACGCTCCGGCGCGTCCGGTTCCACCGGTTGATAGTCGGGGCCCACGGCGCAGCCGGAAAGCCACGCCAGCGCCGCGAGAAGCACAATCGATTTACGCATGAGTTTCTCCCTCAACACTTTCGCCATCCATCGTGGAGCCGTGGTGGCTCGCCGGACGGCCGCCGCCGGCCAGCTTGCGCAGGGCGACGTAGAACACCGGGGTCAGGAACAGGCCGAACAGGGTGACGCCGATCATGCCGGCGAACACCGCCGTGCCCAGCGCCTGGCGCACTTCGGCGCCGGCGCCACTGCCCAGTACCAGCGGCACCACGGCGGCGGTGAAGGTGATCGAGGTCATGATGATCGGGCGCAGCCGCAGGCGGCAGGCTTCCAGCGCCGCTTCAACGGTGCCCTTGCCCTGCAGCTCCAGCTCGCGGGCGAACTCGACGATCAGAATGGCGTTCTTGCACGCCAGCCCGATCAGCACCACCAGCCCCACCTGTACGAAGATGTTGTTGTCGCCGCCGGCGAACCACACGCCGATCAGCGCCGAGAGCATGCACATGGGCACGATCAGGATCACCGCCAGCGGCAGGGTCCAGCTTTCGTACAGCGCCGCCAGCACCAGGAACACCAGCAGAATGGAGAGCGGGAACACCACCAGGGCGGCGTTGCCCTGGGTGGCCTGCTGGTAACTCAGGCCGGTCCATTCGAAGTCCATGCCCGGCGGCAGAACCTCTTCGCCAATCGCGGTCAGGCCGGCCATCGCCTCGGCGGAGGACAGCACCGCCGGGTCGGTTTCGCCGGCCAGGTCCGCCGCCGGGTAGCCGTTGTAGCGCAGCACCGGGTCGGGACCGAAGGTCTGCGTGAGCTTGACCATGGTGCCGATCGGCACCATTTCACCACGGTCGTTGCGGGTGCGCAGGCGGGCGATGTCTTCCACGCTTTCACGGAACGGCGCGTCCGCCTGGGCGATCACCTGCCAGGTACGCCCGAAGCGGTTGAAGTCGTTCACGTAGGTGGACCCCAGATAGGTTTGCAAGGTGTCGAAAATGGCGCTTACCGAAACACCCTGGGCCTTCGCTTTAAGCCGGTCCACTTCCGCGTCGAGCTGCGGCACGTTGGCCTGGTAGCTGCTGATCGGAAAACCCATGCCAGGCGTCTGCGCCACCGCGCCCTGGAAATTGTTGACCGCGTCCTGCAGGGCGCCGTAGCCCAGATTGCCCCGGTCCTCGATAAACAGCTGATAGCCGGAGCCGTTGCCCAGGCCGAGAATCGGCGGCGGCATAAAGGAGAACGCCAGCCCCTCTTTCAACGCGCTGATCTTCTGGTTGATCTCCGCGTTGATGTCCGCGGCGCTGCGGTCCCGGTCCTCGAACGGTTCCAGGGGCAGTTCCGCCAGGCCGGTGTTGGAAGTGTTGGTGAACTGCAGGGCGTTCAGGCCCGGGAAGGAAATGGCATGGGCCACGCCCTCGGTGTCCATGGCGATGTCCACCACCTCCTTAAGCAGGGCGTCGGTGCGTTCCAGGGAGGCCCCTTCCGGCAGCTTCACCCCGGCGATCAGGTACATCTTGTCCTGGATCGGAATAAAGCCCGGCGGCACCACCTGGAACATGGCGCCGGTACCGGTGAGCAGCAGGATATACACCAGGAACACCGCACCGCGTTTGCCCAGCGCCCTGGACACCGCGCCCTGATACTTGTTGGAGCTTTTATTGAAGAAGCGATTGAACGGCCGGAACAGCCAGCCGAACAGCGCGTCGATCACCCGGGTGAGCCGGTCCTTGGGCGCGTCGTGGGGCTTGAGCAGCATCGCCGCCAGCGCCGGGGACAGCGTCAGCGAGTTGATCGTGGAGATCACCGTGGAGATGGCGATGGTCACCGCGAACTGCCGGTAGAACTGGCCGGTGACGCCGCTGAGAAACGCCATCGGAATGAACACCGCGCACAGCACCAGACCAATGGCGACGATCGGCCCGGACACTTCTTTCATGGCTTGGTGGGCGGCGGCCAGCGGCGTCAGCCCTTCCTCGATGTTCCGCTCCACGTTTTCCACCACCACGATGGCATCGTCCACCACGATGCCGATGGCCAGCACCAGGCCGAACAGGGTCAGGGTGTTGATCGAATAGCCGAGCAGGAACAGCACCGCGAAGGTGCCCACCACGGACACCGGCACCGCCAGCAACGGGATGATGGACGCGCGCCAGGTTTGCAGGAACAGGGTCACCACCAGCACCACCAGCAGGATCGCCTCCAGCAAGGTCTGGATCACCGAGTGAATGGAGTCGCGCACAAACAGGGTGGTGTCGTAGACGCTGCGGTATTCCACGCCCTCCGGGAAGCGTTCGGACAGTTCGTCCATGGTGGCGATCACCTGATCGCGGATGTCCAGGGCGTTGGCGCCGGGGGCCTGGAAGATGCCCATGGCGACCGCGTCCTGGCCGTCCAGCCGGGCGCGCAGGGTGTAATCACCGGCGCCCAGTTCCAGCCGCGCCACGTCGGAGAGCCGCACAATCTCACCGTCGTCGCCGCTCTTGAGCACGATGTCGCCGAACTCCTGCACGGTACGCAGGCGGCCGCGGGCGTTGATCAACGTCAGGAAATCACTGTCGGGCATCGGTTCGGCGCCCAACTGGCCGGCGGACACCTGCACGTTCTGTTCGCGCATGGCGCCCACCACATCGCTGGCGGTAAGCCCGCGCGAGGCCACCTTGTCCGGGTCCAGCCAGGCGCGCATGGCGTAGTCGCCGCCGCCGAACAGCTGCGCCTCGCCGACGCCGGGGATGCGCGCCAACCGGTCGCGCACGTGCAGCCGCGCGTAGTTGCGCAGATAGAGAGTGTCGTAGCGGCCATCCGGCGAAGTGAGGTGCACCACCATCAGGAAGGAGGGCGACTGCTTCTGGGTGGTCACCCCCTGGCGGCGCACCGCTTCCGGCAGCCGCGCCAGCGCCTGGCTGACCCGGTTCTGCACGCGCACCGTGGCGTCCTCGGCATTGGTGCCGGGGCGGAAGGTGATGGTCATCTGCAGCACGCCGTCGGAGCCGGCCACGGACTTGAAGTACATCATGTCCTCGACGCCGTTGATGGATTCCTCCAACGGCGTGGCCACGGTTTCGGCGATTTCCTTGGGGTTGGCGCCGGGATACACCGTGCGCACCACCACCGAGGGCGGCACCACTTCCGGGTATTCACTCACGGGCAGGTTGGGAATCGAGATCAACCCGACCGCGAAGATAATGATGGACACCACCGCCGCGAAGATCGGTCGGTCCACGAAAAAGCGTGAAAAATTCATCGCAATAGCTCCCATGCGACGGGCCGCCGGCCCGCCGGATTCAGTCGTTCCCTGGGAAAACGTTGTTAAGGTTGTGAAGCGGCGACGGCCTTGTCGTCGAGGGCCGGCGCGTCGCGCATGGCGACGTCGCGGGGCGCCACTTGCATCCCCGGTCCGAACACCTTCTGCAGGCCGTTGACGATCACCCGGTCGCCGCTTTCCAGGCCCGCTTCGATCACCAGCAGCTGGCCCACCTGGCGACCGGTGACCACCTGGCGCCGACCGACCTTGTTGTCGCCGTCGATCACATAGACGTAGCGCCGGTCCTGATCGGTGAGCACCGCTTTGCGGTTTACCAGCAAGGCGTTGTCCAGTTCGGCCACCGGCGTTTCCACGCGCGCGAACTGGCCGGGCCTAAAAGCGCCATCCGGGTTTTGCAGCACGGCGCGGTATTGCAGGGTGCCGGTATTCGGGTTGAGCCGGTTGTCGATGAAATCCAATGCGCCCTGGTGCGGAAACCCCTCCTCGCCCACCAGGCCGATGCGCACCGGCTCGGTTTTTCCCGGTTCAAGTGACGCGTTGCTCTCCAGCGCGGTGTCCTCATTGCTGTGGAAGTACACGTAGAGCGGGTCCACCGATACCAGCGTGGTCAGCAAGGTCTGATCGGCGCTGGCGAGATTGCCCTTGGTGACCAGCGCGCGCCCGGCGCGGCCGTCCACCGGCGCGGTGACGCGGGTGTACTGCAGGTTCAGTTCGGCGCTTTGCAACGCCGCCTGGGCCTGCTGCACGGTGGCGCGGGCGGTGAGCAGGGCGGCCCGGCGCTGGTCGTATTCCTCCTGGGAGATGGCACGGCTCTCCAGCAGCCGCTGGGCGCGCCCGGCTTCGCCTTCGGCCAGTTGCAGCTGGCTGCGGGCCTGCTCCAGCTCGGCGCGCGCCGCCCGGGCACGGGCCTGGTAAGGACGCGGGTCGATCTGGAACAACAGGTCGCCGGCTTTCACCAGCTCACCTTCCTCGAAGGCCACCCGGTCGATGTAGCCGCTTACCCGGGGGCGTAGCGCCACGGTCTGCGGCGCCTCCACACGACCGGTGAAAGTTTCACGCAGCGTGACCGGCTCGGCGAGCACCCGCGCCACATCCACTTTCGGCGGTTCGCCGGCGTGCTGCGCTTCGCTGCGCGCGTCGCAACCGGCCAGCAGCACCATGGCCAACAGCAGGGGCGTCAGCCCCCAGAACAAGCCCGCGTCCTTCTCGGACTCACCGGTAAAAATATCCATGTTTTCCCTCCACAGGTAATAACGCCACAGGTAATAACGCCGGGTATCCGGAATTTCTGGTTGATAAAATGCCAAAGATGTAAAGAAGAAAATCTTTCTCAGCGGATTATCTGATTGATCCTCTTCAGCCTACTCTACTGCCAATTTTCTGTTTCCACCTTCGCCTGAGTCTTCATAGCGATGCTGACTAGGGAGGACAGCGAGAGCTGGGCAAGCGTCAAAGCGGTTCTGGTTCATGCGCAATCCGAACACCTGCACAACATTCCTCTTGTAAGAAACCGATCAAATTCTCTAGGTGCCCATACTCGGATATACAGACAATCGTGCGGCTATGTTTCTCCTGCCGGATCAGCCCTACCTTGGCCATGCGCGCAAGGTGATGTGATAGCGTCGAAGCAGGAATACCCAGCCCCTTCTGGATATCTCCGACCGAAGCCCCATCATGGCCAGCTTTGACCAGAAAGCGGAACACGGACAGTCGGTGACTATTCCCTAGCTCAGCTAAGCTGGCTGCAACCTTTTCGTGATCCATAGCACGCCCCAATAATTCGATGTTTCTAGAATTATAGTTGACAGGTCGGATAAACGCAAGTAGGCTGCGTACATCATTTCGATAAAACTAGAAATATAGGAGTAATATTGAATGTCACCTCAACTCCAAGACGCTCTAGGCATGTTCGCCTTTCTCGCTATCGAGCTATCGGTTTTATTCATTGGCATTAGCTTGCTGGTCGGAGTTCTTCAACGTCACATCCCACCATCCAAGGTGGAAGCGTTACTGACTTCCAGTGGGAAGCGAGGCTATTTTCTTGCTGCTGGTTTAGGAGCTATAACGCCCTTCTGTAGTTGCTCGACTATCCCCATGTTGAAAGGGTTGATTCGGGCACGGGCCGGTTTTGGGCCGATGATGGTGTTTCTTTTCTCATCTCCGTTGCTGAATCCTATCGTCGTCGGCCTGCTGGTTGCCACGTTTGGATGGACACTTACTGCTATCTATGTGCTCGCCGCTTTGGTGGTCGCGGTAGGTGCCGGATGGCTGCTTCACACGCTTGGCTTCGAGCGTTATGTGCGCCGGACGGCGACACAAGAGAGCAGTGGATGTAGTTCATCAGCAAGCCCGTGCAGTGCTACATCGACCGCATCGAGTTGCGGCACCAACAGCTGCGACACCACTCCGAAGACGGCTTCTTGCGGGGCTGATAGGAAGACAACAGTCTCTACGTCTAGCGAATGCTGTGACAGTCAACCCACTGTCACGGTTAAGAAAGAAGGGAAGTACAGTGGTGTGTGGCGGGAAGCTTGGTCGGACTTTATCGATGTGTTGCCTTACCTGCTCATCGGTATTGCGATTGGCAGCGTGATCTATGGTTTCATGCCCACTGACTTATTGGAGCAGTATGCAGGCCCAGATAATCCCTTTGCCATTCCAGTTGCCGCTGTCATCGGCGTGCCGTTGTATATTCGCGCTGAAGCCGTCATACCTCTGGCAGCGGCTCTGATGGCCAAAGGCGTGGGTGCCGGGACGGTGCTAGCGTTGATCATCGGCAGTGCCGGAGCCAGCCTGACTGAGCTCATTCTGTTGCGCTCTTTGTTCACGCTGAAGCTTTTAGCGGCGTTTTTAGCAGTCATTTTTGCTATGGCGATGATTGCCGGTTACGCCACCTACCTGTTTTTCTGATCAAGGCGGGAGATGATTAATTCGTTAAGCCTTCCTGGGTACCAGTTGGTGGATTCTGATGAGCAGAATGAAGACATACATTTTCGGCTTGAAGCACCTACACCAGTAGCCTGCGAGGGGTGCGGCGTGCAGGGTGAGTTCGTGCGGTTCGGCAAGCGTGACGT
>CEPO01014925.1_pt1 | contig 16596 bp, 26 predicted proteins | sample 530481 | NCBI WGS metagenome assembly CEPO01 (sample SAMEA2620198, study PRJEB7988) | marine metagenome | biome: marine biome (ENVO:00000447); feature: surface water layer (ENVO:00002042); material: "saline water (ENVO:00002010), including plankton (ENVO:xxxxxxxx)" | depth 5 m
CCAGACGTATTGAGCTTCAATGGCAGGAAGCTGGTCTGGCCTTGCGTCATCTTATTGCCCTGCTGGCGCTTCGGATACTGGATCAGAATCCGGCGCTGCGAGCGCTCGACGAACACAATGAACACAATCAGTGCAATGGCCATCAGAAGAATGCCGCCAACAAAGACGATCTGGCCTTCTGAATACCCCTGATTGGAAATGAGGTTAAACACGGCACGCGGCAGCTCTGCGACAATGCCTGCGAAAATGATCAGCGAGATACCATTACCGACGCCACGCGCGGTGATTTGCTCACCCATCCACATCAGAAGCAATGTTCCGCCGGTCATGGTCACAACCGTCGACAGGGTGAAATACCATTGCGGGATATGATCCTGGTGCGGCAGGCCCTGGGCGATACCGAAGGACTGAACCAGCGCAAACAAGACCGTCAGATACCGCGTATACTGGTTGATCTGCTGACGACCGGTCTCGCCTTCTTTTTTGAGGCGCTCCAGGGTCGGGCTGGCTGTCGTCATCAGCTGCATGATGATCGATGCCGAAATGTACGGCATGACGTTCAGAGCGAAAATACCCATCCGCTCGACGGCACCACCCGCAAAGACGTTCATATTCTCAAGAATACCGCCCTGCTGATTCTGCCAGATCTGCGCAAACGCCTGCGGGTCGAGACCCGGGATCGGCAGATAGGTGCCGAGCCGGTAGCAGATGAGAATTCCCAGTGTGAAGAGAATACGTTGCTGGAGTTCCTTGGCTTTGCCGAAGGCACCCAAATTCATGTTCTTTGCAAGCTGCTCTGAAGCTGACGCCACACGCGCCTCCCTACTACCTTGCCTGTTTTAAACAAAAGGCCTGTCGCTGACAGCAACAGGCCTCTAAATCGGCATCCGATACAGATTTGTGAAGCCCCAAATTGGGTTTATTCGGTTTCTTCTGCAACCGGAGCAGTGACTGTGACATTTCCGCCAGCCGCTTTGACTGCTTCAATCGCAGCCTTGGACGCGCCAGTGACGGTGATGTTGAGGCCCTTCGGCGCGTCGCCTTTAGCCAGCAGACGGACACCATCGCGAGACCGTCGAAGCACGCCAGACGCCACCAGAACGTCTTCTGTCACTTCGGCCTTGCCATCAATCTGACCGCTTTCAATCGCCTTGGCGATTCGGCCCAGATTGATCCAGGTGTACTTCTTGGCATTAGGTGCTTTGAAGCCACGCTTTGGAAGGCGCATATAGATCGGCATCTGGCCGCCCTCGAAGCCGTTGATTGCAACGCCCGAACGGGATTTCTGACCTTTGACACCGCGTCCACCGGTTTTGCCTTTACCAGAGCCAACGCCGCGACCCACTCGTGTACGAGCTTTTACGGCACCCGGATTGTCGTTAAGTTCATTCAGTTTCATATCGATACCTCAGCTGAACGGTTTGGGTTGCCCCACCTGCTCAGGCCTTTTCGTCTACGATTTCAACCATGTGCTGAACCTTGGCAATCATGCCACGGACAGCCGGCGTATCTTCCAGCTCGCGCGTGCGACCGATCTTGTTCAGACCAAGACCAACCAGCGTCTGACGCTGTTCTGGCTTACGGCGGATCGGGCTGCCTGTCTGGCGAACTGTTACAGTTTTCTTAGCCATGGTGTCAGTTCCTAATTGGTCGCGTCAGCCATGCCCGCTTCAGACGCACCATCGGTCCGGCGACCAACAATGTCCTGAACCTTCAGACCGCGCTTGGAGGCGACAGACCGTGGGCTGCTTTGCTGCTTCAGCGCATCAAACGTTGCGCGAACCATGTTGTAAGGGTTGGAAGATCCGAGAGATTTGGCAACCACGTCCTGAAGACCCAGAACGTCGAAAACCGCACGCATCGGACCACCCGCGATCACACCGGTACCTGGAGGCGCTGCACGCAGCACAACCTTACCAGCACCCCAGCGGCCGCGGCCGTCATGGTGCAGGGTCCGACCTTCACGCAGAGGAACGCGGATCATTTTCTTCTTGGCTTCGTCAGTGGCCTTACGAATGGCTTCCGGCACCTCACGGGCCTTACCATGACCAAAACCAACACGGCCTTTCTGATCACCAACAACTACGAGCGCAGCAAAACCAAAGTTTTTACCGCCCTTCACAACTTTGGCGACGCGGTTAATGCCAACCAGACGGTCAACAAACTCGCTTTGCTCTTCTTCGCGTTTACTGTCGCGATCTCTGCCCCGGCCACGACCGCGACCACGGCCTTCACCGCTGCCTTTTCTTTCATCAGCCATTGCCGTCTCCTAGAATTTCAGGCCGCCTTCACGCGCCGCGTCAGCGAGCGCCTTGATGCGTCCGTGGAACATATAACCGCCGCGATCAAACACGACTTCCTCGACACCTGCCTTGGAAGCGCGTTCAGCAATCAGCTTACCGATCTCAGCTGCAGCCGCTGCTGTACTGCCAGTGGATTTCGATTTGAAATCCTTCTCCTGAGTGGAGGCAGCTGCGAGCGTTACACCGCGTGCGTCGTCGATCACCTGAACGGCGATATTCTTTGAGGAGCGTACCACGGACAGACGAGGACGGCCATTTGCCTGCTTCCGCAGTTTGGCGCGTACCCGCTGAGCGCGACGCATCATTTTTTCGCGTGGCGTCTTCATGGTTACTTCTTCTTACCTTCCTTGCGGCGAATCTGCTCGCCGGCATAACGAATACCTTTGCCTTTATAAGGCTCTGGTGGACGATATTTGCGGATCTCAGCAGCGACCTGACCAACAGCCTGTTTGTCAGCGCCTGAGATTTTCACTTCAGTCGGCTTGGTGCTGGCGAGCGTGATGCCCTCCGGCGCCTTATAGATGACGTCATGTGAAAAACCGAGCGACAGCTTGACGTCCGAACCCTGCATCTGAGCACGGTAACCAACACCGACGAGTTCGAGTTCTTTCTCGAAACCTTCGGTCACACCGATCACCATGTTCTGCGCACGGGCACGCATTGTGCCCCACATTGCGCGAGCGCGTTTGGACTCGTCTTTAGGCGTGAACGTCACGGAGTTGTCACCAACTTCCACATTCACGTCATCAACGACTTCAAGCGTCAGTTCACCCTTTGGGCCTTTGGCAGTCAGCACGCCGTCTGAATAAGACAGTGTGGCTTTTCCGCCTTCGACAGGGAGTTTACCGATACGAGACATATCTTCTGCTTCCCTTCCTTACACGACCCGACAAAGGACTTCGCCACCAACATTCTCAGCACGCGCCGTGTTGTCAGAGACAACGCCTTTTGGCGTGGAGAGGATGGAGATGCCCAGACCGTTCTGGACAAGCGGCAGATCCTTTACGGAAGAATACACGCGGCGACCTGGTTTGGAGACGCGCTGAATTTCCGAAATCACGGGAGAACCGTCATAATATTTGAGCTCGATCTCGATGTTCTTTTTGCCATCTTTTTCGACCTCGGCGAAACCACGGATGTAACCCTCGCTCTGGAGAACTTCCAGAACGCGCATCCGAAGCTTTGAAGCCGGCGTTTCGACTTTGGACTTTCCACGCATCTGAGCGTTGCGAATCCGGGTCAGCATATCGCCGAGAGGATCAGAAATGTTCATGAATAACCTCCCTTACCAGCTTGACTTGACGAGACCAGGAACCTTGCCCTGGTTACCGAGCTCACGAAGAGCCACACGAGACATTTTGAGCTTGCGATAGTAAGCGCGCGGGCGGCCGGTCACTTCGCAACGATTGCGAATGCGGTTTTCAGCCGAGTTGCGCGGCAGAGCCGCAAGTTTCAGGCGCGCTTCGAAACGTTCTTCCAGAGACAGATCCTCATTAAGGGCAATCTCTTTCAGGCGCTCGCGGCGGCCGGCATATTTAGCGACAAGCTTTTTCCGCTTGTTGTTCCGCTCAATTGCACTTTTCTTAGCCATTTCGTCCTCCGCGCCTAGTTCCGAAACGGGAAGTTCAAGAGCTTCAGCAGCTCTTTCGCTTCTTCGTTCGTTTGCGCTGTCGTGCAAACAATGATGTCCATGCCCCACATCTGATCAACCTGGTCGTAGTTGATCTCAGGGAACACGATGTGCTCTTTCAGGCCACAGGCATAGTTGCCATTGCCATCAAAGCTGCGTCCGTTCAGGCCGCGAAAGTCTTTCACGCGCGGCAGCGCGATCGTGACGAAACGGTCCAGAAACTCGTACATACGCTCGCGGCGCAGTGTAACCTTACAGCCGATGCTCATGCCTTCACGAAGCTTGAAACCAGCAATTGACTTGCGGGCTTTCGTTGCAACTGGCTTCTGACCAGCAATCGCTTCCATGTCTTTCAGAGCAGACTGGATTTTTTTCGAATCCGCGACGGCCTCACCGACACCCATGTTCAGCACGACTTTATCGAGCTTCGGCATTTGCATCGGGTTAGAGTAGTTGAACTTCTCCTGCATCGCCGGAACAACCTTGTCCCGGTAGAGCTTTTGGAAGCGCGGTTCGTAAGTGGTGGCATCAGACATCGATGGCCTCCCCTGAACGTTTTGCGATACGGACTTTACGGCCGTGCTCGTCGGTTTTGAAACCAACGCGGGTCGCTTTACCGTCTTTCGGATCAATGTGAGCTACGTTGGACACGTGCAGCGGCGCTTCAAAACGCTTGATGCCGCCTGGATCCATCTGGCTCGGCTTCTGGTGACGAGTGACAATGTTCACACCAGACACCACAACACGGTTATCGCTCGGCATCACTTTCGTGACTTCGCCCTGCTTGCCCTTGTCCTTGCCAGCCAGAACGATAACTTTATCGCCTTTTTTAATCTTGGCAGCCATTACAAGACCTCCGGAGCGAGCGAAATGATCTTCATGTGGTTCTTGGCGCGAAGCTCGCGCGGAACCGGGCCGAAGATACGTGTTCCGATCGGCTCGCCATTATTGTTGACGAGAACCGCAGCGTTTGTGTCAAAGCGGATCGCAGATCCGTCTGGACGTTTGATGTCCTTGGAGACGCGAACGACAACGGCCTTACGGACGTCACCTTTCTTCACGCGACCCTTCGGAATCGCCTCTTTGATAGAGACGACGATGATGTCACCAACGCTCGCATAGCGACGCTTTGCGCCACCGAGCACTTTGATGCACTGAACTCGGCGTGCGCCGGAATTGTCAGCCACCATCAGGTTTGTCTGCATCTGGATCATTAGGCGTCTCCACCAGTCTGACCAGTGATGAGTTCCCAGCGTTTCAACTTTGAACGCGGTGTGCACTCAATGATTGAAACCTTCTGGCCCTCTTCAGCCACATTATTTTCATCGTGGGCGTGATAGCGCTTTGATTTACGCACGGTTTTTTGAAGCAGAGGGTGCAGGAACGTACGCTCTACACGTACGATCGCTGTTTTGTCCTGCTTGGTGGAAACCACCACGCCTTCCATAATCCGCCTAGGCATTTTGCTTTTGCTCCCTCAGGTTCACGCAGCGCTGGTTTGCGTTTTTTCGCGTAGGATCGTGTTGATCCGGGCGATATCACGACGCACCTGGCGCACGCGGGCGGTGTTCTCCAGCTGACCGGTGGCCTGCTGGAAGCGAAGATTGAATTGCTCTTTTTTCAGAGCGACGAGCTGATCCTTCAGCTCGCTTTCGGTTTTTGCGCGAACGTCTTCCGCTTTCATAACGATCTCCTCTCGCGCTTATTCGCCAATACGTGTGACGACTTTTGTCTTGATCGGCAGCTTTGCTGCGCCAAGACGGAGCGCTTCACGCGCCACTTCGTCGTTCACACCATCAATTTCAAACAGGATGCGGCCTGGCTTGACCTTCGCGACCCAACGGTCGTTCGAGCCTTTACCTTTACCCATCCGAACTTCAATCGGTTTTGCCGAGACCGGAAGGTCAGGGAAAATCCGGATCCACACCTTACCTTGACGTTTCATCTGACGCGTAATCGCCCGACGTGTCGCCTCGATCTGGCGGGATGTAATCCGTTCCGGCTCGAGAGCCTTCAGGCCGTAAGAACCGAAATTCAGCGAGAAGCCACCTTTGGCATTCCCGTGAATCCGGCCTTTGAAGGCCTTACGGAATTTTGTGCGCTTTGGCTGCAGCATTCGTTACGCTCCTGCCTGTTCGCGGTTGCCACCGCGGCGCTCGTTCGGGCTCGTAGAGCGCGCACGTGCTTCGCCGGAAGCTTCCTGTTTCTTGTCCTGAGCCATGGGGTCATGCTCCATGATCTCGCCTTTATAGACCCAGACCTTGATGCCGATGATCCCGTAGGTCGTTTCAGCTTCGGCCGTGCCGTAGTCAATGTCCGCGCGCAGCGTATGAAGCGGGACAGACCCCTCTGCATACTGCTCGGTCCGCGCGATTTCCGCACCGCCAAGACGACCGGCAACCATGACGCGAACACCCAGAGCGCCAAGACGCATGGCAGACTGGATAGACCGCTTCATTGCGCGACGGAAAGATGCACGACGCTCGAGCTGGCGCGCAATGTCGTCAGCAATGAGGTTCGCATCGATTTCCGGCTTGCGGATTTCGACCAGGTTCACAAACACTTCGTCAGTGACGATTTTACCCAGCTGCTTGCGCAGGGTTTCGATGTCTGCACCTTTTTTACCGATGACCATACCCGGACGCGCCGTGTGAATGGTGATGCGGCACTTCTTGTGCGGACGCTCGACGATCACTTTCGAGATGCCAGCTTGCTTGAGCTTTGTCTTGATGAACTCGCGGATCTTCAGATCTTCGTGCAGCAGACGACCGTAATCGGCGCTATCTGCATACCAGCGAGAATCCCAGGTCCGGTTGATGCCCAGACGAAGACCGATCGGATTAACCTTCTGACCCATTATGCGGCCTCCTCAACAGCCATGCTGGTGTCGCGAACGACGATGGTGAGTTGCGAGAACGGCTTCAGGATACGCGCTGCGCGGCCACGAGCACGGGCGCGAAGACGTTTCATGACAAGGTTCTTGCCCACATAAGCCTCGGCAACGATCAAAGAGTCGATGTCGAGATTGTGGTTGTTCTCAGCATTCGCGATCGCAGACTTCAGTGCCTTACGAACATCTTCCGAGTGACGCTTTGGCGAAAACTCGAGCTCAGCGAGCGCTTTCTCTGCTGTCAGGCCACGAATGGACTGAGCAATCAGGTTCAGCTTTTGCGGGCTGATGCGGAGCATGCGCAGAACAACGCGTGCCTCGTTTTCAGCCTGCTTCGGGGGTGCCTTAGGTTTACCCATGACTACCTCTTCTTCGCCTTTTTGTCCGCGCCATGTCCGTAATAGGTACGGCTTGGAGCGAACTCGCCGAATTTATGGCCGACCATTTCCTCAGAAACGTTGACCGGAACGAATTTGTTGCCGTTGTGGACCTGGAAGGTCAGACCCACAAATTGCGGCAGAATGGTTGAACGACGCGACCAGGTCTTGATCACTTCGCGCTTCTTCGACTCGGCAGCCGCCTCTGCTTTCTTCAGCAGATAGCCGTCGACGAAGGGGCCTTTCCAGACAGAACGAGGCATGTCTTAAACGTCCTACTTCTTGTGACGGCGGCGGATGATGAGACGGTCCGTCGCCTTGTTCTTGCGGGTTTTTGGTCCACGCGTTTTCTTACCCCACGGCGTCACTGGGTGACGACCGCCCGAGGATTTACCTTCACCACCACCATGTGGGTGGTCGAATGGGTTCATGACCACACCACGAACAGACGGACGCTTGCCCATATGGCGCTTACGACCGGCTTTACCGAGGTTCTGGTTCATATTGTCCGGGTTGGACACAGCACCGACCGTTGCAAGGCAACGATCCATAACCATGCGCAGCTCACCTGACGCGAGCTTGATCTGAGCGTACCCGTCACCACGGCCAACCAGCTGAGCATATGTGCCAGCCGAACGAGCCATCTGGGCGCCCTTCTCAGGCTTCATCTCGATATTGTGGATGATGGTACCCACAGGAATGTTTTTCAGCGGCAGGCAATTGCCTGGCTTGATGTCAGCCGTCGCAGACGAAATGACCTTGTCACCAACACCAAGACGCTGAGGCGCGATGATGTAAGACTTCTCGCCGTCTTCATACGTGATGAGCGCGATGTAAGCCGTACGGTTCGGGTCATATTCCAGACGCTCAACAGTCGCCGACATATCGAATTTGCGACGCTTGAAGTCGACCTTACGGTAGAGCTTCTTCGCGCCACCACCGATACGGCGGGCTGTGATGCGACCCGTGTTGTTCCGTCCGCCATTTTTGGTCAGACCCTCGGTGAGGGACTTCTCAGGGCGGCCCTTGTGCAGACCAGAGCGATCTACCAGCACGAGCTGGCGGCGACCTGGTGACGTCGGATTGAATGTCTTCAAAGCCATATCAGGTCTCCTTAAAGTCCGGTTGCCACGTCGATGGACTGGCCATCTTTCAGCGTGATGATGGCTTTCTTCACGTCATTCCGGCGACCTTTAATGCCGCGGAAGCGCTTGGTTTTGCCTTTTACAACAACTGTGTTCACAGCTGTTACGTTCACGCCGAACAGTTTCTCCACGGCCTCTTTGATCTGAGGCTTGGTGGACGTCATCGCCACTTGGAACACAACTTTGTTTTCCTCAGAGAGGAAAGTCGTCTTCTCGGTAATCACCGGAGCAACGATTGTGTCATAGTGGACGGGTTGAGCGTCTTTAGCAGCCATGGCTTAGCCCTCTCCGTTGGCTGCTTTCGCAGCACGCATTTTAACGAGAAGACGCTGGTCAACTTTCGCACGCGGCGCTTCGCCGGCTACGATGGCTTTCGCCTGGCCAACCCAGTCTTCGTTTTTCGCACGGCTTGCAACGCCGACTTTCTCGAACAGCGCGTCAGCGTCTTTGTCAGAGATCTCAGCCAGCTTTGTCAGCTCGCCATAACCTTCAGCCGCAAGCGCTTTTGCAGACTTCGAACCCACGCCGTCGATCAGAACAACATCGTCAACAAAGCCAGCTTCGCCCGGCTTCGCGCCAGCGACAGCAGCTTCGCCATTGAAACGCGCGTGGATCGCATCGACCGCATCCTTGGTCAGAACCAGCGTGTTACGACGCAGAACGTCATACACGTTGAGACCAGCCGTTGGCAGAACGTCAACATTCGGGATGTTGCGAGCGGCGCGGGCAAAGCCCTCATTCAGCTCAACACCGCCGATGATCAGAGCATTCGAAATGCCGAGGCCTTCAAACGTCGCACGCAGAGCTTTTGTCTTGCCTTCGTCGAAGTTCGCATCTTCCAGAACGATCAGGCTACCCGCCTTCGCCTTGGAGGACAGAGCATGCTTCAGAGCAAGCGCGCGAACCTTCTTCGGCAGATCGTGCGCATGGCTGCGGACGCGAGGCCCGTGAGCAACCGCACCACCGACAAAGATCGGAGCGTTCTTCGACCCGTGACGCGCACCGCCAGACCCCTTCTGACGAATGTACTTCTTGGTCGTCACGCTCACTTCAGAACGAGACTTAGTTTTGTGCGTGCCAGCCTGGCGCTTTGCCAGTTGGTAACGCACCATGCGCTGCAGAATATCGCCGCGGATCTCGTCAATGCCGAACACAGCATCATCGAGTTCAACCTTACCGGCTTTCTTGGCAGCGAGCGTTGTGACTGCGAGTTCCATTACGCGTCAGCTCCCTCAGATTCAGCTTCCGGAGCTGCGTCAGCCTCTTTGGACTTTACAACACCAGGCAGCGCCACGCCCTCAGGGCGCGCTTTCTTCACAGCGTCACGCACTTCAACCCAGCCATTTTCCGGGCCAGGGACATTACCCTTGACCAGAAGCAGGCCGCGCTCTGCATCGACGCGGACGATTTCCATGTTTTGTGTGGTGGTACGCTGAACACCATAGTGTCCGGCCATCTTCTTACCTTTGAAGACCTTACCCGGATCCTGGCACTGACCCGTCGAACCATGCGCACGGTGAGAGATAGACACACCGTGAGAGGCACGCAGACCGCCGAAGTTCCAGCGCTTCATCGCACCAGCAAAACCTTTACCGATAGAGATACCGGCAACGTCAACTTTCTGACCGACAGCGAAATGCTCCGCAGAAAGCTCAGCGCCAACATCCAGAAGCTGGTCAGCGTCAACGCGGAATTCCACGACTTTCGCTTTAGGCTCAACTTTGGCTGCCGCGAACTGGCCGCGCTGCGCCTTGGAAACGCGCTTCGCTTTCTTCGCACCCGCGCCGAGCACAACAGCCGAATAGCCGTCATTCACGGTCTTTTTGACTTTGTCTTTCTTGGAACCGCGATTGATTTCGGTTTCGCGATCTTCCTCGGTGCGCACAGCCACAACCTGACAGCCCTCGAGAGAGAGCACTGTCACAGGCACGTGTAGACCGTCTTCAGAGAAGACTCGGGTCATGCCAAGCTTCTTGGCAATCAGACCAGAGCGTTTCGCTTGCTCAGGCATTATCGGGCTCCCTCGAGCTTGATCTCAACCGCCACACCAGCAGACAGGTCCAGCTTCATGAGCGCGTCGACCGTTTGCGGGGTCGGGTCAACGATATCCAGCACGCGCTTATGGGTGCGGATCTCGAATTGCTCACGAGACTTTTTGTCAATGTGGGGCGAACGGTTCACAGTGAAGCGCTCGATGCGTGTCGGCAGTGGCACCGGGCCACGTACCTGAGCGCCTGTTCGCTTGGCCGTTGAAACGATCTCCTTCGCCGACATGTCGAGGGCGCGGTGATCGAAGGCCTTCAGGCGAATACGAATGTTCTGTCTGTCCATGCTACGTATCCGTTCGCACAAAAAAGCAGTTTAGACCCGAAGCAGCGAAACCCACCGGTTTGCTGCCGGGCCAAACAAGGTAAATTGTTCGGTTCGTGGAGGATGCGTTTGCCAGTGTTTCCACAAGGGGAGACACCGTTATGCACGGCCACCTCATTCACGAGGCGCGACACATATATTTTTGAGTCTGAGGTGTCAACAGCGTATTCATGGTTTCGTCACGGAAAAGCGGGGGTTCTGACGTGAACCATTACCACCCGCTCCTTTGTCGGTTTTTTATTTATTATGCTCGCCTCTGTGACTCGCCTTCGGCTCAACCCGGCTGCACCTGCGCACTTGCTTGTGATGAGCACCCTGAATTCATTTCAGCGCGGCAGCCCTGAGCGCGACCCATCGCGAAAGCGGCTTCAGCCGCGAAGCGGGCGGTCAGAACTAAATAACACACAAGCTACGGCGCAGGCGCAGCACCACCGCGTCACAGTCGCGGAAACGGTGCGAGCAAACTCGAAAAACATCACCGAGCATACAATCACAGACACCACAGGTTTGACATTTCTCTCCCCTCAGCACCTTATTTCAAAGACAGCTCTGAGATTCGGGAGGATTGCTCATGAAGTTTCTTTTCGCCGGTTTGGCCATTGCCGCTTTCTCGCTTTCCGCATGCGCGCCAGACACGCCCGAGCCGGCAGAGCCTGAAACAGACATTAGCGCAACGAGTGACGCAGAAACCGATGGCGAGATCACTCTCGTCGACTGTCTCACGCAGACCTTCACCTACCCGCTGAACTATCAGGGCGATACGGCAGAACTCACAGAGGGCACGTCAGCGGCGCTTGAGGAGGAATTTCAAGAGCTTCTCCCCATCGCGGCGAGTTGTGGTGGGGCGACCATCACGCTTCGTCAGCCCGTATCCGGCGAAGGGCCGCATCTGATCGCGGAAGCCCGCAAAGAGGCGTTCATGATGCTGATGAATGAAGAGTACGATGTCCCGCTCTATTTCCTCGACTCAGAAATGGATGAAAGCATCACCCTGCCCGATATGGCCGGCGCCGAAATTTTCGTCAGCTTCGAAGGCGAATAGCGCTCAAAGGGTCGCCAGCTTGTCGACGAGTTGCTGCGGCGGCAAATCGACCAGAATCTGTTTGAGCCGGGCTGTGTCTCCGGCGTGAATTGCGGCCGCCGACTTCGGCACGCCGAGCCATTTGGCAATCAATTGGCAGACCGCCTTGTTGGCTGCGCCATTTTCCGGCACGGCCCGCACACGGACTTTCAGATAGCTCCGGCCGGCATCATCTGTGGCCAGCCCATCAATCTGGTCCCGGCTCGACTTTGGGGTTACCCGCACGGTGAGGAGACAGCCCTCGCCGAACGCCCGGACCGGAAAATCTGCGCTCATGCCCGCTTTAGCCAGAAGCCAAAGGCAAATCCCGACAGGGGGATAATGAATATCAAACTCGCGACCAAGGGTGAGAAATCACCACTCCAGGCGAGTAGTGACTGCCCGGACAGAAACCTGACCAGAAACAGCCCGACCAATTCCGCAAGGAGCACCGCCAGACCGAGCCAGAGCCCCGCCAGCCATTGTCCTCGGCTAAGCCGGACCTTCACGCCGTCTGACATCAGAGGCGCTGCTCGCGTGAGAGCGGGCGGACTTTTGCTTCGAGGTTCTGGATGATCAGCGTCGCGATATCCTTTTCCGTCGCCGTTTCGATGCCTTCGAGGCCAGGTGATGAGTTCACTTCCAGCACTTTCGGGCCGTCATTCGTCCGGAGAATATCCACACCGGCCACAGAGAGACCGATCGTCTGCGCCGCACGGCGCGCAATATCGCGCTCCTCTTTGGTCAGTCGAACCGCTTCTGCTGTGCCGCCGCGATGCAGATTGGACCGGAATTCGCCTTCGGCCGCGATCCGCTGGATCGCCGCAACGACTTTGTTTCCGATCACAAAGCATCGTGTATCGCGACCGGCAGCTTCGCCGACAAATTCCTGCACCAGAAAGTTTGCTTCCAGACCGCGAAAGGCATCGACAAGACTTTCTGCCGCTTTGCGGGTTTCGGCCAGAACGACGCCCTTCCCCTGACTGGACTGAAGCAGTTTGAGAATGACTGGCGCTCCACCGACCAGCGAGACTAGATCTTTAGTGTCTTTCGGAGAGTTCGCGAACGTTGTGACGGGCATGCCAATGCGTTCCCGCGCCAGCAATTGGTGTGCGAGCAGCTTATCCCGTGACGCGGCAATCGCATCGGGCTGGTTGAGACAATAGGCGCCGCTATTGATGAACTGACGGAGAACAGCCAGTCCATAAGACGTGATGGCCGGGCCAATGCGGGGAATCACCGCATCATATCTCGGCAGCGCCCGTCCATCATAATGGACCTCCGAGGCATGCGCGTCGATCTTCATATAGCAACGCGTGGTGTCGATCGCTTCAACGACATGACCACGCGCTTCCCCAGCCTCAATCAGGCGCTTGCTCGAATAATTGTTCGGCTCTTTCGTCAGCAGTGCAATCCGGAGCGGCCGCTTTACAGGCTTGCGCTTGGGCAGACCTTTATAAAGATCGAAAGACAGGACGCCCTGCGCAAAAGAATGATTCGGATCGACCATCATATCGTCTGCAATGCTCGTGCGTCCGAACAACATCCGGTATTGCATGCTTTCACGGTTCGAAAGCGTTACGTCCACCGGCCAGGTGCGATCGCCGCACTTCAGTTGAGTCTGGATCACATATCGCAGTTCAGCTTCACCATTCGAGCTGGTGACCTGCCGACGGTCCACAACCGGAGCCGAACACGTAAATTCCAGAGAGAGGTCATCCGGATTGGGCTGGATGAGAAACCGAACCTGCGGTTTGTCGATCGGCCCAAAGGGCTCAATCACACTGGCATGCAGCGCAGAAGTGCGCGCACCGGTGTCGACTTTGGCTTTAATGGCCGGCAAACCGAGATCGGGAAAGGCAACCCATTCCTCCCAGCCCAGCGTAAAAGGTGAGGACATATTTTCTCCTACGTCTCGCGAGCGGCTGTATAACTCAATTCGTAACGAGCCAAGCCTAAGAAATCATCCCCTCTGGCGAAAAACCTTTGAAAAACCTGACGTCCCGGAAAGTTCGTTGATGCGCCACCACGCGTTTCAGTATTTCGCCTTAAACGAGTATACTCGGCTTCTGAATCACGTCGGGGAGGACGATCGTGCGGAGCGCTAACACAATTCAGTCTTCTCTCCGGTGCGGCGTGGTTGGGCTTCTCATCTGTCTTTCGCTCGCTCTTTCTGCGCACGCCCAGCTGATTGGGAGAGACAGGAATGAGGTCTCGATTGAAAATTGGCCGGATGCCGCAATTTTCTTTGTCGAAACAGCCTTGCAGGAACGTGACGCCGTTTTGATCGATCCGGATTTCCGGTTTCGAAATCGGTTGAGCTCTGTCACTCCGGAGGAGAAGCGCCGCCTGCTCGAAGCCTTCACGTTTCAGGCCGCGATGGACTCAAATGCTGCGCGTTTTGAAGAAGGCCAACAAGCGCTGTCTGCCCTGGACGCCACAGAGGGAACGAAGCAGGCAGATGACTTCATGGAGATTGCTCAGCTCGTCTATCAGACACTGACCTCCGGACATTATCTGGAAGGAATCAGCAAGGCCGAGGCTCTGGTCGAAAAGGATGGAATTTCGCCGCAAAACCGCATTCGGGCTATGCTGGCGGATGCCATTTTTCATTACTGGAACAATGAATTCATTACAGCCGCAGACGTAACACGCCAGGCGATCCGGGCGGCTGAAACCATGCCAGAAGCGCCCCCGCCCCTCTGCTTCAGTATTTACACGGTTGAAGCGCTTGTCTTCTACAAGCTCGATGATCCAATCCCGGTCTTTCAGGCCTATAAGTCACTTTATGATGTGACCAAGGATTTGAGTCTGCCGAACAGCACCGGCTCGATCCTGTTTGATACCGGAATGCTGTTGAGCAAATCTGGCGAGAGCGATGCGGCCCTCAAGGTTGCCGATATGCTGGCACAGGCCAATCCCACGCACAACATAATGGGGCAGAGATTCAACGCACTCTATCTGTGTGGTGGCGTTCACTATCGCATGGAAAATTATGGTGCAGCACTCGACTGCTTCTTGTCTGCCGAGCCTTTCGTACCAAAAACTGAGGCGCGTGCAGCGGCATGGGCCAAACTTCTGGTCAAATCCGCTATTGGTGCTGGCGAGATCACAACGGCGCGGCGCTATTTCGAAACGCTCTCAACTTATCCCTCTCTGACTGAAATTCTCAACGAGCGCATCGATATTGCGCTGACAGAGGCCAGCTTATTGGAAGCCGAGGGTCGTTTGTCTGACGCGCTTACAGCCCAGCGCCTCGCTTACACTCTGAAGTCAGAAGATCTTGAGGCCGATCTGCAACAGACATCCGACTCTCAGCTCAACTTCCTGAAAGAGGAAGCAAACCGATTGGACGAACGAACTCAACTGCTCGAAACGCAGAACAATCTTCAAAGCCAGGCGATCATGCTCTATCAGTGGCTGAGCGGGCTTGGCATTCTGCTATTGCTGTCGGGTGCCGCTTTCGTTTTTCTCTTCTATCGAAAACAGAAAGACTTTTTGCGTGTGCGCGATGAAGCCTTGCGGCTCAGCGAAGTAAAGTCAGACTTTCTGGCCAATATGAGTCATGAAGTGCGGACCCCGATGAACGGCGTTCTGGGAATGGCCAGCGCCCTCAAAAAGACCCCGCTCTCCAGAGCTCAGTCTGATCTTGTCGGGGTTATTGAACGATCGGCCGAAGCAATGATCCGTATTCTGGACGATGTTCTGGATCTGGCGCGTGTCGAGTCAGGAACGCTGCCTATCACTCCGATCGCGTTCAGCCCGGTTGAGCTATTGTGGGACATGAAGAAATTTTATGTCCGTGATCTGGATTATCAGAGCCTAGAACTCAGCTTTTCAAGCGATATTGATCCAGCTGTCAGGCTTATCGGCGATCCGCTTCGCCTCAGGCAGGTTTATGACAACCTCATTACCAATGCTCTGAAATTTACCGAAACGGGCTTTGTGAAGGTCGAGATCTGGCTCTCGTCAGATGCAGAAGACGCCTCAATGGCTGAGCTTTGCTTTTCTGCGACCGATTCAGGTATCGGCATGGAAAGCTCGCAGATCGAACACCTCTTCGAGCCTTTTACGCAAGCGGATAACTCCCGCACCCGGCGCTATGGAGGCACCGGTCTTGGCCTGTCCATCAGCCGGAAGATCATCCAACAAATGGGCGGCAGAATTGATGTGGTGTCGACGGTCAATGAAGGATCGACATTCACAGTTCGTCTGTCATTGCCAAAACAAATGGCAGCCCCCCAGCCAGACACATCCATCGACGAACCAGACTCCCATCTTCCGGTCGGTCTCAAAATTCTGATCGTGGAAGATCATCCGGTTAATCGCCGGGTTGCAGAGACTCTGTTCAACAGTCTCGGATTTACCCCACAACTGGTTGAAGACGGCAAAGCCGCTATCGAGCTCTATGCTGAAAAGTCTTTTGATCTCGTACTCCTGGACATTCAGATGCCAGACCTTGACGGCTTTCAGGTTCTTAAGGAGATGCAGCGGATTGATCGCCAGCAAAGCCGCCCTGCCCCACGTTATGTGGCCTTTACGGCCAATGCTATGAACCACCAGCGTGAGCTATATAGAGCACGTGGGTTCGATGCGCTGATGGTCAAACCGATCCATCCTCAAGATATCGTTCGGCAAATCACGTCGTTTAAGCAATCGGCCTGACAAGCTTTGCCAGACACAAAAAAGCCCGCTGTTTCCAGCGGGCTTTTCAAATCAGATCAGTCTCGTTGAACGAGATCCCGGATCAGGTCCAGGATTGTCTCATAGGCTGACGCTTATTCGACAACCTTAGACACGACGCCCGAACCAACAGTCCGG
>CEPO01015449.1_pt1 | contig 16424 bp, 15 predicted proteins | sample 530481 | NCBI WGS metagenome assembly CEPO01 (sample SAMEA2620198, study PRJEB7988) | marine metagenome | biome: marine biome (ENVO:00000447); feature: surface water layer (ENVO:00002042); material: "saline water (ENVO:00002010), including plankton (ENVO:xxxxxxxx)" | depth 5 m
TCCATCTTTCGGTAGCGGACGCCCGCCATTCAACAGAGTCGACAGCACGGGCAGAATGCGGGCGAGTATCAGCGCGCCAGCGACGGCGGTGAGATAGATCAGGATGGGCGCCAGCGTGAAAAATACCGGGTAAAGTGGGTGATAATAGCCGCCGATCAGTTTCTGGAACGGAATCCAGAACAGAGTCGAGATGATCAGATGGCTGCAGAACACGAAGAAAGCGAAGGGCTCAAAGCGTGAGATCAGGCTCGCCCAGTTTTGCTTCGCGATAAGGCCTGCAATGACCCAGAATGCGGCTGCGCCGACCAGCCTTTGGACTTCCATGAAGCCGTGGAAAACGGGCTCCAGATTCTGGTCCGGATGGGCTGTGACATAGAAGCGAAAGCCGGCCGTGAAGATGCAATATGCCGCGAAGGTCAGAAGAATTTTCATGCGATTGGTGTCGGCCCAATGCTCCATGGACCGCCCATTAAGCGCCAGCCAGACGCCCAGGCCGTAGAAAAGCGGAATGTTGTTCCCGAGGAAGGGTGTTGGCGCATGGGTGACCATCAGGATGAACAGAACAGCGAGCACGGGCAGCGCCGCCTTGCGCATGGCGAGCACGAAAACCGGCGTCAGCAGGGCGCAGATGAAGAGGTCACGCAGAAATCCGAGCGGGAAGTTCGCCGGGTGATCTGTGATGCCGAACAGCCAGTTCGGCACGTTTTCCCAAGACCAGCTTTCGCCGACCTGACGTTCCAGATAGCCGGTCTCGACCTGTTCTCCGAGAAGGTAAAAACACAGAATGATGGCACTCCAGATCACCATGGGGAGAAGGAGGCTGCGTACGCGTTTCATGGCGAATTTGCCAAAGGGGAAGACCCGGGCGGTGCCGATGGCCAGAAAGCCGGAGGCAATGGCCAGAAGTCCGATGCTGGTGCGGCCAATGCCGTCTGCGAAAATGAAGCGATACCAGTCCTCAGCGCGGACACCATGGCCAGCGATATCGAACGCGGCGATCCCCGGATTGGTGTGAACCCAGATCATGAAAAAAATGCACAGGGGCCGTGCGATGCGGATTCTGAGAGAGGTTGTATCGGCCAGCGTGGTCGTCGCGGGCGGGGTCATCATTTCGATGAGTCGCTGCCAGAAAGAGGAAAGAGACGGTTTCGAATCGGAACGGGAAGATGTGTCAGGCCGGGGCAGATCCAAGCTCATTGTGTTTGGCTTTCAGAAATTGGCTGTATTCGTCAAAATTCTTGCAATTTCCGCGCCGTAGAGATGGGGCGAAACGGGCCTGGGAGAGGATTTCCAAGCAAAGCGCTTTTCGATCGCGTGAATTCCCCCTATGTCATGCGACCTTAGGAGTCAGAATATATGGCAAGCGTTCCCTCACATCGTCTGGAACAAGTGGTCGACCGGTTTGATGAAGTCGAAGCTCGAATGGGTGTTGCGTCGGATCCGGACGAGATTGTTGCCTTGTCCAAGGAGCATTCCGAGCTGAAGCTTGTCGCGGACAAAGCTCGCGAGCTGATGCAGGCGCGGACGGATATGGACGATGCCGAAGCCATGATGGAGGGCGATGACCCTGAAATGGCGGAGCTGGCGCGTGAGGAGTATTACGAGCTTAAGGAGCGTGTTCCCGAGCTCGAAAGTGAAGTTCAGATCCTGCTTCTGCCCAAAGATGCTGATGATGACGCGAATGCGGTGATCGAAGTTCGTGCCGGCACGGGCGGCGATGAGGCGGCCCTGTTCGCGGGCGATCTGTTTCGCATGTATCAGCGCTATGCCCAGCTTCAGGGCTGGAAGATCAGCGTGATTTCCGCTTCGGACGGCGATGCGGGGGGCTTTAAGGAAATCATTGCGGATATTGAAGGCGATGGCGTGTTCGGTAAGCTCAAATTTGAGTCTGGTGTGCATCGGGTGCAGCGCGTGCCGAAGACCGAGAGCTCTGGCCGGATCCATACCTCTGCCGCAACAGTTGCCGTGCTTCCAGCACCAGAGAATGTCGATATTGACGTGAAACAGGAAGATATCCGGATTGATACCATGCGGGCGTCAGGCGCAGGTGGCCAGCACGTCAACACGACTGACTCTGCAGTGCGCATCACGCACTTGCCGACCGGCATTGTTGTGACGTCGTCCGAGAAATCTCAGCATGCGAACCGGGCCAAGGCCATGGAAGTTCTGAAAGTGCGTCTCTATGAGAAAGAGCGCGAAGAGAAAGATGCCGCGCGGGCAGAAGCGCGCAAGAGTCAGGTTGGCTCGGGCGACCGGTCTGAGAAAATCCGGACCTATAACTTCCCGGAAAACCGGGTCTCAGACCACCGCATCAAGCTGACGCTCCATAAAATGGATACTGTGTTGGCGGGCGATGATCTGAGCGAAATGATTTCAGCTCTGCTCGCCGAAGATCAGGCCGTTCGCCTGGCCGCAATGGAAGAGTCTGAATGACGGCGGCCATTGGCAAGGTCGCTGCATTATTTCGCCATCCGGTGAAGGGCTTTACGCCCGAACCCGTTGACGCCGTAACGCTTGAGGCCGGGCAGACTTTTCCGAATGATCGCCTGTTCGCGATTGAAAACGGGCCGTCCGGGTATGATCCGAACCAACCGCGGCACATTTCCAAGCAGAAGTTCACCGTTCTTGCCCGTCAGGCGTCGGTCGCGAACCTCAGTACGCGCTATGACGACGCTTCCGGCGTCTTTCATGTGACCTTTCCCGAGGGACAAATGAAGGGGTATGATCTCGGCTTAGAAGACGGGCGCGTGCAGCTTGCGTGCGATCTGTCGCACTATTTCGGCGACGCGTTTGAGGGACCTTTGAAAGTTGTCGAGGGGGCACAGACGCATCGGTTCACAGATCATCCGAAAGGGCAGGTGTCCTTACTGAACCTCGCCTCCCTCGACGCAGTGAACGAGGCCATGAGTTATCCTGTTTCCGTGGCTCGGTTTCGCATGAATGTGTATGTTGAGGGATTGGCAGCCTGGGAGGAAGATCAATGGCAGCCGGGTGATCGGATCAGACTGGGGGAGGCGGAGCTTGTCTTCCTGACCCACACTGTCCGTTGCAAAGCCACGCATGCGAATCCGGAAACAGGCGAATATGATCGCGATCTTGTGTCCGATTTATTCAGACATTTTGAGCGAAATACATTTGGAATTTACGCGCAAGTCGTTAAAGGCGGTCGGGTGCAATCAGGCGATGATGTTGAGGTACAGCGTGTCTTGTAACCAGAAACAGGGCACGCATTGGGGAGCTGAAATCGTCAATGACGGACAATAAGGTGACAGTTTGGCGGTCTCTGAGGGTCGGCCGGGCGCGACTGGAGCAGGCCAATATTCCAAATGCGGATTTTGAGGCGAGCCTGCTATTTCAGCATGTCACAGGCTGGAGCCGTGAGATGCTGATCGAACGCGAGGGAGAAACAGTTTCTGCCGCAATCCAGTCAGCGTTTGATGCCCTGATTGTGCGCCGCCTGGCGCGCGAACCTATCTCAGCAATCCTGGGCGATGTTGAATTCATGGGGTTCCGATTTGTGTCTGATTCCCGGGCCCTGACGCCGCGAATGGACAGCGAGCGACTGGTCGAGGCGGCGCTCAAAAACACCAAACCAGGAGAGAATGGGTTTGTTCTTGATCTTGGAACCGGTTCTGGATGTCTGCTTCTGAGCTTTCTTCTGAACCGGCCCGGCTGGAGAGGCGTCGGCGTCGATGCGAGTGCAGACGCGATCTCTCTGATGGAAGAAAATACCAAACTGCACGGACTGCAGGGGCGCGCTTTCTCGACGCTCGCCGATTGGAAGCAGGTCGGGTTTCACGTGGAAGAGGCGGATATCGTGATCTCCAACCCGCCCTATATTCGTACGAAAACACTCGAGACGCTGGATCCCGAGGTTCGAAATCACGATCCGATGCAGGCTCTGGATGGCGGCGAAGATGGTCTGGACGCTTATCGTGAGATTGCCGAATTGTGCGACCAGAAAATGAAGCCGGATGCGCTGCTGTTTCTGGAGATTGGTTATGATCAGGGCGTTACCGTTACTGAACTCCTGAATAGGTATAGTTTTGCCGACGTTACAGTTCTGAAAGACTATTCAGGGCATAATCGTGTGGTAAAAGCGCGCAGCCAATGAAAAAAGGACTTGGCGGAATCAATTCAAAGCGCTAGGCAAGACATAACAGTTCGTTTTGGAGCTGTTTTCGGGGCGCCTCTCTCAAACACAATTCACTGTGATAACAGATGATGTGGCGTCAGATTTAGCTAACCGGCTACCAGCAAACGCAGGATGGGTCTATGAAACGCCAAAGAGGGCGTGGGCGTAAGCCAAGCAATCCGGGCAACCGTTCGTATGAGAGCAATGGACCGGACGTAAAAATTCGCGGCACAGCGAACCAGATTTATGAGAAATATCTTCAGTATGGTCGTGACGCACAGACGTCAGGCGACCGGATTAACGCTGAAGCTTATTTCCAGCATGCCGAACACTATTATCGCATTATTGCGGCAAACATGCCGAAGGACCGTCAGCAGAACAATTCTGATGATCAGGACGGCCGTAATGATGGGGATGACACTCGCAATGAGGATCGAAACGCTGAGGCGTCTGATTCTCAGGACAACAATGACGGAAATTCTGAGTCTCGGTCGTCACAAAGTGGCGGAGATGACGGGCTTCAGGTCGTTGATGGCGACGGTGATTCACCTGATAATGTTTCGGCAGACAACAATAGCGATGATGGCAATGCGCCAGCACCACGTCGTCGACGGTCCCGCCGCAGCAGCACTCGGAATTCAAATTCAGAGGGTGATGCGTCAGAGGCTAAAGCTGAAGATGATGATGCGGGCCTTCGCGCCATGATGGCGCGTTCGTCTGACGATGTCAGTTCATCAGCAGAGCCTGTGGACAGCTGATCCGGCCTTACGGCTGATTTTAGTTCTTCAATAGTCAGAGCGGTTATGCGGCCGCTCTGTTTTCCGGGCCTTCTATGCCGCGCTCAGTCGCATGGCGAATGAAAAGGTCTGAGAATTCACTCAGAAACACTGAGCCTTTGACGGTCCGCTGAAGCAGGACATTTCGGAGATCCGCGTCATCCTTCTTGCGACGGACGAGTTCGAGCGCAGACAGCGTATCGATCGCACGTGTCACGGCGGGTTTGGTGATGTTGAGTGTTTTTGCCAGGCCACGAACCGTGTGTGGCTGAGGCTTGAGGTAAATCTGCATTAAAATAGCTTGCTGGCGGAGCGTTAGGTCCGGCCAGTCGCCACTGACGATATCTGATGTGACATCACACCAGATTTCGAGTGCGTCCTGAGTATTGAGTCGGGCCATGTGTGGCTGGTCCTTGTGTGAGTGCAAATAAAGACTCGACGTATTCGCAGAATCAGACAAGCGACCCGGTTAACAGAGGGTTAATTATGTTGTGGATTGTTTTGGAGCCGTATTGACTCGTGAGACTCGCGCCGAGGTGATCGCCTGACTATTGGCTGGCCCAGAGTATGCGTGCAATCCAGTGAATGTCGGCCCGGGACACTTCGCGGACGGGATAGTCCGGATTAGCAGAAATGAGTTCAACACGAGAGTCAGTTGCGCGCCCAAGTGTCTTGGCAAGAATTTCGCCGTCTCTCGTTTTTGCGACAACGCGGTCTCCCCGGCGTATCTGGGCGCCAGGCGCCACAACCACACGGTCTCCCTCCCGATAGACAGGTTCCATGGAATTGCCGGTGATTTCGAGCGCATAAACAGCTTCGTCTTCAAGACCCGGAAACCGGATGGAATCCCAGCCTGTGCCGACGGGAAACCCGGCATCGTCAAAATAGCCGTCATTCCCAGCCTGGGCCAGGCCGATAAGCGGAACCGAGCGGCCGGGACGGCCTTCCACCAGGTCGGCAAACTCCTCAAAAGTAGAGCCAACGGCATCAAGCGCGCGCGACACGCTTTCGGTTGACGGCCAGCGCGGTTTGCCGTCTCGCGACTGGCGTTTGGATTTGTTGAAAGAGGTGGGGTCGAGACCAGCGGCACGCGCCAGAGCGGATGGGCTGAGCCCATTTCGTTCGGCCAGCAAATCGAGGCCTTTCCACATATCACTGTGTCGCATGACCATATCCTTGGGTCTATATTCCTATTATTACCATGATATGTAGGAATATCAACACACAAACAGACATTGGTCCGTTTGGCTGGCTGTGCTAATTGCTGTGCGATTGCCGCCATTCCGGAGCCCCCTCAATGTTCTACAGCCTGGGTCAGTCGATCCTGAAATCTTTTGACCCGGAAACGGCGCACACATTATCTGTCCGCATGCTGAAATCAGGCCTGCTGCCAGCGCCGCGCATATCCTATCCACCTAGCCTTGCCATCACGCTGCCGAAATCAGGCTTGTCATTGAATTCGCCTGTCGGTCTGGCTGCGGGATTTGACAAGAATGCGGATGTGCCGACCCAGATGTCGAAGTTCGGATTTGGATTTGTCGAATGCGGAACAGTGACGCCAGAGGCGCAAGCCGGCAATCCCAAGCCACGGCTGTTCCGGCTAACCGAAGACAGAGCGGTGATTAACCGCATGGGCTTTAACAATGGTGGGCTTGTGGCTTTTGAAAGCAATCTAAAAGCCTATTCCGGGAGCGCGAAGCTGGGCGCAAATGTCGGCGCAAATAAAACCACTGAAGACAAGGTGGCTGACTATGTGATCGGCCTGATCGCGGTCTGGCCGCTCTGCGATTACGTCACCATCAATATCTCTTCACCCAACACGCCGGGACTGCGCGGGCTGCAGGACAAGGGTGCGCTCACTGATTTGCTGACGCGATGTGAGGCCGCGAAGGAAGAGGCATCTACCGCATGGCCCGATCTGACGCCGCGCCCGGTGTTTCTGAAGCTTGCACCGGATCTGGATGAAACCGCCATTGATGATATTGTTGGCGTTTTGCAGACAGCGGGGCAATGGCTCTCTGGCCTCATTATTTCGAATACAACGCTGGCGCGTCCGGATACCCTGCGGAATGCGGCCAAGGGCCAGATGGGTGGGTTGTCAGGCGCGCCCCTGTTTGAAAGCTCAACAGAGGTGCTTCGACAATTCGCGCGACGCCTTAATGGACAGTTTGATCTGATTGGCGCTGGCGGCGTGGGGTCTGCGGAGCAGGCTTACGCGAAAATCCGGGCGGGTGCGCATGCCGTGCAGCTCTATTCGGCGCTGGTCTATGACGGAATTGGGCTGGTGGATCAGATTAATAGGGGCCTCGACCGTTTGTTAAAAGCAGACGGGTGTCTGCATTTGGAAGACGCGGTTGGTGCCGATTTGGAGAACTAGCCAACGTCGTTTCTTCGAAGAGTTGAAAAAGTAAGAGAAATCTAAACAAAATAGCTGACCAGGTATCGACTATCTGTGGAAAACTTTCTCTAATCCCTCTCGGGATCAGGGGAGGGGCATGGCTGACGATCGTCTCAGCAGTCCACAGGGGTTGGCGCGTTGGGCCGCACAGTTTGCTGCGTTGTCGGATCGCATCTGCGTTCCGGATGACGCCGAAGGGCGGCGCGTTTTTGCTGAAACCGATAAGCTGGTCTTCCGGCCTGAACAATCCTGCACATTAGGCGTTACTGCAGCGCAAAGGCAGATTGTCAAGAAAACGGGTATTTTGTTTGGGTCGATCGGAGCGATTGAGCCGGGCTTACTCATCCTCATGCTAACTCTGTTTGGATTCTCGGTGTTTGCCGTTTTGATCCTGTTCCGGATGGTGGTGATCCTGGCTGGTCTGATCCGGCGGTTGGGCCTTGCGGGTCGCGCGCACCCAGCTGACGCTCCAGCCGGTATGATCTGGCCTGTCTATACAGTTCTGGTGCCGGTTTATCGCGAGCCTATCGCTGTATCGAGTTTGATCGCCGCGCTAAAGGGGCTCGATTATCCGAAAAAGCGCCTCGATATCCAGATCCTGATAGAAGAAGAGGATACCGAGACGCTTGAGGCCTTGCTGGCGGAAAAGCTGAAGCCGCATTTCAGGATTGTGCCAGTTCCAAAAGGCTATCTGCGAACGAAGCCGCGGGCCCTCAATTACGGCCTCACGCTGGCGGAGGGGCAGCTGGTCACGATTTATGACGCAGAAGATCAGATGCATTCCGGACAGCTGAAAGCGGCGGCAATGGCTTTGCAGAGGCCGGGGGCGGAACGGATGGCCTGTGTTCAGGCCCCTCTGGTGCCGCATAATGGGTCTGAAAGCTGGATCGCACGTCAGTTTGAGCTCGAATATCTGACGCATTTCGGCCTGTTTCTGCCCGGCCTGTCGACCTTGTCTTTGCCCATCATGCTCGGCGGAACGAGCAATCATTTCCGGAAAGAGGTGCTGGATGAAGTCGGGGCCTGGGATCCCTACAACATGACAGAGGACGCAGATCTGGGGCTTCGGATCGCGCGATACGGCTATCAGATCGGGATGATTTCAAACCCGACCTATGAAGAAGCGCCTGTGGGGCTGTCGCAATGGCTGGGACAGAGGTCGAGATGGGTGAAAGGGTTCATACAGACCTTAGGCGTGTTCACGCGCCATCCGGCCAAAGCGATCCAAAGTATGGGTGTCAGAAACTGGGTCGCAGCACTGTTATTGCTGGGAGGCGCTGTGCTTTCCGCCATTCTTCACGGGCCGCTCGCGATCTGGCTGATCCTTTGTGCGCTCTGGCCCGGGCTGTCGCCGCCGCAGGAAGGGCTGATGCTGCTGGCGACCGGTTTTTCGCTTCATCTGGTTTCGAGCGTTCTGAGCTGGGACCGGTTTTCGTTTGTGAGGCTTTTTGCTGCGGTCACGGCGCCGGTCTATTGGCCATTGCAAAGTCTGGCTGCCATCCGGGCCATTCAGGAGCTGATGCGAAATCCCTATTTCTGGAACAAGACCGAACATGGCCTGACGCGACAGACACTGAACCGGAGCCGCTTGCGGAATTAGCCGGATGGCGCGGGTTTTTGCGCTGTTGCGGATGGATCGGTAGGCTTTGAAAGAAAGGCGCTCGAAGGACTGGCTCTCTGCGACCGCAAGGTTATCTAAGGGTCATGCTGCAGATTTTCTATCATGATGAGTATGACGCCCAGACCGTGCCCGACGGGCATCGTTTTCCCATGAGAAAATACAGGGAAACCGGGCGGTTGCTGAAGGCGATGGAGCTGGTGGGGGCCAACAACCCGTTTAAGCGGCCAAAGCCAGCCAGTTTCGAGATGATCTCTCTGGCGCACGACCCTGCCTATGTGCGGGCGGTGTTTGATCAGACGGTGGATTCTCAGACGGCGCGCCGGATCGGGTTTGACATGACGCAAGCTGTCGCCATGCGCTCGCGACTGTCCTGCATGGGCACTTATCTGGCCGCCAAAGCCGCGCTGGCGCAAGGGCTGGCGGCGAACGCAGCCGGAGGCAGCCACCATGCGCGGTATGCCCATGGCGCAGGGTTTTGCGTGTTCAATGATGTGGGTGTTGCGATACGCGCCCTGCAAAACACCGGCGGAATAGAGCGCGCTCTGGTGGTGGATTGTGATGTTCATCAGGGTGACGGTACGGCAGATATTTTCCAGAGTGACGAGCGCGTTTTCACCTTTTCGCTTCATTGCGAAAATAATTTCCCGGTTCGGAAAGTAGCGTCCTCTCTTGATATCGGGCTGGATGTTGGCGTGGGCAATGAGGTCTATCTCGCTGAATTGCAGCGCGGTTTAGACGCCTGTTTTGAGACCTTTCAGCCGGATATCGTGTTTTACAATGCGGGCGTCGATCCGCACGAAGACGACCGACTGGGTAAGCTCAAGCTGACGGAAGAAGGCATTCGAAAGCGCGAGGCGTGCGTGATCGCAAATGTTCGCGGGCGAGGTCTTCCGCTCGTCTGCGTCATGGGCGGCGGCTATACCAAGGATGTTGCGAAACTGGCGCGGCTCCATTCGATGGTGTTTGAAGAGGCCTCGAAAGTCGCGGCTGTTCAGGACTGAGCAGCTGGCTGTTTTTCCGGCGGCAGATCGTCATCATTTTCCGGATGCCCGATCTTATCGGACATGCCGCTATCCTCTTCATAAAGATCATCGCCGGTCTGAAGCTCAATCTCGCTTCCATCCATCTGGATCTGGCCGCGACGGCGTGGCAGAGCGCCGGAGTGATTTTCCTGAAGCCAGCGGATCATCTTCTCGCGGATTTCGCAGCGCAAATCCCAGGCCGTGGGGGAGTTTTTAGCGCTCATCAGGGCGCGGACCTGCATGGTTTCCTGAGTTGTGTCGATCACCTGAAGCACCTGAACATCGCCATCCCAGAGTTCAGATTCGTCCAGAAATTCCTTCAGCTTCACCCGCATCTCAGCCACGGGCGCAGTGTAATCGAGAAACCAGACCACATTGCCGATGATGGAGGCGGTTTCGCGGGTCCAGTTCTGAAAGGGTTGCTGAATGACCTGGGTGAGGGGAATGACGAGACGCCGCCAGTCCCAGATTTTGACGACCACATAGGTGGAGGTGATTTCTTCAATCCAGCCCCATTCGCCTTCCATAATGACGGCGTCACCAATCCGAATGGGTTGGGTGAGGGCGATCTGAATGCCGGCAAGCAGGTTGGAGAGGACGGGCTGGGCTGCAAAACCGATCACGATGCCTGCCACACCGGCCGACGCAAACAAGGAGAGCCCGATCGATCGGACACTTGGGAAGGTCATCAGCATGGAGCCGACCGTGACCAGCAGAATGAGCATGGTCGACATCTGACGCAGCACCTTCATCCGTGTGGCGACGCGGCGGGCTTCCAGATTGTCTTCTGCATCGAGATCATAGCGTGCCATTCGGGCATCTGTGGCCGCATGCAGGAGCTGGTTAACCAGCCAGCCGCACAAACCAATCAGAACGAGTGTGATGATCTGTGAGGTGAGCTGCGTCCAGTCTTCTGGCATCTGGATGAAGGGGAGGGTCAGCTCGACAGCCAGAATGATGATGGCAAGCCGCGACACAGTCCGGGTCTTGCGCAGGATTTTGAAGACGAGTCCTGCCCGTTTCTTACCACTGGCAGACGGAGCGAAACGATAAAACAGGCTGTGCAGAACAAGGGCGAAAATCACCGCAAGCGCCAGAATTGCGATGGCGATCAGCCGGTCCATGGTGAGTTTGTCGAGAAACTGAGTCGCTGTCTCTGCCAGATTGTTTGTCGGTGTGGTGGATGCTGCCATCGTTTAGCGCCCTCAGCCCGTGTGTGTCCGTGTCAGTCTGACGGATAAATGATGCGAGCGTTCCCGCTTTTCCCGGAAATTGTTCTTTTTTCCGGTGACCTGAGCAGATTCGTGTCTGCGATGCATGAAAATCATGTCTGAGGATCCCGGGACCCTCGCCGTCTGAGAGGGCTTGATGGCATGCAGGCCTTGCGAACCACAAGGGAGGCTTTATCTCCAGTGCTTCGGATTTAACGCGGCCATACGAGGCGAATTCATTTCATGTCAGTTCATCTGGGGCTCAGCGTATTGGCCATTCTTCTGGCAATCGGATTTGCGGTCTTTTGCTCGTACCGGGCCGGGCTTCCGCGCGATGATCTGAAGCCGAAAAGATTGCCGTGGACTTTCCTGATGATCCTGTCCGGATTTCTGGCTTTCATACTGCTGGTTCACTTGTTCAATGTTCTGGGCTTTGAAACCGGACCGGAGAACAGCATATTCGGACGAGGCATTCGTTAGCGATCCTCACCGCGAAACAGCTTCCTGGCGGTGAATTGATCCAGACACCGTCATTTATTTGCGCCTGAACACGGTTTTTCTGCCGCGGGGATGACGTATGGGCTGGAAAAGCACATAACAGGTGAGTAGTCTGTTTTTTTTGGTGATAGTCGACTATCGGAAATGTCCTGTCTTATCGCCATGGATGTCACTAGGGAGAAAGCATAATGGCAGACGGAATGGAACCTGCCCTTGAGGGGTTCCGGGCAGAGACCCGAGCCTGGCTTGAGGAGAATTGCCCGCCAAGCATGCGCACGCCGCAAACAGAGGACGAAGTTGTCTGGGGTGGACGCCGCGAAACCTTTAAAAACCCGGAAGCGAAAACCTGGCTTGAAAATATGGCCGGGAAAGGCTGGACCGCTCCGACCTGGCCAAAGGAATATGGCGGCGGTGGCCTCTCAAAAGATGAGAACCTGATCCTTCAGCAAGAGCTGAAGCGCATCAATGCGCGCCCGGCACTGAACTCGTTTGGCCTGTGGATGCTCGGCCCGGTTTTGCTGGAATATGCAACCCACGAGCAGAAGCTGAAATTCATTCCGGACATTGTGAACGGCAAAATCCGTTGGTGTCAGGGCTATTCCGAGCCGGGCGCGGGATCTGACCTCGCCGGCCTGCAGACGAAATGTGAAGACAAGGGCGATTACTGGCTGATCAATGGCCAGAAGGTCTGGACGTCTTACGCCGATGAGGCTGACTGGATTTTCTGCCTTGTGCGGACTGATACATCCGTCAAACACGAAGGCATTTCCTTCATTCTGTTCGATATGGAGAGCGAGGGCGTGGAAGCGCGTCCGATCAAGCTGATTTCCGGCTCATCGCCATTCTGCGAAACCTTCTTCAATGATGTGAAGGTGCCAAAAGACCAGCTGGTTGGTCGTCTGAATGGCGGCTGGGAGATTGCCAAACGTCTTCTGCAGTATGAGCGGTCCAACATCTCTGCGACCGGGTTTGGCAGTGCACGTCAGGGCGTGCCGGAACTGTATGAGATCGCCAAGAAATATGTCGGCACGGATGAGAACGGAAAGCTGCTCGACAAGGATATGCGGGCGCATCTGGCCGATGTGATGATGGCGGACAAAGCCTTCAAACTGACGATTGCGCGCTCAGCTGAGCAGGCGAAAGCCGGTGAAGAAGTTGGTCACACCGCTTCGATCATCAAATATGCGGCGGCCAAGCTGAATCAGGCGAAGACAGAGTTCACGGTGGAAGCCATGGGCGCGCAGGGGCTTGGCTGGGAAGGCGAGGGCTATTCCGATGGCGAGCTGATGGCCCCGAAAGCCATGCTGCGGGCCAAGGCGAACTCGATTGAGGGCGGAACGTCTGAGATCAACCTCAATGTCGTCGCCAAGCGCGTGCTCGGCCTCAAGGATCATAAGGGGTAGTCGCAAGCTTGCTTCAAATCCTGGGACCCATAGCGTTATTTGGCATTCCTCTGCTTTCGGGGATTATCAGCCGGGTATTCAGCCATGACAGAAAATGGTTTTGGGCAAGCATATACATTGGAACACTCGTTACCGTCATCATGATCCTGTTCCCGATTGCCTCGCAGCAGGGCGTTCAGATGTTCAATCCAGCTCTGGCTCTGATCATACTGATTATCGCAGGCATCTGGCCGCTTTTCTTCTTTCTGGGATGGAAACTGGCCAAGCCCTTTCGGGAAATCTGGGTCGAAAAATACGGTAGGCCGAATGAAATCAAATCGAATGAGGAAACGTTCAAATGACATTCGTACTCACTGAAGAGCAGACCATGCTCAAAGAGGCCGCTCGCGATTTCACCGCAGAGCAGCTTTCACTGAAATACTTTCGCGATACGCGGAATTCGGGCGCCAACGGCAAGGATGCCGAAAGCTGGGCCTCAATGGCCGAAATGGGCTGGGCAGGGGTTCTGATCCCTGAAGAGTTCGGCGGATCAGAGTTTGGCTATGTTGGCCTTGGTCAGGTGCTCGAAGCACAGGGCCGCACGCTGGCGCCGACGCCGCTTCTGCAAACCGCGCTCATCGGTGCGTCGGCGCTGATGCTGGGCGGTTCACCGGAGCAGAAGGCAACGGTTTTGCCGAAGATAGCCGAAGGCGCGCTGACAACCGCTCTGGCAATTGATGAGAAGCCGCATCACGATCCGAAAGAGACAGCACTGAAAGCTGTCGCGACGGGCGGAGCCTTCACGCTGGAAGGTAAGAAAACCTTCGTGGCGAATGGCCATTTTGCCGACCTCTTTATTCTGGCAGCTCGCACCAGCGGCGCGCCAGGCGAGACAAACGGCATCACGCTGTTCATGATCCCGCGCGAAACGGACGGATTGTCGGTGACCGAACTGAAGACGCTCGACTATCACGGCGCGGCGAACCTCACGCTTGAGGGCGTGGTTGTGCCGAATGCAGATGTGCTGGGTGAGGTGGATAAAGGCTGGGATATTCTGGAAGCGGTTCTGGATCGGGCCTGCATTGTCCTTGCGGCTGAAATGCTCGGCACGTCGGAAGCGGCCTTCGAGATGACGCATGAATACCTGCAGACGCGGAAACAGTTCGGTCAGCTGATCGGCTCGTTCCAGTCTCTGCAGCACCGCGCGGCCATTATGTTCTCTGAAATGGAACAGACGCGCTCTTGTGTCTCGGCGGCTCTGTCTGCGCTTGATGAAGGTCGGGATGATGTCTCTGAGCTGGCTTCGCTGGCCAAAGCACGGGCCTCCAAGCTGGTGCATCTGGTGTCGAATGAGACCATTCAGATGCATGGCGGCATCGGCATGACCGATGAACATGACTCTGGTTTCTACATCAAACGCGCCCGTGTGCAGGAAGCGCTTTATGGTGGCGAAGGGTATCATCGCGACCGGTATGCGAGCCTGCTCGGTTTCTAGAAGATCGCTTCAGGTGTGGATTTTCGAGAGAGGGCCGGTTGGGCCCTCTTTTTTAATTCGCCCAAATGGTGAAAATTGCTGGGGTGGTTCTTCTTTCAGGTGTGCCAAATCTGGTCAGGTTAACAAAAATTGATCCGTATTGAGCCAATTGGTTCGATTTTCCACGCATCTTCTCTTGATATTCCCCGCGAAACCGGTTCGATTCGGGAGTTCGAGTTGATTTGTCGCTGATCTGACTTGGTATGCGAGTTGCTTCTTCGGGGGAGGACGCAAACGCATAGCCAAGAAACTCCAACTCAAGGGGACGACATGAAGATTGTGACGATTGGAAGCTTTAAGGGCGGGACCGGCAAGACAACGATTGCCGCCGTTCTTGGCACAGCCCTGACCCTGCGCGGATTGAAAGTTCGCGTGATTGAGCTTGAAATCCAGACAAAACCTTTGGCGCGCTATCAAGCGAGCCGGGAATTTGCCGACCTTGATGGGCCCAAAATTGTCGATCTGAACGTCTCGGGCGGAACGCCAGACGTGAAGGACTGGCAGATGACGTTTTCAAATACGAAGGCTCAGGCCGAGCGCGACAAGATTGATGTGCTGATCATCGACACGAGTTCTGTCTGGAAACCCGAAGTGATTGCGGCGCATCTGATGGCCGATCTTGTTATCACAACCGTGACCGAAAGCCCGATCGACCTCTATCAGATCATGCCGACCGACGGCCCGAGCATGCAGGCGGTTCGCCCTTATGCACAGCTAATTGATCTGGTTCGTCGCCATGCGGAAAAGGCTGAGCGTACGAATTTTGACTGGTTCCTTTGCCTGAACCGGAAGTCTCATCTGATCACGCGGGTTGGGGAACGCGTCCGAGATCGGTTGACGGAGTTCACCGATGAATCCGGCATTCAATTGGTTGAGGGGCTCGTCGATCGCGTTGGCTATCGAAATATGATGGATACTGGGGTGACCCCTATGGATGACATTGCAGGTAAGCCTGTTCAGCGCAGTCAGATTGCCGCGCGGACCGAAGTGAACCGTCTTGCGAGTCGCGTGGTTGCACGGCTAGGCCTCAAGGTTGACGCTGACCAGCTCGAGCGGGTTTGAGCAGGAGCAGTCTATCAAAACTAAAAAAGCCCGGCACGTGCCGGGCTTTTTTGATGTTGGATCGTTTTAAGCTTAATTCAGCTTGGTCGGGCCATGTTCGAGCACATCTTCGACTGTGCGAAGGCCGGGTTTCTGCGCCGTGACGAGGACCGCCATATTGCCCGGAAGGTGCTTGTTATCCATCATCTTCTCATGGGCTTCCGGAATGTCAGACCATGGGAAGACCTCTGACATGCACGGGTCGATCCGGCGGTCGATTACCAGCTGGTTCGCCTGCGAGGCTTGTTTCAGATGCGCGAAGTGAGAGCCTTGAACCCGCTTCTGACGCATCCAGAGGAAGCGCGCATCCATAGTGAGGTTGAACCCTGTTGTACCGGCGCAGATCACGACCATACCGCCGCGTTTCACGACGAAAACAGAGACCGGCATGGTGGACTCGCCAGGGTGTTCGAACACCATGTCGACATCTTTTTTGCCGGTGATCTCCCAGATCGCCTTACCGAACTTCCGGCACTCTTTCATATAGTCATTGAATTCAGGGCCGTTCACTTTTGGCAGTTGACCCCAGCAGTTGAAGTCTTTGCGATTGAGGGTCGCCTTCGCGCCCATACTCATCACAAAGTCACGTTTGGAATCGTCCGAGACAACCCCGATCGCGTGTGCACCGGTGACGGCACAGAGCTGCGTCGCAAAAGAGCCGAGACCACCTGAGGCACCCCAGACGAGCACGTTTTCACCCGGACGCAGAATGTGCGGACGGTGGCCGAACAGCATACGATAAGCGG